>Ga0181352_1000212_pt1 | contig 26513 bp, 32 predicted proteins | sample Fa13VDMLBSN_FD_130103 | JGI IMG/M metagenome (GOLD analysis project Ga0181352, IMG submission 130103) | Freshwater viral communities from Lake Michigan, USA - Fa13.VD.MLB.S.N | ecosystem: Environmental > Aquatic > Freshwater > Lake | place: USA: Michigan | collected 2013-09-23 | reverse complement strand
TAGATAGCAACCAAATTTCCGAACTTACGGCTCAAACTAACCATGAATATATAGAAAGAAGATATGGAGTCAGTTTTGGTGCTCAAGCCCCGCAAAATAAAGAAATTAATATAGGGGGGGGTATCCAAGCATGGTTGGATACTAAAGAACTAAATAACAAAATATCTAAAGATATTAGATCTAACGTGCATGCGCACGAATCTAATTTTTTGCAAAATTCTGAAATTATTAAAATTGAGAAAAATACAGAACCTCAAATAACAGAACTGCTAAAAGAACACGTTAAACCTGTTAAGCTTAAAAGGCGATTACCGAACGAGAGAAAAAAGCCAACCAATTCCGAGCGTAAGGCAAGAGTTTACCATTTTAACCAGTACAACGAGCCTCAAAACTTAGGCTATCACTATCCACTAATCCAAGAAGATGCTAGTCGGTTACAAAGCTTATCAGGGAGAGACTTTAGCCTAAACGCAATGAATGAAATACTCCTCGACATGTCAAAACGCCGAGATAACAGGTTTTGCTCAAAAGCCCAGTTTATAGCGTATTTCGGTAAATGTCTGCGGTTTGAGATGCGGGACGCTATCAAAACTGGCAACGATAATTTTTACATAAAAGCAAATGTTACACCAATAACACAAAGGGAAATAGACGAAGGAAAGGAAATAGAGCAATACCTAGCCGAGGTCGAACAGAAGGCGATTAACCATGTTTGCCCTGAGAACCAACTAAAAGCAAGGATTGCCAATGTTCTTGAACCGCTAAAAAGTTATGAACTACTGTCAAACATTAAGGATTTTTCCGTTATCGGTAGTATCGCAAGAATTTACTTAAGAACCGACTGTCAATTAAGTCGGTATGAAACTGGTTTAGTTTTAAGTCAGGTTAAGTCTATTTATTCAACGCATGAGGTAAACATAGAAAGCGTGGAGTATGTGGTAGAAAACGGCTATAAACCGACAAACGTGAAAAGCGAAGTAGAGACAAAGGCAACTGTAGTTATGCCGACATTACAACAAGGCATCTGGGGTGAAATAAGTAGGCAACTTATCGCAATATACGGTATTCATGTTTACAACAACTGGTTTAGCAAGCTATCTCCCGTTATTGATGAAGATGCTAAAGCTATTGAGCTAAAAGCACCTAATCCTTTTGTTAAAGATTGGATAGAAACTAACTACGGAGAGGGAATTAGGAATATTGTTAAAAAGCTAGGATTGGAGCTTAAAGAATTACCTAATAGCTCTAACCTAAAAAGAGGTTATTAACTATGAATAAAAAGAAAACCAACAACGTTAAAAGTAATTATCAACATTTTAAAGCCACTATCGGAGCAATTAGTGAAGAAGTTGATTACTTCGGCAACTACAAGGAAGTATTGTCATTAAACAAAGTACATCTAAACACTAAAAAAAATAATCCAATTGCCGATTATGCCGTTATCAATAAAAACAAAGCTACAGAGACTTTATTTGAAATAGCACATAAAGGTCCAACAAATCAGATAGTATCATTTTACGGCAAAATAATGGATTGCAGGCAAGTCCAATTGTATGAGGGATTAAAGTTTTTACAAAATGAATCTCACTGTAAGATTGGATATATCAAAAATCTTAATATCCATCATAAAAAAAGAAAAAATAAAGTAACTTTAGTTAGTGGACAGGTAATTTATGATAAAGAATGATTTAGCTATTTTTGAGGATCACAAAATTCGTAGGATATATGATAAAAAATCTGATACATGGTTTTTCTCGGTTATTGATGTTGTGCAAGTGTTAACACAGCAGACAGATTATCAGACTGCCAGAAAATATTGGAATAAATTAAAGGAACGTCTAAAAAAAGAAGGTAGTGAGTCGGTGACAATTTGTCACCAACTGAAATTAAAAGCCCCCGACGGTAAGAAATACTTAACCGATGTTGCTAATGTAGAAACACTGTTAAGGTTAATTCAGTCAATCCCATCACCAAAAGCAGAGCCTTTTAAGCTATGGCTTGCAAAAGTCGGTTATGAGCGTATACAGGAAATTGCTGACCCTGAAAGATCGCTTAACAGAGCAAGAGACAACTGGAAAAAGCACGGTCGTAGCGATGAATGGATACAGCGGAGAATGTCGGGTCAGGAAACTAGAAACAAGTTGACTGATTATTGGAAAGACCATGATATTAAAGAGGGTCAAGAGTACGCTACCTTAACAAACATTATTCATCAAGAATGCTTTGGTAGTAGCATAAAAAAGCATCAGAAATTAAAAGGGTTGGAAACAAAACATAATCTACGAGACCATATGACAGAAGCAGAGCTACTTTTTACTGCTCTTGCTGAATTATCAACCAGACAAATTGCCAAAAGCATAAATGCGAAAGGGATGCCGGAAAATAAAAAGGCAAGTAAGGCAGGAGGTAGGATTGCAAAAACGGCAAGATTGGAACTTGAAGATAAAACAGGTCAAAAGGTAATTTCAAACAAAAACTATTTAAAATCACCAAAAAAGATTACATGAAAACCACCCTACCCGAGATATCACTTTTAATAAAACCGCTACTTGATCGGATTACTCCTGAAATTCTAACAGCAGGAAAGAATACAATAGCAATGATTATCCTTTTTGGTTCATATGCAAGAGGGGACTGGGTAAGTGATGAGTACACCAAGGGTCATATAACTTATAGTTACCAAAGCGACCTTGATATTATGGTAATCTTAAAAAAGGGGAAGCATATAGATTATGCCGAGCCGAGAATAGAAAAAAGATTAGAAAAGGAGTTAGTACTTGACCCGCTTTCTAAAAAGCCATGGATAACGTTAATATTTGAATCAATTGATTACGTTAACAGGCAATTGGAAAAGGGACGTTATTTTTACTCTGATATAAAGAAGGAAGGTATCCTACTTTATGATAGCGGTGAGTTTTCTTTAAGCGAAGCCAGAGAATTATCCTCTGTGCAGAGAAGAGAAATAGCCAAAGACGACTTTGAGCAGTGGTTTGAGAGCGGTAGTGAATTTTTAATTGATACGCTTAATGCTTTACAAAGGAATAGCCTTAATAAAGGAGCATTTTATCTACATCAGGCAACGGAAAGCTTTTACAGTGCTATCATGCTTGTTTTTTCCGGTTATAAGATGAAATTACATGACATAAGAAAGCTCGGTAGTCTGGCGGGAAATTATAATGCTGAGTTGTGGCAAGTCTTTCCTCATTCGAGCGTTGATCAACGACAGGAATTTAAGCTACTTGAAAGAGCTTACATAGAAGCTAGGTATAACAAAGAATATAAGATTACTAAAGAACAGCTTACTTTTCTTATTGAGAGAGTAAATAAGTTACAAAACTTAACAGAGCGTATTTGCCTTGAATACATAAATGCTTCTTAAAATTTTAAATTAGTCATTTTCTAGCAAAAAATTATTTTTCATTCAAAATTTTTCTAAACAAGAAGATATCAGCTACAACCCTAGGGGAGAACAGAGTAAAAAAAATCACTCGTAAAATCAAAATTTAAAAGAAATGTGTTATAATGATGTTTACGGGTTCTCTCCCCTGCATGGGGCAGGGGATATGTAGAGAACCACAAAGTCTTAAAAAAGAAACAGAGACTTAAAAACGAGATAATAAAGAGATAACAAGCAAAAGACGGAAAACTTTTTTTGTTTTTCTTTATAAGTGCATAAAATCACAAAAGAGAATGATAGTCAACCAACTCTTAGATAACATTATATCATATATTATCGGATAGTTGCTATTTTTTCTAGTTTTTAATGCTTATAAAGTATCTTTAATTCCTTATTAAGTCAGAATTTTAAGGCTTTGTTTAATTACTATTAAACGAGGTTATAAACCAATGGTTATTACAAAACTAAAAGATACAACCGGTGCTCAGGTTAGAAAATTATTAGAAGCAAACGGCGTTAGTATTTTAAAAGATACAGGAAAACGTTTTGATATTATTTGCCCTGTATGTAGTAAAAAAGAAGCTTTTATTGAATATTGCGGTGAGTATAGACATATCAAATGCAATAGAGATAATAAATGTAAATATCAACAAGGATTATGGGAATTAATAGCAGAAAAGCAGGGTTTAAATTCTCAAAATAATCAAAAAATGCTGGATTATATTAACTGTGTGATCGGGCAGGATTTTCTTATACTACCTAAAAAAACTTCTTTGGGATATGACATTCCTAAAACAGAAAGTACAGATCAAAAGTTCTTAATTGATTGTAACCAAGTATTTACAGATTGTTTGCATGAGCAAGGCGATGAGCAAGTAGCTTATTCTTTAAGGTATTTAAAAGACTATAGAGGTTATAGTGATGCACAAATTAAATCATTCAATTTAGGATTCTTTCCTGATTTAGATAAGTTCATCTCATTACTTGTAAAAGCTGGATATTCAAAGGATAAGGCAGAAAAATTAATCAACCAATATTTCTCAGGTGTACTAAATACAAACAACCATCAGAAAGCAGAAGAAAATAAGAACCGGATTACTTTTACTTGGTTTGATACTAGGGAAAATATAATAGGTTTTTCAACAAGAAAACCGACTGACAATGAGAAGATAAAACCTAAATATATAAACAATACGGGACTCGGGAAAGCCGATAATTTATTTAACCTTACAAAAGAAGCAGAAGGGAAAGATATCGTAATAGTAGAGGGTCAATTTGATGCTCTAGCAGGTACTTATTTTGCCATACCACAAGAGGAAATAAGGAATTATCACTTTGTTGCCATCGGCGGCAATAAGATCAGTGAAAGTCAAGTTGCCTCATTAAAAGCACTAAATTGCAAGAGGGTAATATTATTCCTAGATAATGACGAGGCAGGAGAAAACGGAAAAAGCCAAAGCGCAGAGAAATTGATAGCAGCAGGCATAAATCCTGATATTACAAATATCCCAAAAGAGTGCGAATGCAAGGATATTGATGAGTTAATAAGAAAATATAAGGATGATGTAGACGGGGAATACCCAGACCTTAAAGAAATATTAGATAATGCTACAAAATATGAAACAGCTGTTAATTCCGATAAACCTATAAAAGAAACACAAATGGAACAAATAAAAGAAGAAAAACCAAAATTAGACCCTGAACTGCAAGAACTACTTAATCAGATAAAAAGTGATGGGGTAGAGTACGATAGCCAAACGGAGAAAACCAAAGTTATACCGCTGGATATTTTAGATTATGCAAAACGTATAAATGCAATAAGGACAAGAATTGTAAAGGAAAATATTGGTTCAGATAGGAAGAAAGACCCGAATTTTATCGCCCTCAACAGCATATATTCTGATATCAGAGAGTACAACAAATTACTTACAACAGATGAAAACGAGGACAAACCCTATACATTCGGGCAATTTTTTGAAGAACTAGCAAAGAATACAAATAACGGGTTAAAGACAGGTTTCTTAGAACTAGACGAGCATATAACAATCCAACCCTCAAGCCTTACTTTTATAGCAGGCAGACCTTCGCATGGCAAAACTACGTTTATACTCAATATGTTAATAAATATGATTCAAGCTAATCCTGAAAAAGCATTTTTATTTTACAGTTATGAAGAAACTAGGAGCGATATTTTAATAAAAATAATACTTAGCGTTGCCGATGATGGACTTAACCAAGAATTAATAAATGCAAAAGTAGAAGGAACAAATCTAAGGCAACGGGCATTAAATGATTTAAAAAAACACCCTTATTGCTTTAGAGAAAACAACCAAGAAGAAAAAACCGCATTAAATTCCAAACTAGAAAATGCTTATAAAAAAGTTGAGGCTTGGATAGAAGACGGACGCTTAGAGATACTAACCCCAAAATCTACTGCGGAAAGTTTAAGCACGGCAATTATAGAGCGTTGCACAGCTTTTAAAGAAGAACAAGCCAAACAGGACGGAGTTAAAAAGAAAGTTGCGGCAGTATTTATTGACTACGTGCAAAAACTTAATACTGAAGAGGATAGCGTTAATCGGCAACAGGAAATACAAAAGATATGCCAGACTTTACTTTCAACGGCATTAGATAAAAGAGCTGGGACTTCAATAATACTGGGTGCACAAGTAAATAGAAACGTAACATCATTTGATACTTTAACTTTAGATAACATGAGAGAGGCAGGAGATATTGAACAGGATGCTAACCTTGTACTTGGAGTGTGGAACGAAACGTTTATAAAAATAAATAACTTAATCAAAGAACGCCAAGAGCTTGTAGCAGAACAAGAGAACAAGAATACTCAAACAATTAAAAATCAGATTAATGACATAGATAATAAATTAAAAGAAGCAAAAAAACAGCAAGAAATCATGATAAGAGTCCTCAAAAATAGGAATGGACAAAATAACGGAATTTTTGAGCTAGATGGATATCTGGATAGGTATTTTATAGGGGATAAAGTAGATAAAAATTCTGATAGAAGAATTACAATGCAAGAACGAAGTAGGCATGTATCAACGTAAGGTAATTTGAGGAGTTAATTATTCTGTTTTATACCACATTTAAAATTACAAATATTTCACCAGATAAAATAAGGCTATAGCGAAAAAACAGTCTTGATATATTATATTATTAGACAGTTTTTTTCATAAAATCAGTTGTAATTAAAAATGTGGTATAATGCTTATGAATACTAATATACGAAAATTTTCCGAAGAAAAAAAAGATAATTTAGTAAAGCAGCTACAAGAAAAAGTGAATGCATTACTAGATATTTCGCAAGTTCTTAGGAAAATAATTGCACATCGGAATAGTAATTCAAAAAGCAGACTTGCCCTTGATATAGGTATCATGGATGTAAGACATTATTTTATGAATCAAGGTATAGAAAGCAAGATTCCATTAAATTTTAACGCATTAAAAGAAAACAAAATGTCTCAAAAAGAAATTAAACAAGAAAATAGCAGAATAATCGGCGAAATTAAAGAAGGGACAGATACGGTTATCGAGAATACTAAGCTGCTTTTAAGTGAATTAACTTTAGAAGAGCAGAAATCTTTGGGGCAACCTACTTTTGATAGTTTGTTGCATAGTACACGTCAGAAGCAAAAAGGTAATATTACCGAATTTGCAAGTAAAAAGTTAGAGGAGTTAGAGGATAGAAATAAAGCCTTGGATTTACTAGCAAGTTTAATAGATAATGATGAAGCTTTGACTAGAGAAGAGAAAGATAAAATTTTAAACGATATAGATAAGGCAGAGGCGAAGAATCTATCATATGAAATAGATCGTTGGTTAGGAAAAAAATTAACAAAGCCTGAAAGAAGGCTATTAAGAGTTCTTAGGAGGATAGCTTATAAATTAATTTCTCAAGGTAAAATCACGGGCGGAGGATTGTCTTTATATGAAGTTGAAATGCCGTTATCAGAAATATATGAGGAATGGGGATTAAAGAATAGAGTAGAAGGTGGTTTTGCTGCTAATCAAACCTCTCCAATAAAAAACATGTTATTTGACAGAAATAATGGATTAAATACAAAAATCCTGTTCAAACATAAATTAATAATGTGTACCAGTTATATTTTACAAGTTCAGGAAATATATCGTACTGTAGAAAGAAAAGTAAATGGAGTGATAAAAAAAGAAAAGCAATTTACCAATATACGAATTGCTTTACCATCATTTCTTTTTGTTTCAAATAACGATACAGGAAAGTATTACTATCAATCTTTAGAAGGATTTAAAAGATTTATGGCGATATCTGGTATGGCTCAAAGTGAAGCAGCTTTTAACATAGCAGAGTACCTTGAGTGGTATTTACATTCACCTTTGGAAAAAAAGATTTTAAATTTACAAACTATGGTAGAAGAAGCAGATTTATCCAAACTTTACTTAGAAAGACCTTCTCGGGCAATAGACAGAATAGAGAATATACTAAATAAAATGGTTGAAACTAAATATCTTATTAGTAAATGGCATTTTGATCCCAAAGGGGGTAAACACGAACAAGGTCAATATGTTCTACATAATATTAGAGCTTTAACGTTTCAAGAATCAGAGGCAAAAAGAACAGCTAAGATTATTTCGATAGATAAGAAAGTAACTAAAAGTAAAAGTTCTAAAAATAAAAACAACTAACTATACCGTGATAAGAAACTGGTTGTACCGTGATAAGAAAGTGGTTATAGGGTGACAACAAACTGGTTGTACCGTGATAAGAAAGTGGCAAAAACCCACCTTTTAGCCCTTATAAATACTGGGGTTTTAAAATCCCTTTAAACTTACTAATATAAATAAAGTAAGTTTCAAATAGCCTTTTCTTTCCATTTACATTACAAGAACGGCTATTTTCCGATAAGGAAAAAAATAGCTTTCTTTGTAAAATGTAAAACTTATCTTTCACCAGTTTTTTATATTTCCATTAAGGGAAGTTTTTCTCTCTAGTAGTAAAAAACACTTTCCTTAGTGTAAAAAGGATTTCTTTGGAGGCTCGGCGTATATAACTCGGTACTTACCTTTTGGCCATTCTGTTGCCTTATTCTTCTCTAGACGCTCGGTTTTCTGTATTTGAGTATAAACCTTCTTAATACTGGACTTACCTTCTGCAACTTCAGCTTTTTGTTCCTCAGTTCCTTTACGCTGGATCGCATCGTATTGCTCGGCGGTAGCTCTACTTACACCTGCTTTCTGAGCAATAATTTCTAAAGTTTTACCTTTAGTACTTTCAAGTTCTGATGAGTTATCTTGAGGGTAGCCTACTGGTAGGCTAGCCGTATCATCTGATGTTTTAAACTGAGTAGACTGCATTCGTTCTTTAGCCTTCTCTGCCTCAAACTCCTTAAACTTATAAGCAAGTGCTAGCCTAGTTTCAGTTGGTATTTTCATAAATTCCCTTACAAATTTTATAATTTATGAATTTTTTGCAGTTTATAAAAAAAGGGTTAACGGCAATATTTTAGGTTAAACTTATGGTTAATATTACCTTAATATAAAAACTGCTAAAAAGCTTATATTTCTGCGGTTTTTTCAGGTAAAAAGATTGTATTTACAGGTTAAAATATGATATAATATTAGTTAATTTAGGAGATTTTATATGAAATTTGTAAAAGGGCAATCAGGAAATCCAAAAGGGAGGCCAAAAGCGACTGAACAGACGTTTATGGATTTATTGATAAGAGACAGTATTAAAGCTTACAAATTGTTATGGGTTCAAATGAGAAAAGGTGAGCCATGGGCATTTAAAATATATTTCAGTCTTCTTGCATTGGAGTTAAAAGAAATGGAGGATATATCGGATACTTGCCCTATTTGTGATGATATAGATTCTGAGTTGAGCCGGAATACGCAAGTATATAATTCTTATGATAACTAACAAGCTATTACCATGTTGCTAAGACCTAGACAGCAGGTATTTGTTTCAAAGAATGTTGAAGCATTAATGGCATACGGTAATACTTTAGGTGTTGCCCCTACCGGAGCCGGGAAGAGTCTGTGTTTCTCTGCGGTAATAAGGGAGCTTATAAAATATAACCCTGATCTAAAAACTTGCGTAATTGCACATAGAGACGAACTTACTTATCAGAACTTGGATAAATTCAAAAAAGTTAATCCTAATATTTCTACCAGTATTGTTGATAGTCGTAGCAAGTCATGGGACGGGCAAGTAACGTTTGCCATGGTACAAACCTTGTCAAAAGAGCATAACCTGATTCAGATGCCGCTGCTTGATTTAATTGTAGTAGATGAAGCTCACCATATAACGGCAGATAGTTATATAAGCATTTTAAACCATGCAATTGACCTTAATCCGGAAGTAAAAATATTTGGGGTAACGGCAACACCCGCAAGAGGCGATAGAAGCAGTTTAGGTCAGGTTTTTAATAATTGCGGTGATCAGATTACACTTGGAGAACTTGTATATAGCGGTAATCTGGTCAGACCGAGAACGTTTGTTATAGATACCGGTAATGCTCAGCAGAAGCTTAAGGCATTAAGAACCAGAAGCGGCGGAGATTATAGCGAAACGGAAGTAGCGTCTATTTTAGATAGCGAGCCTCAAAACAGTGAGGTAGTTAGGCACTGGAAGGAGAAAGCCGGCGATAGAAAAACAGTTGTGTTCTGTTCCAACTCCACACATGCAAAGCATGTTTTTAAAGCTTATCTGGATGCAGGAATAAAAGCAGGAATAGTTACCTGTGATAGTTCCTATAGCGAAAGAGAAGCAGTCCTTAATGATTTAACATGCGATAGGATTCAGGTAATTGTAAATGTAGCGGTATTAACTGAAGGGTGGGACTATCCGCCTATATCATGTGTGGTATTACTGCGCCAATCATCTTATAAGTCTACAATGCTTCAGATGATAGGTAGAGGTCTTAGAACGGTTGATCCTGATATTTACCCTAATGTTATAAAGCGTGATTGCATAATATTGGATTTTGGAATTTCCAGTATCATACACGGCTTTCCTGAACAATCGATTTGTTTAAATGAGAACGAGCAAGGATTTAGGATTTGTCCTGCATGTAGGCAACGTATAGCTAAAGGGAGTGATGAATGTCCTTTATGTGGTGCGGATTTCCAAATGAAATATTATGACGGTAATAAAACAAAAGGACAGGAAGCTAAGAATGTTCTAGAGAACTTTAAAATGGCAGAGCTAAACTTGCTTGCCCATTCAAATTTCAGTTGGACTAAGTTAGATAAGAAGTCCCAGATAGCAACGGGTTTTAGCAGCTGGGTTTATATATGTAAAAAGGACGGTGTATGGGTTGCCGTCGGTGGAGCTAAAAAAGATGAGCTAGAGTCTTTTATTCCAACAAAGATAGTATACCAAGGAGAGAAGTTAGAGGCGTTAGCTGCCGGTAATGATTTTTTGTGTTGTTTTGAAGATGAGGAAGCGGCAAAGAAAACAGCTAGTTGGCGAACAGAAAAGCCAACGGAAAAACAATTGAGTTATTTACCTAAAAAGTACAAAAAGGTTAATGATCTAACCAGAGGTGATGCATCTGCGATAATAGCTTATTCTTTAAGGGCAAAGCCTAAACTCGAGCAACTGGGGGTGTTGTAGTATTGAATTAAATAAAAAGTTTAAAAATAGGTTATTATATATCTGGGGAAGTTAATAAATCAAAGATATGACAAAGAAAAAGAATAAGGGCGGAAGACCTGAAATAGTTTTTACTAAAGAACAGACGGCAAAAGTTGAAGAACTTTCTGCTTATCTTAACTGCGAACAGATAGCAGATTATTTTGGGATTAGTCATATTACATTTCAAGAAGTTAGAAGTAGGCAAGAAGAAATTTCTTTCGCTTATAAAAGGGGAAAGGCGAAAGGAATACAAGAGGCAGTTGGATTGCTTTGGGCTAAAATGAAGGAAGGCAATACGAATGCTATAACATTTTACCTTGAGCATATGATGGTAAAGAAGGTCAGAATCTCTTTTGAAGATAATAGTCCTACGGGGGTGTTTAATAGCGGGTTAAAGGCGTTAGTCGAAGGTGAAATTGACTTAACCCAAATGGAGCAGCTAGCAAATTGTGCGTTGATCAAGATGAAGATAGAAAATTCCATGTCCGTAGAAGAAAAGTCCCTTTATGAACATAAGGAAAGAGAAGTGCCATGGGATAGGACTAAGCCGTATCCTATAGGGGTAGAGAATTGGTCGAATAGAAAGAAGAATTTAAAAAACTGAATTGAAATAAACACAGGACTTTAGTTATAAGCTAATACGGAAAAATATATTTTCGGAGTCCGCTATAAGGGGTAAAAAAATGGTTACTAAAGAAGAATTTGTAAAAACTGTAAGTAGCAGTAAAGGTAGAAAAACCAAATATGATGCGGGAAAGCACATAGGTCTTCTCTATGACACATTTATTGTTGGGGAAGCAATAAGTGCTTTTTGTGCTGAAGCTCTGATATCGCAATCTACGTTTTTTAAATGGAAACAGGATTATCCTGAGTTTAAGGAAGCGTACGATATAGCAATAAATTTTGCCGAGAATTTTTGGAATAAATTACCGAGTAATACGCCTGATTTTAATTTTAACTACTGGCATATCAATATGCGTAATCGTTTTGGGTTTGGTAAACCAAGGATTTGCTTAGATAAAAAAGCCGAGCCGCTGGAAATGTTTGAGACGATTAAGCAAGGGTTAGCCGATCAGGAAATTAGCATACAGGAGGGAATACAGCTTGCTACTATTGCTAAAACCGAAGCTGATATAAAAACAGGTTTAACAGAAGACAAGATTGTATACGAACAGCAAAGCAGGCAAGAAGCACTGGAATTTGCAGCTAAAATAAAAGAAGCAAGAGAGAATATTAGGGTTTTTAAGGAAAATAAGCTTAAGGAGGTATGATGACCAAAAAAAAGAATCCGGTAGGAAGACCAAAAGATTCAGAAAAAATTTTTACTGATGAACAAGTAGCACAAGTTGAAGCATTAGCGGCGTATTTATCAATAAATGACATTGCTTATTTTTTTGATATATCGGAAAGAAGTTTTTTTGATATCAAGAACAGAGACCCAAGAGTAGAGGAAGCTTATAAAAAAGGGAAGTCAAAAGCTATCAGTTTTGTTGCTTCCAAGCTTATGAATATCATAAGGGAAGAGGAAAATACCCCCACTAAGTTAAGTGCCATTATATTTTATTTAAAAACACAAGCTGGTTGGTCAGCAGAGCCAAAAAACGATAACAAACCTAAGTTTAAGTTTCCAGATAGCAAAACTCCGTCTGATATACTAAATACTGCTTTAACATCACTTGAACAAGGAGAGATTAACCTTACTGAAGCGCAGCGTATAGCCGATTTAGCTATAGCAAAACTCAATATAATAAAATTAAATGATCCTAATGAGGAAATAATAAGGGAAAGGGAAAGCGAAGAGCAATTAATGGTTAAAGCACAGAACTTAAGGGAAACTATAGAATTTATAGAATGGAAAAACAGTAAAAACGGCACAATGCAATAATCATTATCAAGTTCAGGTAGTATTGCTTATTTTTTTAAGCGGTTGAATGATTAATAATAAAAACCTATTTAAAGCGTCACAGAAGAGTTATTTTAATATTAAGCTAGTACCCTACATAATATAGTTAATTATAAAGCTAAATAAGTCTTAAAATAAGAAATAAATACATTTTTACTACAAAGATCGCCACTAATAAATAAATGAATACAAAACCACGCAAAACAAACGATGAAGATATCCAGCAGGAAATAAAGCAAGATTTACACAATGCTCTTGAGAGATACAGGGAATTGGTTAAATCCAGAAGAATAAAGGAAGCATTAAATCCCAAAACACCGGAAATTTATCATCTTAATATTTACGGCAAATAACTCACTTAAAAAGATTTGGTAGCAATGAAAGCAGATTGCTTCTGCTCCGCAAGAGAGCAAGAAGCTAAATCTGCGTAACTAGATTTTTTTTCTTCTATGTTTAAAGTTTTTATTTCTGCAGAATTTGTATGAACCGATTTATCAGTGTTGTTATTTTTATCAGTAAAATTAATTGTATAGGTTTTATCCTTAAATTCTCGCGCGTGCGTATTATTATTAATATTATATACCGTAAATAATCTCTCTATACCAAAGGTATAGAGATTATTTACTCTTAGTATATTTGTATCCTTACCGGTAAGGAGAGGGGTGTCCAACTTTTGTTCATCAACTACGTTGTTTTCATTATTATATTTTGATGATATATATTCATGATTTGTTGAGGGTGTTAATTCCTCAATAAAATCTTTATCAAGACCGATAGGAATGATTAACTTATTGTATAAAACCTTAAATCCTTTAATATCCCTTAGCTTTTTAGGTAGTCGCTAATAGCTTTCCGATGAAGTGTTAAACTAGTTCTAGTTTAGTTTTATTTTATATTCAATTCGGTTTCTAATGCTTTAACAAGAAGCTTCCTTGATGTATATCTCTGCGACCTATCCAAATTTTTAGCTAATTGTTGCAACAATGATAATTCATACTCATTAAGAGGGACTGTAAAAGATTTATTTGTTTTAGCGTGTGGGCTCAGGTTTTTACTTTCAACTTTATGTTCATTTGCGCCATCAGCGAAGTTCTGCATTTTGATAGTTTGTTCATTATTTAAATCGGATAATGGTTTATTAACTCTAAATTTATTCATATTAATTACACTCCAATATTTCGTTTACTAAGTTTTTTATTTCATCTACTGCTTTGACATTATTCAGTTCAACAACCCCTTTGCCTTGTAATAAGGCATCTCTGTATATTTTTCTATCCCTAATAAATGTTTTTGCTAAGCCTAAATATTCGGTAAAATCAGATAAAAGGCTTTTGGTGTCTTCTACTTCGTTAATTAAAGGATTTGTCGGGGCGCATGAGATAATAGCCTTTGATATTAGGTTCTCATTAAAATCTCTTGCTGCTTCTATGATTCTACAAATATGTGGTAGAGTTTCCAAATCTGCTTGGCTAGCTCTAATAGGACAATAGAATTGATCAGCTACAGTTAAAGCGGTTCTAAGGCTTTGACTATCTCTACCTGAGGCATCTATTAAAACCAGATCATATTTAGTAACAAAATCCTTTATTGTGTCTTTCACGTTACCATCTTTGGATACACCGCTAATTCTTGGTAAATCAAGTTTATCTCTTTCAATTAGCTCATTTCTTCTATCTATCCAATTAATAGAGGTTTTTTGAGGGTCGGTGTCTATTATCATTACTTCTGCTTTTCTATAACTCATTTCCACGGCTATATTGGTTGTAATAGTACTTTTGCCTACTCCACCTTTTTCTCCTCCTATTAAGATGATTTGCCCTCGGCTCATGAATTTTAATATTATTGTTATTAGTAGTATCAGTTTAGCTCTAGTAAAAAACTAAGTCAACCTAGTTTTAAATTGAAATTAGTTATAGTTTAAAACTACAATAAAATTGTAATAAATTTGTTACTTAAGAATAGATAACAGAGGTAGATTGAGATAAAGCAGAGTAGATATCAAATAAACCGATCTTAAAAAGTGTACTTTGCAATATCCAATATTGACATGTCTGTTTTAATGTCTCAAAATGCCATTCTTGTAAAAGTTAAGATAATATGAGACTAAAAAAATATGCACTTAGTAGGATACGCTAGGGTTAGTTCAGTCGGTCAATCTTTGGAAGTGCAAGTCGATAAACTTACTCACTGTAATAAACTATTTCAGGAAAAAGCTAGCGGTAACTTAAACCAGCGTCCTCAATTGCAGGCATGCCTAGAATATGTCAGAGAGGGCGACACATTAGTTGTTACCCGTCTTGATCGCCTTGCACGTTCAACTCTACATTTATGCCAAATTGCCGATATTCTTGCCCGTAAAGTAGTCCATTTAAAAGTAATTGATCAAAATATTGATACTAGCGATGCAACTGGCCGTCTTCTTTTTAATATGCTAGCTGCTATCAGTCAGTTTGAAAATGAAATACGCACTGAGCGCCAAATGGAAGGTATTATCAAAGCTAAAGAAAATGGCGTCGGCTTTGGTAGAAAACAGCAACTCAAAGCAACTGATATCGTTAGTCTACACCAGAAACGCCAAGACGGCATAATGATAAAAGATTTAATGCGGGAATACAAACTATCTAAAGCCACTATCTACCGCTATTTACAAAGTAGTAATTAATACAGTAATAGCCTACACATTTTATGTGCTATATTTCTAAGGCATCTCTATAAAGCTGAATTAAACTATCCTCTTCAGCTAAAGCGTCCCTGTCCTTTTTTCTAAGTTTTAATACGTGCTTGATAATTTTAACGTCAAATCCCATGGATTTAGCTTCGTTGTAAGCATCTTTTAAAAGATCGACAGACTCCTGACGCTCTTGTTCTATAGTTTCTATTTTATTTATTATTTGTTTTAGCTTGCCAGCTTCTATTGCTTCTATCATTTAGGTATGTTCCTTAGTATGTAGCTTTATCTCGGTCTCTTCTTAAACAATTCAAGAACGCCTTGAGCGGACTGTGAGGATTTATTGCTATTATTTCTTCTAAAACGGCAGTCAATTCTTCTTCTTGTCCCAAATGAAATAACGGCTCAACTTTTACCGCATATCCTTCTTCGCTCTTAGGATCAGTGGCAATAGCGCGATCTGCACTTTCAAGAGATTCTTTATAACGTCCCAGCTTATTTAATGCTTTTGCCTTTTTTATATGCATGTGATAAGCATTATTGGAAGAAGGATCTGCTTCTATTGCTTTATCGCATATTTCTATAACCTGCTCATATTCTTTATTATGTAAAGCTGTATGAGCTTGCTGCCGTAAATGTCCAAGGTCATCTACAGTATTGTTCGAAAAAAAGATTTTATACGCAAAAAATATTGTAGCAATAAATAGTATTACGAATATATGTTGTTTATAATTAGGTCTCATGTCCTGTTTACCGTATCCTTACTTTTTTATCTTAACTTGTTTAAAGCAATTTTAAAAACCGGCTATATCAATTTAATATTGGTAGCCGATAATTTACCATACTGCTTTTCAGTTTCAAAACTAACTTTTGTGCCGGGATCAAGTTTTCTAATGTCAAGGTGTTGTACTGCCGAGATATGAACAAACACATCCCTTGATTTATTGCTAGGTTCTATAAAGCCGTAACCCTTAGTAGAATTGAACCATTTAATAGTCCCAGTTTGCATAAATAATATACCTTATAAAATCCTACTTATTACAAGCATCCTTTAGCTTCTGACCGACCTTAAACCTTGGTTGATTATAGGCGGCAATCTTTAAAATATCCCCTGTTCTCGGATTACGACCATCTCTTGCTTCAACCTTGCTCACGGAAAAATTGCCGAAGCCAACAAGGGATATTTCCTTTCCCTCTCCCAAGGCATCAATTACCGAAGAAGTAAATATATCAATAGCCTTTTCAGCTTCCCTTTTTGTGCATCCATGTTGGTTTGCTATATGGTCTATAAATTCTTGTTTATTCATGGTTTAAACCTTTAATTAGTTAATGACATAATTTTAAATTTGTTTTTTTTGTGAATAACTTGTTCTTTTGAGTTCTTTAAGGGAGTATAATTAGACTAAATACACCAGTATGCCAGCACCACAGCATGCTATTGAGCACTTGGTTGCTATTTGTCTAAACCCTCCTTCAGTCAATAAAGAATTCCCACATTATCCAGATTATGATAATAAGCGCAGCCAAATTAGACACATTGAGATTTCCAGTGTACACAACAAAACAAACAACCGCTAGCAAAACTAACAATGCTATAACTTGGAATATTCGGAATAAAATCACGGCAGTCATTCTTAACATGCGCTCGACAAATCCATTTTTTATAAGTTGTTGATTGTTTATGACGATCTTTTTCATTTTAATTCTCATTTTTATTAAGGTATTCTATCGCAAGTAGCTAATTACTACAAGTTCTAAGCCGCTACTACTAGTTTTAAAGCCAATAATATTTTTTAGCCGTAAGATTCTAGATACTAACTTAACTAGAATAATATACTATGTACAATATTATGTCAATAGTTATATACATAATAATATGTATTATTGTATAATATTGTTGATAAGCACTAATATAACAAAGGGTTGTAGGGGTGATAATCAAGAACTATTATAGTTATTGACAATGGTATCGTTTAAATTGATAATACAATTAAAGTATACATAAAAATGCTTATTTAATTTTACTATTAATAACTATGGCGATACATAAAAACTATGCCCCGCTTTCACTTGGCGTTACAGAAGCAAGGACTGAACTTGTGAAAGCTATTGAAGAAGCAAAAAACCAACCGATAGCACTAATGCACCAAAATAAGGTTAAGGCATATATAGTGCCAGTAGCTTTATATGAAAAGATGGTGGATAAATTAAGGAAAGCTGACGGATTTGACTTAACCAAATATACTTAAGAGATTTACCTTTGGTAAAGTTGTAATACCAGATAGTAGTTTTTACGGCTTGGGGTTGGTTAATAATTATTGAAATAACCTGTGGCTTTAATTTGCATTGTTTAATATAGGCGGTAATTTCTCATCAATCTAACTTTAGAAATTTTAGATAATTGAGCATATAGCTCTAGCTGGTTTTTACAAAAAATAAATTTGTGTCCTCCTCTTTTGCTATCAAAAGCACCCCACGAACAAATTAGAGTAATACCGCCGAATAAATCATCTTGCTTATAAAGGTGATAGTATCTGTTTAACTTTTTGAATTGTAGCAAAACCATCCCACCATTATCTTTCCGTATTATTTTTGCCTTGTTCTTCTATAACTTCAATATCGAATTTACAAGGAGATGTTTGGAGTTTTGACTTGAGGTTTTTAAGATTATTAACAAGGCCGTACCATTCATGACGGAAGCGGTTATAATGCAGACCACAGGAACGTATAAAGTCTCTAATATCGCTATTTGGTTCATTTTCAAATTTCAGGATTACTGGGGTTTTATCTTGCTTTTCTTTATTAAAGGCAGTCTGACCTTTTGCATTCCATGCACTTCTTATGGAGTCATTATTTTTTAACTCATCATTTAGGGAAATTAAAGCACCATATAAGGTATTAGTCGGTAAATAATCAAGACCCGACTTAACTACAAGACCGCCGATTTCAATTAAATGACGGGCGCGCATTTTCTGTTCTTTAAGTCTTAATCTAGTTTCTTCAAGCATCAATCTGTTTTTCTTTTGCTCTAGTTTTACTTTTTGTTCTTCGATATCAGGCATAAATAATATTTGTTAATGTTACTTACTCAAGGTCATAATATTAATATTGTTTTCCTTTTGAATACTTATTTTTAATTTTCCCAGTACGTTTTGACCTAAAAGATTACCACCTTTCTGTTTTAAAACCGCTCTGACATTTTGTAATTCAATACTTCCGATCTTGATCCAATCAATAAAAACCTCCTCTGCTTCATGTGTACTCCCGTCAGCATTTTCAAATTTGTAGCTTTTACCGGTTTTTCTTATTACACCCTCGTTAGCCCTATAGATTTTGGGGCTAATAGTTGTTATAATTGCTCCCGTATCAATAATATAAGTATATGGGTATTTGTTAGTTCCTATTTTAACTTTAGCATGAAAAGCTTTATTAACCTCTGGAATTCTTATTGTAGCAGATTCAGCTTCTACAATCTGGTTAAATCTATGGTCATACACCCCTAAATAAGATAGAGCAGAAGGGTACTCGCTTAAATAACCTTCTAAAAAACTTAATCCTTCATGCTTCTTTTTCTGCTTTAACAGAATTTTTAAAATACCCTCAACATTATCTACGTAATGATCTGCTATAGAAAATAACTGATAGTGCTGTTTCAGCGCCTCATCCATTTCACCTTGATGAAATAAACATGAAGCGTAATAAAAAATATACTGTTCAGGAGAATCAGATTCTTTTACAAGTTTCTTATATATTAACAAAGCCTTCTCATAATCTTCTTGGTTAAAATATAAAAATGCCAGAAAAGCCTTATTCTGTTCAGTATCCTCTTGAGGAAAAGATATAATTTGCTGTAGAATCTTAGTAGCCTCTGTAAGAGACCTCTTACTATATAAAATGCCAAGGTATTCTTTCTTTTCGTCTAAATTAAGCCCAATCAATGTTTCCTTGGTACTTAGGTATACTTCATGTAACTTGCCTTTATTATATAAATACCCTCCTAAAGACAGTAATAGCACAAAGCCTATGATGAAGATAAAAGGCAAGTTACTTTCCTTCTTTACTTGCGTAGGTCTCTCTAACCTTTCTGTTGATAATCTCAAAACTAACCCCCCTAAGATATTGATTCGTCCTTAATTAAAGATTCACCCATGTCAATACTCAGGTGGTTCGCCGTAGTCATTAACTCCATCAGTGCTTTTATTCTTGAGGAGGAGGTCCATATTTATTTTTGTTTTTATTGCCTTTAATTAAGCACAATATTAAAAAAATAAATGGAGAGAATATAAAGTTAAGTATGTACCACCAACCACTTAAACCACAGTCATGTAAACGCCTGACATTTACAGAAGTATATATAAAAAGGTGTATTATTGCAGCAAATGCAATAGCTATATTTAATAAATCCGTTCTCCCATATTTTCTTTCTATAATTAATAGAGGAGTAAATATTAAAAATTCAAATATAGTAAATATTATATACTCTTTTTTACTTGCTCGACCTTTTAGGGTGAATGTTTTTTTTATACCATTAAAAAAAACAGAACTAATATCTCTAATCATTATTCAACTCACTATCTAATCCTGTTAAACAATTAGCAAATTCTGCGTCTACTACGCTAAAAACTGTACTTTCTATTGTACAATAAACTTGTACAGGTTTTTTTGCTGGATTCATAATATTAACCATTAATGCTGTAGCAACATATTGAAAATCCATTTCATATACAGCTATAGGCTTATCTAATTTAGTCCAACATTTAAAATAACCTAATCCTAAATTACCAACAACATTAGGTATTCCCTTTTTACAATACTCTATAGTTTCTTGATTGGTAAGAACTTCTGTAGTAGAAATACCATTACTTTTAGCAATATGTAACATTTCTTTTATTGCAAACTGTGCTACTGCTTTAGATGCGTTTTGTATTGATTTTAAAACAACAGTAATATTTTGTTCTACAACTTCAAGTGCTTTACTTAAAAATCCATGTCCTTTATCACTAATATTATTGTCTTCTAGGCGTAAGGTTTTTAAGTGAGGGAATCTACCATTTAAGAGGGAATCAGCAAGTAACTTAGCTCCATCATCGCCTATTTGATTATTACCTAAATTAAGGTTATGAATACTTGCAAGCCATTTTAAATTGAATCCTCCTGTTATCCAAGGAATATGGCTATCGTTTAGTAATTTATTATTTAAACCTAATGAGTGTATATCACCCGTATTAATAGTAAACTTATCAAAAAGGATACTAGTATCTTTAGTTTTGCACTTAGTTATATCCTTGAAAAAATACAGCATACCGCTAAAGCAAATTTTACTGTTTTCCCTTAAGTCTAAATACTTCAATTTCGTTATTTTACCGCTACTGAGCCCATCAGCAAAGGGAGTAATTCCATTGTTAGTAAGGTTGTTATTAGCAAGACTGAGGGTTGTTAAATTGTTACAATAATGATTTATTAAAGATTTAGCCAAATATACAGACCCCGTATCCCCCATTTTATTGTTACTTAAAACAAGAGTATGCAAACTGGAAAGGTAACCCGAGCTAAATGAAGCACTGAAAAAGCCATAATGATTATCGCTTAATAAAGTACTACTTAAATTCAATGAATGCGCGTTACTTGTTTTAAGAGTAAATTCATCAAAAAGAATACTAGTATCTTTGGTTTTACACTTATCTATATTCTTGAAAAAATACAATTTTCCGATAAAACAAACTTTATCGTTACCTCTTAAATCCAGTGTTTTCAACTTTGTTATTTGTCCGCTACTTATTGCCCCATTAGGAAAAGTGGTAGTATTAAAGTGATTAAAACCATCGGCAAAAGGAGTTACTCCGTTATTAGTAAGGTTATTATTAGCAAGGATTAGCGTTATTAAATTGTTATTGTAATGGTGAATCAGAGAATATGCTAAATATTGAGCACCAGAATCACTTATTTGATTATTAGCCAATACGAGAGTTAATAAATTTGGAAGTTTAGCGTCTCTAAAAGCTTCATTGAATTGTTTACCACTATCATCACCTAATTGTTTACCGCTAAAATCTATATAGCTAAGGTTTTGCCATTTATTAAGGTTAGTAGTTAGTTCCTGTATAACATAATTATCACCGCTACTATATGTATTTTGACTACTACTTTCCTGATTAGTACTACTAGCTCCGCTATTTCCCCCTCTTCCTTCTCCTCCCCTGCTATTACTATTCCCTGAAGGATAACTACCAGAACCACCATTTCCACTATTACCTATTGAACTTCCACGTATACATATATTAGTAACACCATCATTATCTTTCCAGCTTCTTCCACCTTGACTTTTACATGTATAGCTACCTGTATTACTACTAGACCCACTCCCTCCACCTCCGCCACCTCTACTACCACTATTACCCATAAATCATTACCTTATTAATTAAAAAAATATTTTAAATACAATTTATTAACTTATTGTATTGCTCTTCACTGATAACAAAAACAGTATTGTCTTTGTATTGAATACCTTGTGTTTTAGTTAATGTATTATTTACGATAATATTGAGAAATAATCTAGCATCATTGGAGGGAATTTTATTGAAAGTATGTAGTTCAAAGTCGTACCTGTAATTAGTCATATTAAAACCTCTAAAACTAGTGATTTATTTAAACTGGTGCTAGGGGCTTACGAAAATTATTACAAGTAACAATCCGTGTTAAACTTCACGCAAAGGCGTTTATGGAATAACACACCCCTAGCGTAAAAGCTTAAAAGGTTTTCAATATGATGTTTTAGATTGCTAAATGATATTCGTAAGTATCACTAACGGCTTTCAAGTTAGTAGAAACCACAATTATAATCAAGAGCTATTTATTTTCAGAATTTACAACTTCATCATAGTCTTCAACTCTTAGCGGCAAACCTAGATTCTTTCCCAGTTTCCGAATAGGCACGACTAATGCCATCGCTTCAAAGTGTGTTACCCATGGCGAGTCGGGCTTATGCGAACTACGGGAAGATTCCATACTCTCGTTAATCTCATCCCTAAAACACACTCTAATTTGTGCCTCACCAGATTTAAGCTTTACTACCCCATAAGTAGCAATAAGGTTTTCCTTAAGCTGCTTCTCTTTTGACGGAACATGCTTAATGTTCGGATTCATTCCAAGTTCGTACTCAAAGAGGTCATCCTTATAAACCCCGTAAGAATAAACGTTAGAGACTAGCGGATTATTGAAGAGCAGTTTAAGCCAACCCCGATAACCTATTTGTAAGTCAACAGCCCCTTTATAAGGAATAAGCCAAGCTTGCCCAAGTGAAGAAGCAGGGTCTAATCCGTATTCACAGCATTTATAAAAGGCATTTACTATCGATAACTGACTACATATCCTTAACTTATCATTGGTATTGATTTCCCATGCAAAAGACCTAGCTAGCTTCTCAAACAGCAGTGTATTGTTATTTAAAAACGGTAATAACTTGTCCTTTCTTGCACTACAGAGTTCATATATTCCGTCTTTTGGTTTCGGTACTATTGCTACAACCTTATCTTGCTCTATAACCTCCATAGAGGCTTGCTGAGCGTTAAAATCGGTATTTAAGCTATGATTACTTATATTGTCGGTTTTTACCTCTCTATGGGCATTATTTTGAGTTGATTGTGTTTCTGTTTCATAACTAGATATTGCTGATTGATATAATTCTTCGTTGTGGTGATTTTTTACATTTGTTACCCCGTTCATTCTTACCCTCCTATAATCTGTAAAACTCTGTATGTATTATCGTTTGAGTATTCCCTGTAAAGATCAGGCATTGCTTCTTTTAACCTACCTGCATCAAGTCTGGTAGCCGTTCTTTCCTTTAAGGCTACTTTGCAAAAACCGCTATCTAGAATACCTGCATCCCCCATAAAACTTTGGATTTCAATTTTTAGCTTTTCTTCCTGTTTCTCAAGTTCTCTTCGTTTGATTGCCGCCTCTTGCCATATGTTAATCTTTTCCCTAATATCACTATCAGCTTTGATTGTTTTGGCAGTCTCTAACTTAGGATAAACTTCTTGTAGCTCAGCAGGAGTTAAAGGCTCAGGCGGAATACCCGCTAAAATGTGATTGTTCCAGAAATCTATAACCGCTTGCCGAATCCGAGCCTCATATTCTAAGTCTCGCCAGTAAGTAAAACAGGCATATTGCCAATTACTGAATAACACGGGAACGTCTACTCTTTCGGCATTTGATAACATTGCATAATATGCAACCTGTGTTCTGTAGTACTCCGGTATTCCCTCTTCCCATTTGGCAATCGGGCATTTCGTAGACTTAGCCTCAACAATAACATTTTGACCTAATACCTTTGCATCTATATTACCCCGCATAAACGGATATTCTGGATGGATAAAAGGCGGTAGGTTAGTTTCAAGAGAGCAATTATTAACCTCAGAGTATTCCTGCAATATATACTTCTCAACTCTAGCGCCTCGTTTTAAATCTTCGCTTTCCTCCTCATAAATAACGGCAGGGTTCATCTTGTCTCTGTAAACATCTAAAGGCGTACACCATGGAGACAACCCCATGATAGGGGCAATGTCGCTACCGCCCAACCCAAGCTTACGATCAAGCAAAAATTGTTCTCTATTACTCATTTACCGCCCTCCATTCTACGTTCTTCAGTATCACGCCGTCTTTGCACGTTTCTTGGATTTCAGCAGTTAGCTCTACTCTATCGTAAGCATTTAATTCCCCTATCATGTCGGGGTAATCGTTACAATTAACTAGAAGTGCCTTCTCGGTAGTAAAAACATAATGAGGGTAATATTTAACGGCAACGTAATGGCTAAATATTGCATTAAACTTCTGTTTTCCTTTGGTTTCTTTGGAATGGATAGTCATACCGCTACCCTCCGAGAAGAATAGTAATCGCTACGCATAGCCCTAGTTTCTCCCCAGTATCTAGATCTAGCTTCCTCAATCTCTTGTTCTAACACCACAGGGTCATAAATCTTAATGTCCCAAGAAATGTCCCATCTTTTTGCTTCATCAAGTAAAAACTCGTACTGGTCAATCTTTCTGCTTAACTGGTGGTAATCTACACTTCTTGCATCAAACGGAATGTTATATTTTCTAGCTCTTCTTGCTTGTTGCTTGGCAAATGTTTGTTTGAAATGTTTTCTTGCTTCTTCTATTTGCTCGTCAAGAGATTTAGTAGCAGCTCTTTCACCTATTCTTGTAAAAGTTTCTTTAGCGGAGTCGGATAGCTGGACGCTTTCGCTTTTAGCCTCACAAAATTTAGGTGTTTCCGTTATGTTAGCTGGCAATTGCTCGCTACATTTACGCTCATTATAAATTTTTACCGCTTCTCTTAATTGCTCAAGATTAGAAAATACTTGTACGGCTTCCTTAGTCGGAAGTAGCATTTTCCTTAAAGCTTCTTTTGCCTTAGCAACGCTAAAGTCTTCTAAGCTTGATACGCTGTTAAATGTGAAATTAATATTGGTGTGATTTTTTGCCCCAAAGATTGTATCTTTACTTAAGGCGGAATTGTTGCTATTATGCATATAATTCTCCTGTTAAAGGTTGAGTTGAAAAGCTTGAGAATATCCAGATGGTAGAAAAGTAAGAATATTCTCAAATTACAAGATATAGAAACGCTTGAAGTTCGTTGCTTCAGGCGTTTTTTTATGCCTTATGATAATGAGTATATATAGAAATGAAATGATAGTCAACTTCTTTTTGAGATTAATATAACTTTTTTTTGAGTAGTTTAATCTTTTATATTATATCTATTGATTATTTCAGAAATTTTGGATTTCTTTACTCTACAACCAGTGAATATTATTCCTCTACGCCTAATATCTTCTATTACTCCGTATTGTTCTAAGTTAGAAAGAGCCTTTGATATTGGAGCATTCGTCACTCCAGTTTTTTTACATAATTCTTTTATACTAATAGTAGAATATCCGTCTATTTCGACTCTAATTAATGCTTTCAATACATTTTTTTGAGTCTTATTAAACAAAGCATAGTTATCAATAGCTTTATCAATCAATTCTAAATTTTGAAAATCAGTCATATTTTATAATAATATAATAGTATTTTTTCTTTGTTTACTATGTAATATAGCTGCTTTTTAGTTTTTTTTAATATTGATTTGACTAAATAAAAAAAACAAGCTAGCGTAATCCACGTATTTTAATAAATACGATTATATTATGTAGTTTTATTATGGAGGGATATTATAGAAAAATAAACTGAACTTGTACAACGATTACAGAGAAATTTTTTAGATAAAAACTTGGCCGTTCTGATTCTAAAAACTTCTCAAAACATCGAACGTATCTAGTGATACGTCAACCGCGCTTTTTTAACTAACAACAACTAAACCAGCAACGATTGGTATGAGAATAGTACAGTATTATCTATTCGTCAAGCCGTTTGTAGTTGGTTAGGTCAAAAAGTTTTGAATTTAAACTAACTAACAATAACTAAAATGGCTTATTCAGCACAAAAACAGGAGCAGGAAGCTCAAACCAAACAAAAATATTCATCTACCGACAATTGTGTATTACCTACTCTTATTAACAAGGAGCAACTAAATACGATTATCACTAACAAAGATGGCAAGCCTGACTATTTAGCTATAAATATTTACTTTGATACTCTCAGGTCTTGGTATAACCCAAAGATAGGGTATAAAAAAGACGGCAATTTATATCATATCAATAAGCTAAAAACACCAGGAATATTTTTAAATTACACAAGACTTGCTGAAATACACGGATGCAGCAAAGAAACTGTTAGACAAAAAATAGTTAAATTAGAACATCTAGGTCTTGTACATAGAAGCTTCCAACATAAAGAAACTCCCACTACTAAATCATATAACGGGTTAATAGCCTATGTTTGGAAAGATACGCCTTATTTTTACAATCCTATG
>Ga0181352_1000211_pt1 | contig 26513 bp, 48 predicted proteins | sample Fa13VDMLBSN_FD_130103 | JGI IMG/M metagenome (GOLD analysis project Ga0181352, IMG submission 130103) | Freshwater viral communities from Lake Michigan, USA - Fa13.VD.MLB.S.N | ecosystem: Environmental > Aquatic > Freshwater > Lake | place: USA: Michigan | collected 2013-09-23 | reverse complement strand
TGTATTCATTCGCACAATATTATCTTTATATACTGTGAATGAATATTTGGCATTAGCAATCTCTGGCATAGTTACTTGGTAACCAAGTATTGCACACATTAAGATAGTTATTATCATCATATTCTAGTCATTCCTCTTCACCTCCACTTTGATTATCGGCTCTCTTGGTGTTGTTACCTGCTCGTGAACCTGCCAGCCCACAGCGAACATATATGCACCGATTAAGAGCCACATCATTTATCCCCTTCTATTCTAATAAATGTAAACGGGGTGTGCTCCCCGACCCATCCACCCACTACGTTAAAGTTAAAGTGCTCAATAGCTTCTTCTTCTGTCATGTCACGCATTAGTATCTCAATGATCTTATCCTGGTCGTAGCACAGTGACACTGTACCGATGCGCTCAACAACCCCCATCAATGCTTCCTTGAACTCATCCATGTATAACAAGTCGGGATAAGTCTCGGCTACATCTTCTAGGGTCATTACCATATCCAATACATCACCATAGCCATAAACATAGCCAATAAGAGCAGCGCAAACTCTATTATCAATAGGTCTCTCATCAGTTTGTCTCCACTATCCTATTGGAATACCACGCTGCCTTGCCTGCATCTAACCGCATCGAGCCCTTGTTGCCCATACGACTAGCGTACTTGAGTACGTTGCCCTTCAGGTATCCCCTGAACTCCTCAGGTGTTAGCTTCGCCTCGATGAAGTCGATAGTCTCAATGCCACCCTGCATGTAATGCGCGGGGCTGTTAACCATGTCGGGTCGGACTGCATCCCAGTCTTGCGCTGATGCTGAGTTTATGCCTGCTAACCATAAGGCTTTTCTGGCATCAGTTTCGGCTGCAAGCTTTTCAAATTCCTTTTCAAATTCTGATTTGGGCGTGTCACCCACCCAGTAGTTCGGTTTCTTGTCTGCCTTAGTCTCCTCCTGCTGCCACCCTGCTTCTAGTGCCTTGTTTGACTTCTGTAGTGCCTCCTGTGCCCTGCGTGTCTCGTCGTATGAATATCCGTATGTCATAAACATAATCTCCTGTATTTGTTTTTCGGTGACAACACGTCCTGCCCGCTTGTTGTCGTCTATTACCCTATCTAATACGCTGTGTATCTCATTCATCTTACTGCTCCCACGATGTCGTTTAGTAAATCAAAAGCCGCTGCCTTGTCGGATGTCATCTTGGTATACACCGCCTTGTCACACGCAATACTCAGTAGCATTAGTTCTGTCTCAGGTGCCCTGCTCAATGCATCGACTAACCCAAACTTCTTAACCTTCTCGCCTGTCTCTAGGTTTACGACTGTGTTGTAGCTATATGTTTTGCTCATTTAATCCCCTTACTTAGTTTATGAAAATCATCCCACATAATGTTGTAGCACCGCATAGCGGGCATGTCAGTCTTCTTATACTTCTCGTAACATGTACAGTACCCTGTGATTAGTTTATCGGGTAGTGGCTTGTTAGCAGGTAGTGCTCGCTGTGCATCGAAGCATTGGTCTGCATGTGAGTTCTTAGCCCCCACTAGACACAGCATTACTACTACCATTCCTTTCATCGCTTGGTATCGCATGTCCCCCCCTTCGTTGTTGGTTCGACTTGGCTTGCGTTAGCATCAGGTAAGAAAATATATACAATCCATAAGAAAAGAAGTATGTTCATTTAGTCCCCTTACTTAGTTTATGAAAAGCGGCATCTGTTGTATTGGTTTTGCCTTCTTAACTTTCTTCTCTTTTGGGGGGCTGAATCTTACTGTCGGCATTGATATTGATACCTTGTATGCTTTGAGCGCGATGTTATATACCTCAAGGGCTTGGTTTCTAAAAGCAAGAGCAATCTCACTCTTAGCTTCTGCTTCCCCTAATACTAACCCTGCATGTCTTACCCGCTCCATAGCAGTGATGTGTTTCGCTATTTTGTTTTCTGTACGGTCAAATTGTTCTGGTGTCATTTTATATCCCTCCTCTTGATGCTGATTCAACCCACTTAGCTGACTCATCCATGTCCTTAGCAACACCCAACCCCCTTGCATACATGAGGGCTAGGTTGTATTGCGCCTCGACACTACCTTGGTCAGCTGCCTTGTGATACCAGTACAGGGCTTCCACATAACTCTTTACTACGCCCCGCCCCTCGTAGAACATCCATCCATACGCTTCCTGGGCAATGGGGTCGCCTTCTAATGCCAATTCAGGTACTTCGTCTAGGGTCATTTCTTCCCCCTTCTTTTAGCAATCGTATCGTCTCTTTTAGCAATCGTAGCGTCAGCCATCTCTGTAGCGTTGTCCCACAACCAATACATACAACTAATCACCAAGAGTATGGGATAGAACAGTAGCAATATCAAATACAAAATCCTTAGCGCGGTTCTCATTTGTGACACCTCCTTGTGAACTGTGTATTCTGGTTGGTTAGGAACTGCTCGATTGTTTTACCCACATCGGTAGCTACCGCTGATGTAGGGATGAATGTGTTTGCATCAAGTAGGTACTTGTTGCGTTCTTTTAGGTATGCTATGGATTCTGCACGTTTAGCTTTGTTGTATTCAGTTGTCATTTTGTATCTCCTAACTCGTTCGTTAAACATTCTCTCATAGCTTCTGCTACTTGGCAAGCTGTATATTCTTCCTCTTCGCACTGCCATGTACCTTCTTCTTCGTATTCATCCTCATCGTCCTCGTCATCTTGTTCCCTGTCGTTACAGTATTGCTTATTCATATCATTCTCCTTAGTGTATGACTGCTTCATCATCATCATTATTGTCCGCATATACTATATCTATAGCCGCAAGCATATGCTTTGTTACCTCTTCCTTGCTAAAGTTTGAGTTAACCAGTACCGCCAACGCAACTGATAAGCACGCGGATACCCCCACGCTGGCGTGAACCTTTTCCTTATCCAACAACACAAGCAGATTGTCTCTCATTTTCTCCACAGCAACCAGTTGCCTGTCCCTCTCTTCTTTTTTCATACCATCTCCTTTATATGAATTGTCCTGCCTACTGTTATGTTATCCACAGGGCGATTGTTAATTACTAACCACAATACAGGCAGGTCACCCCAATCCCCTACCTCATTAAACTCTCCGTCTGTTATCACGATGGCACATACATATTCCTTCTGTTCTTTCTTAGCCCAGATAGGCAGGCATGAGGGGTCGGTTCCTCCACCGCCTGATGGTTTAACTGCACCGACTAGCCCACCCATAGTACCCCGCTCAAACGTATCCACGGAAGCAACCTCAGTATCCCACCATGCTATGTCTATGCCATCAGGATTCACCTCATCACATAGCTGTTGCATATACCCTAGGAATACTGATAGTGCCTTGTCATTGATCGAACCTGATGTATCCCCCGCAATCAGTAACCGCCCGACTGTATCTGAGTATGATGATGGCATGTATAAGTCGTGTGCTAGGTATGTCCTGTGTGGTGCTCGCCATGTCTGTTTATCAAACCCTACGCACTGGGACTTAACGAACTCAGCTAATGCCTCACGCCAATCCACAGGCGGTACTAACATCTCCCTAATCCCTCGGGGCATACCCGCACCTATATCTCCTGCTACTGTAGCCTGACGTAGTGTCGCCTCTATCTGTTGTGCTATGTCCTTGGCATCTGCCTCGCTTATCTCCTTAGCTTCTTCCCATTGGTGGGTGTCGTGCCCTTCCTTAGGCTTACCGCCCTTCTTCTTTAAGTCCTCGAAGATTGCTCGGGTGTTCCATATATCCTTGTCGGCATACTCAGGCATCAGTACCCCACCATCTATAAACTTAATGCCAGGCTTACCATGTAGGTACTGGGTGTTGATGACTGCATCGCAGGCTATGTTCGCTAGGGCATGGTTCTCCTTGCTTAGTTCTTGCCATATAAACAAGTGCCTGAACATCTTATGGAAGTTCTCATGTAGCACAAGGAACTTAACTTGCTCTGCGCATAACCCCGACACGAAGTCCCTGTCGTATATCTCATTCAACCCATCCGTTGCCGCTGTCGTAACCTTAGGGTTGTCGAACGTAGTTGTCCCCATCATAAGAATCCCTGCCAACCATCGCCAGTCGGGTTCATTCATTAGTGCTACCTTAGCCTTACTTATCTGTTGCTCTGCTGTTAATTTGTTCATGTTATTCCTCCTCCTCGTCGTATAAAAATACGTACTTCCTATGGCTCATCGTCCCTTCACTCCAATACCCGAGGCTACTTTCTACATCCTTAGGTTGCCACAACACCCGCTTTACTAGGTCTTGTGTCTCAGGTATTAGGTAGCTCATTGGCTCATAGCCTGATGCCTCTATCCATGTCTTAACGAATATCTCATCCATCACACCCATGCGCCTAGTATGTTGTCTAGTTTGATTGCCATTTCCTCCCGCGCCCCTTCCTTGCGCAACTCCGTAGCATCCACACCTAACAACGCTGACTCCAATGATGCACGTGCCTTCTCTAGCTTCTGGTCGTTGGTGATGTTGAGTCGTTTCAAAAGGTCGCATAAGTCTACAGCATTCTCTACTAGGCTGTCACGGAATATATTCTTCTTACCATCCGCGCTGACACCCATACGGTCTGACATATGCTTAATCGTGCTATGCAGTCGTTCCCATAGGTCTTCGTTGACTTGTTGGATACGTGTGTCGAGCATGGATGTGTACTGGGCTTGCATCTCGTTGATAACCTCTGTCGTTGCATCCACCCTGAAGTCCCCTGCCTGTGGTAGCGGTAGGAATCCAACCCTGAACCCGAACTTATTCCTGATATCGTCCACGGACGGATACTCGTTCCTATTGAACAACGCCCCCAGTTGGAATGCCTGTGAACTAATCAAGCTTGGGTAGTCACGTAAGAACTCGCCCACTATGCTGTTGAACTCTATCTCCTGGGTGTTAATCCATTTCTTCAACTCAAAGAACTGTGCCATCGGGATAAGCCTCTGCCCACTATCACTCCAAGGCAATGTCATGGTATAGAAGGTTGATCGTGTTGCCGCTACAAAGTCCGTTACCTTCTTAAGGTTAGCCATCCCCGCCATCAGGTTCTTGTTGACCCTCGCGGCATCATCGCTGTATGCCCCCTTGTCCCGCTTAACCTCACGTGATGCTGTCTTGTCGTGCTTACGTGCTGTCCATACGCTGATGTTAAGTTCACAGATACATGCATTGATTGTGTTATTGCTCATTTTGATTCTCCTTTTCTAGTTGTGATAACCGCCTTTTTAATGCAGGGCTAAACAAACAGTACTGCAGGACAGCACCATCACTCGCAAAATCGTCCTTCATTGATACACGACGCCGCATACCTAACTTACTCCACACCCCACTTGAAGACCACTTGAGCCACAGTATGTCTTGTTGCATCCACGGAGGTAATGCAGTTATGTCGGCGTAAGCCCTTGAGGTACCCTTAGCGGTGATGTTGCAGACTCTACAAGAACCATCATACTGCACCATCACAGTTGTATTGCAGTTAAGTGCAATCCATATATCACTCATATCAAATCACCCATGAGTTCTCGATTGCAAACGCGGTTATCTGCTTATTCTTTATCGCAAACTCCATAACCGCCTGTGATGCTACGACTGTCTTAATCCACGTTGATGTCATCTCTAGTGGCATACGCTTGAAGTACGTAACGAAGCTGTCCATATTCTCCGCATCTAGGTACTGCATGGACTTATATAGCATCATCAACTGGGCAGGGGCTGACTTGGGTATCCTTGCCTTGGTTGGTGCTTTGATGATGTCGTTGGGGTGTGGTAGGTCTGACCCTAAGGCAATGAGCGCACTCATGTCCAATGCCGCCTTACTACCTATTGTGCCCACCAGTGCCTTGGTTATGAGCGCATCCCCTAACTCCCCGATGTTCTTCAGTTGGTGTGATGCCATCTCTAGTGTGCGAGGACACACATAGGATACGTTGTTGTGCTGTGGGTGATAGATGTAGTGGAATATACCCTGCCCATCCTTATGCAGTCGTGGGTCGAATGCTGTGTCCTTGTATGACCCAAACACCGCAGGATTCTGTGCTACCCATGCCAACACCAACCCATCCACCTTGTTATCTACTGCCCATTGTGTCCATTGGGCTTGGCTTGGCTTACCTATCCGTACCCTCACCACACGGCTGTTAGTATGTCCGTTGCTCTTGTCACCTACACCGTCCGATGCATTGTTAGTCGTACCGAACACAATACTACCCTCGGGCAACGCATAGTCCCCCACCATATGCTCTAGTAGCAGTCGGTTCATCATCAGCTTCACATACTCTGACCCCTTGAACACCTCGTCTAGCATAACCACCTTAGGCTTCAGCTTGTCCTTGCCATACCATATGCTGTTGACGTATGGGACTGTGGTCTTGGTGTCGTGGTTGGGCATTGACAGGGCGATGTCGGGTATGTCCTTGAGTGGTACATCAATGTAGATGTATTCGTACTTGTTCCCTAGCTGTGCCTGCAATGTCTTTAATATGCTCGACTTGCCTACCCCTGGCTCTCCTTCTATAACATACGACACCTTGCTACCGTTGATACGGATAAGTGCCGCGGCTTCGTTATGGTCTACTGTTAGTGCGTTCTTGTTGTCCATGATATACCCCCTTGAGTTGTCGGATTAGTCCTATTAAGTGATGCCTCTGTCTACTTCTGCTTACGTGAACCTTCTTCCTATTGAACTTGCTTGTGTGGCGGTGCATCTCCCTTTCTCCTTAGTAGCCCATCTATTATGTCTAGTCTGCGTTGTAGTTCGTTGGTTCGGGCTGTTATCACAGCAGGATGTATATTATACACCCCACTATGTAGCCATGCAATTGTTTTTATTAGGTATTCTCTCGTCTTCATTAATTAACTCCCAAAATGTAATATATCAATCATCTCACACCCCCCTGTTGTTTGCTCTGTCGTACAACATACCGAATGCGCCCCTTATTACATCCATCATCTCCATCAATAAGGGTTGCATCAGGTCATCATCAGCTAAATTAGGGACAGATACATACCCATCCTCCCCAGCGTCAATAATAAACCCGTGGTGCGTCTGAATTATTGTGTATTTTTTAACAATCGTATCACTCATCATCATCCCCCAGCACCATGTCGGTATACACCGTAAGAGAATCCCAATTAATCCCTATGTTTGCGTCGTGGCACTTGTCCGCCAACCTCAACACCTCACGGCATTGCTCGTCTGTTATAGGCCTGTCTGTGTTGCTTCGCACATCATCTATATGCCATGTAATACTGATTGAATCGTCGTCTTTTTCGCCGCAATTGTTACTCATCTCAACCCCCTATGAAGTAACTATTAATATAAACAAACACCCCACTACAAAACCTACTGCGTAATCAATCCATCCACTAAACATCAGCTCATTTTTCATATCTTGTCTCCTAAGTTAAGGTCTACTCTGTCGGATAATTCATCCACCATGTCTATCTCATAAAGTGCGGAAAAACTAAAACCATAAACTTCCTTGTCCCCATCCACATCTTTCAGTAATGCAATTAACTGGCGCACTCTCATTTTAAGCCCCTATTATAAAATACTGCGGATCAATCCATTCGACTACCTCGTCTGGTGTGGTGTTCAAATCGTGCATTGTGTACTCTTCCCACTCGTCGCTGTGGTCGCGATTAACTTCCGCGAGTATCTCGATATCCGTTAGCGTTTTATGTGTGTGTCTATCAATTATTATCATTTTAATCCTCCTTTGATTACGTTGACTTACATTTGTAAGTGGCCGTTCCGCGACGGCTCATCCACGGCTCACTCGTTCTACTCGTTCCGCTACTCGCCACTCTGTCGGGTCGTAGTCATCCATAAAACCTAAAGCCACCGAATCCGCGAGGTTCTCCAATAGGTCATTCAGTTCATCTTGTGCCTCCTTGTGGGAAACGTAGGTGTCCTGCTCCTCTGAAGTGTTTACCCACCCACCGCAGATACAATAGGTCTGTATCTCGTATCTCTTAGTCTGCATGATGTTGCCCCCCTAAAAAGCTATCTAATAGATAGTGTGCCTCCATTGCCAGTATGAGGTCGTTCCCATTACATATAGGGCGCTCACCACCGCAATGCTTCATGATATATGCCGCATACTCGTCATCTAATAGGCCTTCCGACCACCTTCTCTCCATTGTCATCTCAATATCCCCTATAACATTCATATGACCTGATTCGGCTATTGCCCTCGCTGTACCGCCCAACGTAGCTTATATTTCCTTTGGTCGGATTCGCATCCTGCCATGCCATGACAAACTTTGGTAAGTCACAATCCTCCTCGAGGTACGCATATGCCCCCCTCTGATATGAGTACGTAGAGATACTTAACGCTAGCTTGGCAATGTCTGTCTTCTTGACCTTACCCCATGCATGACCGCTGTCGCTGTACACTATGATTTTCATGTGATTCTCCTTGTGTGGGCGTTGCCGCCCTTTTGTTGTTTATCCTACTACAAAACCGCTTGTGTCCTTCTTGGCCTTGCCCTTGGCCTTCAGTCCTATGATGTGGCCTTTAGGGTCGAGGAAACGCAGGTCGCTGTCATCACCTGAGATAACAGGTAATCCTAGGTATGTACTGGGTAGCGCGCCTCGAAAGACTACTGCGACGTTTTGATCGTCCTTGATGGCCTGCAATACATGTTTGTGGTTTGTCATGGTCTCTGCCCTACTAAAAGTTAAGTGATAGTTTGAAGGTGGTCTGCGATTGGGGACTTTTGTATAGTCGTAGAATATCGTATCTGGGAACAGGCTGAAGATAGTCTCCCCCTGATGTTCCCCTGCCGATACCCTGTATTTCTCCCACACGATGTCGCTCGTGCCATTCAGCCTAATACTCAGGGTCATGCCCTTCCGCTCCGCTTGCTTTTGAGCAAGTCTGATGTCGCACTCCAACTGGGTAAAGAACACCGACTTGTTGGTGTGGAACAGCTTTGTCTTCCTGATTCTAGCTTGCTGTATCACGTTGGTTGTTTCGCCCTTCTTAAATATACCGCCTCGCCCCGCTTCGTTAAGGCATACCAACTTACAGTCGGTTGCCATGGGGCATGTGTTCATTACCCCCGAAAGTGTAGAAGGTGCGAGGTGCAGTATATAAGTCATGTGGTTCTGCTTGAGTCCCTTTGCTATCTTCTGGTTTGCTGTTGGTACTGTTAGTAAATACATACCCATTTCGTTCTCCTTGTTGACGGTCACTTACATTTGTAAATCACCGTATTGGTTTCGGCTCTCTTCTGACACCGTGATACATTATGACACATTGGGGATTCAGCGTACATTTATTTTTGTTCGTGCTTTTGGTTGTGATTTGCTTTTGTTTCGTTTTTTGTTGGTAACAGGGTTTTACGTAAGTCCTTGATAAGTAACCTGCGGCAGTTTCCGTGTTACCGAATAAGTGTAAGTGTTACCTGCGTGTTACCGAAAAAAGTATCGGACAATTTTTAATACTTAGAAATACTTAGGCCACTTTGGGCGCGGATGTTACCGAGTTCTCAGATTTATGAAGCGGTCTTGGGAAACCCGTGTTCCTTCCCCTCCTGAAATACCTCCTGTTAAATATCTTTAATAAATAATATATATATATGGGGAGTATTACGGAAAGTAACACAGCAAAATCAGTAACTTACCTAAATGTTACCGTGGGAATTGCTCTGGTAACATTCCGCGCCCGAATAGGTCTAAGTGGTTGCTTTTATTGTGCTTTAGGTCTGTTACCTTTTTGGTAACACGGAGGAAAATTCGGTAACACGGTAACACGAGGATAATCTGCGACGACGGCACGGCGACGGCTCACTCGTTCCACTCGTTCTTAAAAAAAAAGCCTTAGATTTTAGTCGAATTTTGGACGTAAAAAAGCCCCGCTTGCGCGGGGCGGTAAAACGTGCCGTCTACAGTTTCATTTTTGCAAATTCTGCTCGGGCATTTTTGAGGCTGTCGACTGCGTGCCGTCTGCCCTTGGCCTTCTCGGGTATCATCGCGGCTAGGAGTTCCAGTTCCGCAAACAGCTTCTCGGTCTCCGCGTGGAAGTTCTCACGTGTGCGGATTACAGGTGGGCTTGCGAGGCTTACAGCGGCTCTTGGGGCGGCGATCGTTGTGCCGTCCGTGGGTGCTAGCTTGAGCGGTATTTTGTCCGCTGCTGCCCCATTAGGAAGCTTTGCGTTGCCTGCCTTCTTGGCCGCGGCCTTGGCCGCGTCCGCAAGCGCTCGGTTGGTTTGGCTCGGTGCTTTGCGTAAGAACTTATAGTCTTTCGGGGCGACATTCAGGATGGCACGGCGGACGGCCACTATCGCGCTGTCCATTTCAATATCGCCTTTGGTGCTCTGCATGGTGTGACGATATGCCGCGGCCAGTCGGGCTATCATTGCTGACTGCGTTTCGAAGGTAACACCCTTGGCGCTCACGTGATAATAGGCCGAGGCCATGTATGTGCGGAGATTGTTCTTAAGCGCTGTGCCCGTGGTGACTAGGCCTGTGCAGATATCTGACATCGACATTAGTGCTACTGGTGCTTTGATTGTTTTCTTAACCATGATTAACTCTCCTATAAACAGGGCACGGCGTGCCCCGAGTAAGTATTATCCCACATCAAAACATATTGCGTGCATTTATTTTATATCGCGCGGCCTGTGCGTATTCTAGGGCGGACGGTGATTTACATTTGTAAGTGGCCGTTGTCTGTTTTACTTGGCGCGGCGAGAGCGGCGGCCTATAGAAGAAGCGCGCACGTGGGCACACAATGGCCATCCTGTCAACCCACCCTACCCCAACCCCCCAAATTGAATGAACGCGCACGATGCACCTATACATTGAGTTTTAGAGTTTCAAAAACCTTTCAAAACATTTAGACCCCCTACCCCCCTTAGTTTTCCCTGCACGCGCACCCACCCCCTCTATATAGGGATACCCCCCGGGCTAATTTAAACAACCTGTTGCAAAAATAAAAATATTGTGATATTCTCCCCGACCATGAAATCACCCAGAATTCAGTTAGATGATCTCCTTGGCGACGTTAGCTTATACCAACCCCAGTTAATGCGGATGGCGCCACCTACAACGATAGAAGAGTTAAATGAAAACATACGGTTAGCAGCAGCCGCAAAGACTGCCAAGGATATACTGAAGCGGTCCGGGCTACCTGACGTAGAGATAACTGAGGAAGATGCCACCCAGGCAGAAGAGATGTTCCTTGCACAAGTAACTAACGCACCCAACACACCGAGTGTGCTCACAGTTCAGAAGCCAGAGATTATATTGCATCTAGAAGCAATGGTTGCCGTGTACGACCACAGGGTTATTCAGCATGCAGACCAGATTCGGTACTTGGTAACAAATAAGTTACTAGAGCTGTCAGACCACAAAGATCCCAGGGTGCAGTTAAAAGCTGTGGAGTTGATGGGTAAGATAGCTGACGTCGGGATGTTCGTCGAGAAGCAAGAGATTACTTACAAACAACAATCTAGTGAGGACCTGCAGCAGAAGCTAAGGGAGAAGCTGGGGCTGTTGATAGAGGGTGATGTAATAGGGGCGACAATCGCGTCCCCTGCGGAAGTTGCAGAGCTAAACCGTGACCCTGCCGTCCAGCCATTGCCTAAGACACCAAAGATAGATAAGCAAATCCTTGCTACAATAATGAACACCTAACCCGAATACAGACCCGAATAGACCCAAATCCCTATGCTCGAGTCCCTAAAGGCGCAAATACAAGAACTTCCCCCGCATGAACAGCAGCGGATACTACTCAATCTGCATAAAATGCCAGAAAGAGAGAAAAATGAACTGTTTACCCTACTAAATGAGATAGAAAAGCGCACTAAACGCGAAGCCGCCCAGGGCGGGTTCCTAGACTTCATCAAAGCAGTATACCCCAAGTACATGGTCGGTGCTCACCACCGCCGCCTAGCCAAACTCCTGGAAGAAGCTATCCACGGGGATAAGAAACGCATCATAGTTAACATCGCACCCCGTATGGGGAAGTCTGAAATGGTATCCTACCTATTTCCAGCGTGGTTTCTTGGGCACCATCCAGACAAAAAGATCATCATGGCGACCCATACATCTGATTTATCGGTCTCTTTTGGTCGTAGAGTGCGGGATTTGGTCCATTCTGACGATTATAAGGCTGTTTTTCCTGAGGTTTCGCTAAATCCAGACGCAAAAGCAGCCGGACAGTGGAGTACTAAGCATGGTGGGCAGTATTATGCGGTCGGAGTAGGGGGTGCCTTGGCTGGACGGGGTGCAGATGTGTTCGTAATTGATGACCCGCACTCAGAACAAGAGGCCAAGACCAATAATCCTAGTGCTTTCTTGCCCGCTTGGGACTGGTTTCAGTCTGGACCACTACAAAGGCTTATGCCTAATGGGGTTATTATCGTGGTTATGACCCGATGGAGCATGTTGGACTTGACCGGGCAGCTTACAAACCACATGATTAAGAATCCGGACGCAGATCAGTGGGAAGTTGTTGAGTTTCCAGCCATTTTAGATGAAAATGAGCCAAATGAGAGGTCATTATGGCCTGAGTTCTGGCCTTTAGAAGAGTTAAAGAAGAAGCGCGCAGGCATGGATGTGCGCTATTGGTCTAGTCAATACCTGCAAAACCCGACATCTGAGGGTGCTCAGATGCTCAAAAGGGAGTGGTGGAACCACTGGGAAGAAGAAGATCCGCCTAGTTGTGACTATACAATCATGTCCTTAGATGCTGCACAAGAGTCACATAACAGGGCAGACTTTAGCGCAATGACGCTTTGGGGGGTCTTTTATAAGAATAGCCCGACAACTGGTCTCCCAATAGCAAATATAATACTCCTTCATGCGTGGCAAGAGCGGATGGAGTTCCCGGAGTTAAAGAAGAAGATGCTCGAGGAGTATCACGACTGGGAGCCAGACACGCTGATAGTGGAAAAGAAGTCGGCTGGAGCTCAGATTATCCAGGAGTTTAGGTCTATGGGGATACCGGTTATGGACTTCACCCCATCTAAAGGAAATGACAAGGTCTCCCGGGCCAACGCAGTTTCAGACATATTTGCCTCTGGTTTGGTCTGGGCTCCTAAGGATAGACGGTGGGCGCAGGAGGTTATTACCCAGTGCGCAGAGTTCCCAGTAGGGGCAAACGACGACTTAGTAGACTCAACCACCCAGGCACTACTGCGGTTCAGAAAAGGCGGGTTCATAACTTTGCCAAACGACTGGGAAGACGAGCTACCCGGGTTCAAGTCAAGGAGACAACATGGTTACTTCTGAAGCGAGGAAAGCTTACATGAAGGTGTACCGCCAAGCCAACAAAGAGAGGCTAACTGCGACTTCTAAGGCGTACCGGAGGGCTAACCTGGAGAAGATATCTGCGTACAACATAGCGTACCAGAGGGCTCATAAAGAGGCGGCCGCCGTAGCTGCAAGAAAGTACTACGAGTTAAATAAAGAGAAAAGACTCGCACGCATTAAAATTTACTACACATCTAACAGAGAGAGTGTTCTTGCCCGCAAGAAAGTATACGCCCGAGCCAACCCCGGAAAGGCTTGCGCCATAACAGCAAAACGAAAAGCAGCCAAAATACAACGGACACCTAACTGGTTGACGCCTGACGATTATCATGCTATAAGAACGCTATACGAGACCGCAGCGGCATTGACAAAGTCAACAGGGATTAAACACCATGTAGATCACGTTATCCCACTGCAAGGCAGAACTGTATCTGGGTTTCACTGCCCAACCAATTTACAAATACTCACAGCAACAGAGAACCAAATCAAGAACAACAAATTCACCGGGGACAAATGATGGCAAATGTAGATAAAAGCTTATACACAGCACCGCAGGGGCTAGAAGCACTGGCCGCGGACCCCGAGATGGATATTGAAGTTGATGGCATGGACCCAGAGATCCCTGAAGACGGAATGACTATTATACTAGGTGCCCTACCCGAGACCGAAGGTGATGATGACTTTAATGCTAACCTAGCTGAGTTCCTAGATGAGCGAGTGCTGGTAGAAGTTGTAGGCGACTTAATGGGTGAGTTTGAGGCAGACTCCAACTCCCGCAAGGACTGGTTAGATACATATGTAGATGGGCTTGAGCTACTCGGCCTGAAGCTAGAAGATAGGACAGAACCCTGGCCTGGAGCATGTAACGTATTCCACCCCCTACTAACAGAGACGCTTGTGAAGTTCCAAGCCGACACAATCATGGAGACCTTCCCAGCTGCAGGTCCCGTCAAAACACAAATCATCGGCAAACAGAGTAGAGAGAAAGACGAAGCTGCAGAGCGCGTCCGCGATGATATGAACTACCAGCTAACAGAGAAGATGCCTGAGTATAGGCCCGAGCATGAACGGATGCTATGGGGGTTGGGTTTGTGTGGTAACGCATTCAAGAAGGTATATTACGACCCGAGCTTAGAGCGTCAGGTGTCTGTGTTTGTGCCTGCTGAGGATATCGTCGTGCCTTATGGTGCGTCTAGTCTTGCAACTGCCCCGCGTGTAACCCATGTGATGCGGAAGACTGAGAACGAAATGCGCAAGATGCAGGTCGCTGGTTTTTATTTAGATGTTGACCTCGGAGAGCCCTCGCATGTTATTGAGCAGGTCGAGAAGAAGATTGCGGAGAAGATGGGGTTCAACGCTTCTATGGATGACCGCTTCAAGGTTCTGGAAATCCACACGGACTTAGATCTTGCTGGGTATGAGGATGAGGACGACGACGGAAACCCAACGGGTATAGCCTTGCCTTACGTTGTTACACTAGAAGCAGGAAGCGGAACCGTGTTGGCCATCCGGAGGAACTGGCAGCCAGAAGACAAGACCAAGCAGAAGCGCAATCACTTCGTGCACTACGGGTATATCCCAGGGTTTGGGTTCTATTGCTTCGGGCTTATCCACCTCATCGGCGCAGCTACTAAGAGCGGTACAGTATTGCTGAGGCAGTTGGTGGATGCGGGTACTTTATCTAATCTTCCAGGTGGTTACAAGACCCGCGGGCTCAGAGTCAAGGGAGACGATACACCTATCTCCCCGGGCGAGTTCCGTGATGTGGATGTGCCCAGTGGTTCTATTAGAGACAACATCCTGCCCTTACCTTACAAGGAGCCGAGCCAAGTACTGCAATCCCTGATGACTTCTATTATTGAGGAAGGCCGGAGGCTTGGTGGTGCTGCTGATTTACAGGTGGCAGACATGTCTGCTAACTCTCCGGTGGGTACTACGCTTGCAATTCTTGAAAGAACGCTGAAGGTCATGGGTGCTGTACAGGCTCGGATACATTACGCGATGAAGCAGGAATTTAAGCTCTTATCCGCGATTATACGGGATTATACGCCCAAAGAGTACTCCTACGAGCCAGAAGAAGGCGGCCGCAAGGCCAAGCAAGCTGACTATGACATGGTGGAGGTTATCCCTGTGTCAGACCCTAATGCAGCCACAATGAGCCAGAAGGTTGTACAGTATCAAGCAGTTATGCAGATGGCCCAAGCAGCTCCACAGATATATGACCTGCCAGAACTAAACAGGCAGATGCTGGAGGTGTTAGGCATTAAGAACATAGGCAAGCTCATTCCAACAGAGGACGATCAGAAACCGAAAGATCCTGTGTTTGAGAACATGGCCCTTATGAACTGCAAACCTGTCAAGGCGTTTATCAACCAAGACCACCAAGCACACATCCAGGTGCATCAGATGGCTATGCAGGATCCAAAGATAGCGGCGCTCATGGGGCAAAACCCACAGGCTCAAGCTATACAGGCAGCTGCTATGGCCCATGTAAATGAACACATTGCCTTTGAGTACCGTAAACAAATCGAAGAGCAGTTGGGTGTTCAGCTACCGAGTATGGATGATGATATGTCGGAGGAGGTTGAGCATGAAGTGTCTAAGTTGATCGCTCTCGCTGCTAAGAAGCTGTCGGATAAAAACACAGCCGAGACACAACAACAGCAAGCGCAGCAAGCGAGCCAGGATCCGCTAGTCCAGATGCAACAACAAGAGCTACAGATAAAGGGGCAGGAAGTGCAGATAAAAGCGCAGAAGACCCAGGCCGATATCGAGAACGACAAGGCAAAACTGGAGCTTGAGAAGATGCGTATTGAGTCTACGGAGCGTATCGCTGGGGTTCAGGTCGGAGCTAAGACATCTATGGAGCACAAGAAGATCGACTCCGCTGAACGGCTAGAAGGTGTACGTATTGGGGCCCAGACCGCACAGGCGGGCAAGCAGATGGACTTCCAACACAAGCAGCACGGCGACAGATTAGGTATGGATCATCAACAACATATCGAGGGAATGGGCTTACAACACAAACAGTTACAACAAAAATCGGAGGTAAGCAATGGTGCGTCAAACGCTGGAACTTCTAATGAGTCGGATAGAGGATGAGCGCAAGTTAATTATTGAAGGATTAGGTGATGGGCAGGCAAGAGATTTTGCTCAGTACCAAAATGCTGCTGGTATGGTCCGGGGTCTACTTACCGCGCAGAGAATAATCGCAGACCTTGTAAAAACTACGGAGAGTGAAGATGACTGATGTAATCGAGGTTAGTGCTACACCGACGCAGCTGCCAGACCCAAAGGGATATCGCATTCTATGTGCTGTACCTGAAGTAGAAGATAAGTATGAAGGTGGAATTGTCAAGGCGGACGCTACCAGAAAGATCGAGGAAAATGCAACAGTTGTGTTGTTTGTGCTTAAGATGGGTGATACCTGTTATAAGGATGACGCACGCTTCTCTAGCGGTCCTTGGTGTAAAGAAGGTGATTTTGTTTTGATTCGTGCCTATGCAGGCACGCGCTTTAAGATTCACGGGCGTGAGTTCCGACTTATTAATGACGATACCGTTGAGGCCGTTGTTGATGATCCACGGGGTTATTCCAGAGCATAAAGCAACCACAAACGCCAACCGGCGCAACCAGGAGGAAATATGAGCACCAACGCGGATGACATAGAAGTAGAGATAATAGAAGATGCAGCACCGGAGGTAGAACTTGAGATAGTAGATGACACCCCTGAAAAAGACAGGGACAGGAAGAATTTATCACCTGAGCTAGTTGCTGAAATAGAAGATGATGATTTATCTGACTACTCTAAGAAAGTAAAGACCCGCTTATCCCAGCTAAAGAAGGTTTGGCATGACGAGCGTAGGGCTAAAGAGTCAGCAGATAGAGAGCGTGCCGAGGCAGTAAGATACGCCAGCAGCATGCATGAAGAGAATAAGCGCTTGAAAGCAAACCTAAATAACGGTGAGCAGGCTTATATGGAATCAGTGAAACAAGCTGTGGGTGGTGAGATGGATGCAGCCAAGCGGGACTACCGCGAGGCATATGATTCAGGTGATGCAGACAAGCTCATAGATGCTCAACAGCGTATGAACAGTGCGCAGTACAAACTTACACAAGCACAGAATTATGTTCCTCAGTATGAAAAGACTTTACAAGCAGAGGAAAATAGTGTAAATGTAAGATTGACACAACCACAATCAGCAGGCCCCGATCACAAGGCTCTTGTATGGAGAGAGAAAAATGATTGGTTTGGGCAGGATGAGGAAATGACCAGCCTAGCTTTAGGGCTGCACGAGAAATTAGTAAGGTCTGGAATGGACCCTACTTCTAAAGAGTATTACACACGTATTGATGAAACAATGCGCAAACGATTTCCCGAGAACTTCGGGGATGATTCGCTGGATGAGGATTCGCCCACCCAACGCAAAAAACCGTCGAACGTAGTAGCCTCGGCAACGCGAAGTACCGCGCCAAAGAAAGTACACCTTAGCGCAAGTCAGCTATCGCTGGCCAGAAAGTTAGGGATAACGCCTGAAGCATATGCACGTGAGACATTAACATTGGAGAACAAAAATGGATAAGACTATTAGACCAGTACCTAGAGAAGCAGAGAGCCGATCAACATTCCAAAGGGCCGAACAATGGGCACCAGCGGGGTTAATACCGGAGTTTGTTAAGAAAATGGGTTGGGCTTACAGGTGGGTTCGCACCAGTATGGCAGGTCAAGCCGATGCTATGAATGTATCCTCTAAGATGCGTGAAGGTTGGGAGCCCGTCAAACCGGCAGAACACCCCGAAATGCAACTATTTGCAGATCCCAAATCTACCCACAGTGATTCTATTGAGGTAGGCGGGTTGATGCTTATGAAAACACCAGAAGAGTTTGTTGCTCAACGCACAGCCTATTACAATAAGGCAACTCAAGCGCAAGCTGAGGCGGTGAATAACAGCTTTATGAAAGAGAATGACGCTCGTATGCCTCTTTTTTCAGAGAAGAAGTCTACGACCACGTTTGGTAAGAAATAATAACAGGAGATTTAATTATGGCAACAACAGCCGCACCTTATGGCCTACGCCCTATCAATCTAATTGGAGGGCAGAGCTTCGCAGGTTCTACTCGCCAAATAGCAATTGCTAGTGGTTATGCAGCCAACATCTTCTTTGGGGATATTGTCGCTATCGCAGTTGATGGCACTATCGTCAGAGTAACTAACGTAGGTACTAACGCAGATCCATTCCCAGCTGGCACAGTGGGCGTGTTTATGGGATGTACTTACACCGACCCTAACATGAAGTACAAGTTGAACGCGCAATACTGGCCTACAGGTACTGTAGCATCTGATGCTATGGCATACGTATGTGACGATCCTGATGCCCTGTTCCAAATACAGGCTAATGGCGCAGTTACACAAACTATGTTTGGCTCTAACTTTGGTATCATTAATACTGCCGGTTCTACAACCACAGGCGATTCTAAAATTGCTTTGGCTACTGGCACCCGTGCTGTTACCGCTACTATTGGTCTGCGTCTCGTGGATTACGTAAATGGTCCTTTCTCCGCACTCGGTGACACATATACCGATTGTATTGTTAAATTTAACTTCGGTATCCATACGTATTACAATGGAACCGGTGTAGCTGACTAAGGAGAAATAAATCATGGCAATTTCACGCGCACAACTACTCAAAGAACTACTCCCAGGACTTAACGCCCTATTCGGTCTAGAATATAAGCGTTATGGTGAGGAGCACAAAGAAATCTACGAAACCGAAACATCGGAACGTAGCTTTGAAGAAGAAACGAAACTATCTGGTTTCTCTGCAGCACCTGTTAAAAACGAAGGCAACGCCATCGCATACGACAATGCTCAGGAAGCTTGGACTGCTCGTTACCAACACGAAACCATTGCTCTTGGCTTCTCTCTAACCGAGGAAGCTGTAGAAGATAACTTGTACGACACTCTGTCTGCTCGTTATACAAAAGCTCTGGCCCGTGGTATGGCATACACCAAGCAAGTTAAAGGTGCAAATGTTCTGAACAACGGATTCACTAACTCTGCCCCTTACTACGGCGGTGATGGCGTTCCTCTGTTCTCAGCATCTCACCCACTTGTTACCGGTGGAGTCAACAGCAACATTCCTACAACCCCTGCTGATTTGAACGAAACTTCCCTGGAAGCCGCTGTTATTCAAATCGCTACATGGACTGATGAGCGTGGTCTGTTGATTGCTGCTAAACCTAGCAAACTGATTATTCCACCAGCACTGCAATTCGTTGCTACCCGCTTGCTGGAAACAGAGCTTAGAGTTAGCACTGCCGACAACGATATCAATGCATTGAAAAACAACGGTTCGATTCCAGACGGTTATTCAATTAACCACTTCTTGACCGACACCAATGCATGGTTCCTAACTACTGATGTACCTAACGGCTTGAAGCATTTCGTTCGTAGCCCGCTAAGTACTTCAATGGACGGCGATTTTGACACCGGTAACGTGCGCTACAAGGCTCGTGAAAGGTACTCTTTTGGCTGGTCAGACCCATTGGGTATGTTTGGTTCCCAAGGCGCTTAAGTAACTTTAAGCTACGAAACCCCACTTCGGTGGGGTTTTTATTTGTTGACACCTCTATAAAACAGGAGTATAAGGGTTCTATCTAGGTACCATTTTTACTTGTGCAGACCGCCCTAGCGGACATTATAGAGACTGCATAGGAACGTGCTATAACACAGGAGATTCATCATGGCATCAACTACCTTCTCAGGTCCAGTCACATCCACAAACGGTTTTGTAGGCAAGACAGCAATCGGAGTAGTAACCCATACCCCAGTAGCAATTAACGCAACAGCCACAGCCACAGCTGCGCAAGTAGCAACAGGTTATATCACCTCTACATCAGCCGCTGCAACAGCAATCACTCTGCCTACAGGTACCTTACTAGGTGCTGCACTAGGTGCTGTACAAGGAACAATCCACGAACTTTACATTGACAACACTGCAGGTGCAAACACTGTAACTATGGTTGTAGCGGTAAACGGCATTCTGTCTTCTGGAGCGGCTGACACACCTGGTAGCTTTGGTGACTTAACTATTGCTAATGGTGTTACTGGTCAAGCACGCTTCACCCTTATGTTCTCGAGTGCAACGGCATACACATTTACACGTACCGCTTAATTTTAGGGGGTTACTATGGCAATGCAATATGACGTAAAACAGGCGCATTTAAACGGTAGCGGCATTTTTGTTGTTGGACCAACTCGTATTAAAGCCATTTCATTAACTGGCACGGCTAGTGCGGGTCAATTAATTGTGTTTGATACGTTAACAGCCCCTGTAACTACGGGAACTTATGCTCGTTCTACAACAACCGTTACTGTAACTCAATCAGCACATGGATTAGCCGATGGACAAGTTATTGGTATTGATTTTGCTGCTGGTACAGGCGGAACTGCTACCAACGGAAACTATGCTGTCACAGTATTAACATCTGGTACTTTTACTATTACAGACATTAATAGCGGTTCAATTACTGCTGGGGCTGCAATGGTTTATTCAACTGGAAAATGGTTAATAACATATGATGTATCCGCTGGTGACACATATAACAATGCTCCACTTATTCCCGGAGAAGGCGTAAGAGCAACTACTGGTGTGTATGGTTATATCTCAAATTTAACCGCAGCAAATATTTACTACGGATAAACTATGGCTACCCCCGCTTGGCAACGCAAAGAAGGAAAGAACCCCAAAGGCGGTTTAAACGCCAAGGGGCGGGCATCTTATAACGCAGCTAACCCAGACAAGCCGGGGCTTAAAGCCCCTCAGCCTGAAGGTGGGTCTAGGAAAAAGTCTTTCTGTGCAAGGATGTCAGGCATGAAAAAGAAGCTGACCAGTGCTAAGACTGCTAATGACCCAGATAGCCGTATCAATAAATCATTACGCGCGTGGAAGTGTTAATATGACCGAAGACGAAGTTATAGCAATGCACAGGCGAGCGTTTGATACTACCCGAGATGAAATTATCGAGGCAGTTAGAGTAGGTATTGCGGCGCATCCGCTATCTCCCGAGGAAGTAATGTGGGTTAGGTTGGCGATACAAGCGTCGGTTGAGAGGGCAGCATTGCGTAAAGCAGTTATTGAAAAAACACTTGCGGGGCTGGTATGGGCGGGCTTATGTGGTGCGGGTCTCTTTGCAATAAACTATTTTAGCGCCCACTGGATTCCGGGAAAGTAAAAGGTGATAAAATTATGCCAAGCACTTCGAAAAAGCAGCACAATTTTATGGCAATGGTTGCGCGCAATCCGAAGATGGCCAAAAAAGTAGGTGTTCCACAGAGCGTCGGGGCGGACTTTATCGCTGCCGATAAAGGCAAGAAATTCAAGAATGGAGGTGGTCCTGTGTTTAGTAAAATAAAGAATCTTTTTAAGGGTAAAGACGATCCTAAAGAAGAAATGAAAGAAGCCAAGGCTATTAAGTCCGGCAAGATCACCCCAGCGCAGTACGCCAAGGGCGAGAAGATGGAGAAGGCTATGCCTGTTCATCGCGGAATGAAAAAGGGCGGTAAGGTTAAGTGCTATAGCGGCACCAACGAGTCAGTAGTAAAGGCAACACCTAAACCAACACCTAAACCAGCGCCTAAACCAGCGGAAACCGAAGAAGAACAAAGGGTGCGCCTTCGTGACGAAGGAATGAACATGTTTGACGATCAGACACCAAAGAAAAAAACTATGAAAAAGGGCGGCTCAGTTAAATGCTACTCAAAAGGCGGTGGTATTGAAGTACGTGGTAAAACTAAAGGAAGATTTGTATAATGGCTAGCCGGGATAAGTACTCGAATCAAAAGCTTTCTCCGGAAGAGAGGGCTATAAATGAGGCAGCGCCAAGATCCAGAACAGTTATAGATATTAAAACACCTAGCGGCCCAAGAAAAAGGGTTGCTGGTCGTGTCAGTGCTGAGGACACGATGAACGATATAGGTATGCGTAATAGCGCTGGAACCCGCGAGGATGCTGATGCTCCTGACGGCACTGTAGAAGTTGGGCCAATAACACTTATGAAAAAGGGCGGTAAGGTTAAAGCACCTAAAAAGTTCTCCAGAGGCGGCGGCATAGAAGTACGTGGTAAAACCAAAGGAAGATTTGTATAATGGCTATTGATTACGCAGCAATGAACAAGAAAGATGCAGAGGACAAAGCTGCGTCAGATAAGCTCTCAACAGCGAAGCAAGCAGCCCTAGACAAGCAGGCATACAAGGGGCAGCGTGACCTTAATGCAAATCGTAGACGCATGCAATCCGGGAAGAGCGCTGGTGTTTTACCACAAAGAATTGCCCCCGGCGGTGTAGAGGGAACTGCAGCTTCTTTTGGTATGAAAAAGGGCGGGGCTGTTAAGAAGTTTGCCAAAGGCGGTGGCATAGAAGTACGCGGTAAAACTAAAGGCAGGATGTGCTAAATGAGGGCTTCTAGGGGCATGGGATGTATTAACCCTGCTAAGGTACCAGGCGCTAAGAAAAGTATTGCCAAGCCAGTTGTTACACGTAAAGTAAAGAAGTTTGACAAAGGTGGTTCAGTTAATCAACATGAAGGTATGAGTCATGGTACAGCTCGTGAACCAACAATAGAAGAACTACAGGCTATTAACCCAGTCAAGTATGGGGAGCCGGGGCTAGAAAACGTATATCCAGAGGCATTAATTGGTTCTGGTGTACCATCTAGTATCGCTAAACTTGGTAGGGGAGTTGTTTCTAAAGTTGACCCTAGAATTGCACACCCAATAACAAATCGGCTATATAAAGATATGTTTGTAGATGGAAGAGGAGAATTTGAGGCTGGCAATACATCTAGAGAGTGGGGTGGAAGAAATGTGTTTTCACAGAAAGAAATAGAAGATATTAAAAATACAGGGTATATGTTGCCAAGAGAAGGAGGCAACTCCAAAAGTAAATATTTTACTATGAGTGATAACCCTAAAAATCATTTACGAGTACGCTCAGAAAATATACCAGTAGGAAAGCCAGTACGCAGAGAACATATAGAGTTGCGTGATGAAGAAACAGGGAAATATAACCCCCTAAAAAAGGGTGGTATAATCAAAGCGAAGAAAAAGGCCAAGGGAGGGCTCACAGGCCCTCTAGATAATCTCGTTAAAGCAGAAATAGACTTTGGTCGTATAGGTAAAACAAACAAGAAATTAGGTAAATAATGCCAACAACTAGCACGACGACATTTAATCTAGACCTAAACAATCTCGTCGAAGAAGCTTTCGAACGCTGCGGAGCAGAACTGCGCTCTGGTTATGACTTGCGGACAGCCCGTAGGTCTTTGAATTTGTTGACGATTGAGTGGGCGAACCGTGGGATTAATTTGTGGACTGTTGAAGAAGGCAGCATCCCCTTAGTTTCAGGCACAGGCACATATAACCTACCTGTAGATACCATTGACTTACTTGACCACGTAGTGCGCACAGGTACAGGAACAAACCAGCAAGACATTAATATCTCACGCATTAGCGTGTCAACATACTCCACCATCCCTAATAAGAATGCCGTAGGGAGGCCGATTCAAATCTACATAAATAGACAATCAGGTGCGACTTCAGCCACGGCTGTGGTACAATCACCTACCGTTACAGTCTGGCCAAAACCTGACAGCTCCACCACTTACACATTAGTATACTGGAGATTGCGCAGGATTCAGGATGCTGGCAACGGTACCACTACTCAGGACATCCCCTTTAGATTTCTACCAGCAATGGTGGCGGGGTTGGCCTACTATTTAAGCATGAAACTCCCCGAAGGGATGGTTAGAATGCAGATGCTAAAAGCAGACTACGAACAGCAGTTCCAACTTGCAGCGGACGAGGATAGGGAAAAGGCACCCCTACGCGCGGTACCGCGCCAACAGTTCTTCTAAAATGCCAAGTAATTACGCCTCTGGCAAGAAGGCAATTGCGTCGTGTGACCGTTGTGGTTTTAGGTATAAGCTAAAGCAGCTGAAGAAGCTGGTTATAAAAGCCAAGAACGTGAACCTGCTGGTGTGCCCAGATTGTTGGGAGCCCGATCAACCGCAACTATTGTTGGGTATGTATCCAGTAAATGATCCACAGGCTATTAGAGACCCCAGAGCGGAATTAGGGTATTATGAGTCGGGGCCTGGTGGTGATGGAGGTAGTCGGATAATTCAGTGGGGGTGGAACCCTGTTGGTTTGAACGACCCGCTTGGGTTAGAAGTAAATGATTTAGTAGGCACTGGTGCAGTTGGCACCGTAACAGTAACAACAAGCTAGGAGAATAGCATGGCAAAAGGCAACGGATGTGAGAGCAAGGGTAAGACTAAAGGTAAGAATCTAGGCAATGACGGCGCTAAGTTAGGCGTTGAAAACGGCGGTAAAGGTTCTGCTGGGGTTACCTCGTTGGCTATGAAACAAATGGGTCGCGGTATGGCTAAAGTAATGAACCAAAGAAAGGGTTAAACCATGAGCGATTATAAGCAGCCACAAAAGGTACCTACGCCTGCAACCTCAGGATACCCAAACAATGTACCGAATACCCAAACAAAGACTAAGCGTGGTACAGGCGCTGCGACTACGGGTAATAAGTACAGCAAGAATAGCCAGTAAGGGGTGACCTAAATTAACTATACCCAACTTGTTGCTGAGATCCAAAGCTATGTGGAGAATGAGTTCGCTGTGGCGGACATTAACACGTTCATACAGCAGACAGAGCAGCGCGTATATAATGCAATCCAGCTTCCAGCAATAAGGAAGAACGTGACGGGTAGTGTCACAACAGGTAATAAATACTTGACTTGCCCTTCGGATTGGTTGGCTACTTTTTCACTGGCAGCTGTTAGTACAGGTAATGAATATACGTATTTACTGGATAAAGATGTTAACTTTATACGTGAGTCTTTTCCAGATACAGATGCTGCGTTTTATGGAGTACCGCAATATTATGCCCAGTTTGACCAAGACACGTTTATTCTGGGACCTACTCCGGATGCAGCCTACAGCATGGAACTACACTACTACTATTATCCAGAGAGCATTGTTACTGCTAGTACTACATGGTTGGGGGATAATTTTGACTCTGTCCTACTATATGGCTCGTTGTTGGAGGCGTATACTTACATGAAGGGTGAGGCAGATGTAATTGCTGGGTATCAGAAACGGTACGATGAAGCACTTGCATTATTGAAGACGTTGGGCGATGGTAAGAATAGGCGCGATGCATACCGCAGCGGGCAAGCAAGGGTTCCAGTTAATTAATTATAGGAGTACAGCATGGCAATAACACAGGCAATGGCAACAAGTTTTAAAGTCGAGATACTCGATGGGTTTCATAATTTTGGCGTTGGCGTTATACGGGCGAGCACAGCAGCGGATGTTTTTAAGATCGCATTGTACACTTCTTCCGCCACATTAAGCGCAACCACAACGGCGTACACCACTTCAAATGAAGTTGCTACTGCGGGTGGATACACAGCGGGGGGTAATACACTAACTATTTCCCAGGTTCCAACATCAACTACCACTACAGCATGGCTAGACTTTGCTGATTCTGTTTGGACTGCGTCTACTATCACCGCTAACGGCGCTATGATTTATAACAGCACACAAGGTAATAAATGTGTTGCGATCCTTGCTTTTGGTGGAGATAAAACATCTACCGCAGGTGACTTCACAATTATATTCCCAACAGCAGATTCTACAAGCGCGATTATTAGGATTGCTTAATGGCCCTCGTCTTACAAGATCGGGTAAAAGAAACAAGTACAACATCTAGCACAGGGACTTTCACACTAGCTGGTGCTTCTACTGGGTTTCAATCTTTCGCTGCCGTCGGCAACGGGAACACTACCTATTACGCTATAGTAGCCCAAACAATCACTGAATGGGAAGTCGGCATAGGTACATACACCCTGTCCGGCACTACACTATCACGCGACACAGTCTTGTCCTCCAGCAACGCTAATGCGTTGGTTAACTTCTCCGCTGGCACTAAAGACGTATTCGTTACTTACCCTTCCGAGAAGGGTGTATGGCTTGATGCTGCTGGTAATGCCACAGCATTGGGTACTCCTGCTTCTTTCGTAGGCACTAATATAACAGGAACGGCTTCTGGTCTTACAGCTGGTGCTGTAACTGATGGTGTATACACAACTGGTTCATATTCAAACCCAGCATGGATAACAGCACTAGCAAATTCCAAGATAACTGGACTAGGCTCTGCTGCGTTGTTAACTGCTGGTGCTGCTAATG
>Ga0181352_1000210_pt1 | contig 26525 bp, 24 predicted proteins | sample Fa13VDMLBSN_FD_130103 | JGI IMG/M metagenome (GOLD analysis project Ga0181352, IMG submission 130103) | Freshwater viral communities from Lake Michigan, USA - Fa13.VD.MLB.S.N | ecosystem: Environmental > Aquatic > Freshwater > Lake | place: USA: Michigan | collected 2013-09-23 | reverse complement strand
CGCGTCAACGAAGCGGGCGTCTACACCAAACCCGGCATGCGGAAGTCCCTGTTCGAGGACATCAAAGCTGGCGGTAAGGGTGGGCGTCCGGGGCAGTGGTCAGCACGTAAGGCCCAAATGTTAGCTCAACAATACAAAGCTAAAGGCGGCGGCTACAAATCATGAAGGCCCCGCAGAAGTCGCTTGTCGATTGGACAAAACAGAAGTGGCGTACCAAGTCTGGTAAGCCAAGCACTCAAGGACCGGAGGCTACAGGTGAAAGATATTTACCGGAAGCTGCGATCAAAGCTATGCCAAGCGGCACGTACGCTGCGTCGTCTGCTGCCAAAAGGAAAGCTACGAAGGCGGGCGAGCAGTTCTCAAAGCAACCCGCCCGCGCCGCCTCAATAGCCAAGAAGTTCCGCTAGAACGGATACTCCTCTAGCGGGGTGTAGTTGTTGACAGTCGTGTCCCAGATGGCACCACCCGCGCCTTCGCCGTGGAACTTGACGGTGATGCGATTGTCGACCAGCCACTTGTTCCACTGACCCAAGTCCTGCATCGCGGCAATCAGTTCGCCCGTCGTCAAGAATTGCTTGTCGGCGCCGAGCGTGATCTTCATCAGCGATTGCTTGATGTCTTCTTGCTTCACGTCCTCCGGGTAGAAGAAGTCATAGCCGTAGAACTCGAAGCGGCGGAAGCCCATCACAAACGCCAGCATTGGAATGCGGGTCGCCGAGCAGGTGCCACCCATTACGACCATGCCCCTGTCGAAGGACGCGGGCTTGGCTGCCAAAGTAGCTTGCGTATGCGCGTGCCACCCAAACAATTGGGCGCCCTTGCTTTCAAGGTGCTTGCGAACTGACGGGTGCGTCATGGTCGCAAACAGGACTTTGTCTTCGGGTCCCGCATCCGCGAACAGATCACTTCTGATGATGCCGTGCGTGGACTTGCCGTCGACAGGGCGTGGGTCCAAGATCACAGTCCAATCAGGCGTGATGCCCGCGCGCTTCAGGGTTGGGAAGGCGTGCTTGACTGTGAACACTACCGCGCCCTTGGCTTGCCGCTCCTTGATTTCGTCCAAATACTTTTCAAGGGTCGGACCCGCGCTCACAAACAAAGCTACCTGTTCGTGCGCCTGATATGAGCCGATCCAAGTTTTGAGGTTGGCAGCGTTATCAGCAATATGCTGCAATTGCTCGCCCTTGTCAACCGAATCTACAGGCTTTACTTGAATGCGCGTGCGAAGTTCTGGCATCTGGTAGCCTTCGCGCACCACCAGCCCCAACGAGATCGTCTGCTTCAGGCCCGCATAGCCGTCGCCGCTGGTGATCATTCGCTTCTGGCCGGGCACTTCCCCGAAGACACGACGCGGACCCTCGGGCGCACCCTCCTCCTCCTTGGCAATCACGTCATCGAATACCACGAAGGGCACGTGCGCTAGGTTGTCGTAGTCGGAACGGGTCGTCTCATAGGAGTGCCCGCCGTCAACGTAGGCGAAGGTGGCAGTCTTGACTACTTCCTTGGCGTTCGGCAACGTGACGAGGGTGTTGCCTTTCAGCAAAGTGTAGTCGAAGGTCAGGCCCTTGCGCGACATCATACGGCTGTAGTTGTTGAGGCGATTGCCCACAATCCAACTGCTGGCGTGCGGCTTGGTATGGCCTTCATGGGTACGGTCGTTGCCGTCCTCGAAGGTATCGAAGCCCACGTAGCTGACTTGCTTCAGGCCCGCAGCAAAAGCACACTCGGCCATCTGGATCGCGCGGCTCCCATTCCACGTGCCCACTTCCACGATGTTCGCTTTGCCCGTTGCCTTGATGGACGCGGTCAGCAACTCGCATAGGGTTTCGTATCGGGCGGGCGCCCCAAGCGCGGGGTTGGCGATGGTCTGCTTGTTGGGGCCTTTGTAATGGATCATATAGGCGCCCAAGAGCGATTGATGGAACGCGTCCAGCCCAAGCGCACCCTCCGACAGGTTCTTGACGAGCAGGCCGTGCGCCCGATGCAATATGACTAGCCTGTCGAGGACTGCGTTGTCGTGCGCCTTCTTGTAGTGAAACGCCTCGAAGCTATCGTACAGGCCCCAGTAATCGGCCAGCAGGGAGGCGCCTTTGGGCGTAGCCAAGTTGAAGGCGAACCACGAACCCTCGCTTTCAGCGACGCCCTTCCTGTACAAGTATGTCAGGTGGACGTTGTCATCGAATAGGGACGAAAGCAGGTTGTCGTCGACCGCGCGCATGGTTTCGGTGTCGGCGTCAATGAAGCCAATCCAATCCAGTTCAGGCGTCACGCTTGAGGCGAGGGCTACAGCCTTGAAGCAGTATTCGAGGGCTGGGCCGTTCTTGGCATCAGCACCTAGGCGTGCCTTCAGCTTCTGGAAGGACTTGGTTTCGTCCAGCGAGCGGAAGGTGACGCCCTCCAGGGAGGGTACTTTGCCTTCGAGATCGTGGTGCCAAATCTCCAGCTTGATGTGGGAGGGCCAGAACTTCAGGAAGGACTCGGCAAAGCGGCGACCATAGGTTTCCCAGCCGCCCGGCCCGATGGTGGTTACGATCTTAGCGTGCATTGTGGTAGGCATCCGTTAGTTCGTTTGTCCAGAAGTTGTCGAAGGGGGTAGGTTCGCGGTCGACCATGCCCGGCGCCGGAGGCCCGAACGTGAAGTGGACTGCATTTACGGGGACGTTCTTGTTTTGGGCTTCCCTGTCGAGGGCCGCGTCAGTGGTTGGGCTGTAGTTGGGAATCCAATGCCAGGACTCCGAGAGGTAGCCGATGTCCGAGTCGCGGAGCCAGCCGAACGTGTGGAGGTGATTGCCGCTGGCTTCGTTGACCATCTCGACGGTGGGCAGCTTGTTGGACTTGAGGTTCCACAGCATAAGGGCCGACCACATATTGCGCTTGTAGCGGGACTGCACTTGGCCATCCATCTTGACGGTCTTGTCAGGCTCGAAGTTGTGTGGTACTACCATGACCGTCTTGCTGGAGTCAGCTTCTTGGAGCAGCTTATGAATGTCGTCGAGCCACAGCCAATCGCAGTCGGTGAAGAGCGCCCAATCGGTGACGCCGTCCAGCTTGGCGACGATAGGAGTCAGGAAGCGCGTGTGCGAGAACTGTACGCTGAATGGCTTGCCGTCGCGCTCGTCGGTGTAGGTGCCATCCTCATTGACTCGCCATGGACGGTCGAAGAGTTGGCGGCGGCGCAGGTCGATGTGTTCTAGGCGCTTGACTTCAACGGGCTTGCTGGCATAGGCACGGACAGACGCCTCGGTAACTCGCAGTGCGTCCGGCTCTCTGTGATCTACGCCAATGTAGTAGGCAAAGTTTGGCATGCTTGTAACATACCAAAGCCCGCGCCAACATTCAACAAATTAGTTAGGCTGTCCTAGGGCTTGGCGCAACTGGTCTACGTATTCGAGTTGGGCGCGGGTAGGCTTCTGCGCCGAGGGATCGCCAGACAGGATGCGTGCGGCAAGCGTTTCTTTGATGTCTTGAGGATTGCCGTAGGGGCGCCCATTGTTGATGCGACTAAAGTAGGCCATTTGCTCGGGCGTCAATACAAAGTTCGGCGGCTCAACAGCGCCGTTGCGGATTGCCAGACGCGCCCGTTCGTTAAGCACTACGGCTTCACGCTCCTGTTCTGACAGATCAGAATAGGGATTCAGGATAACGCGGTTGTCTTCTGTCGCCATGCCCGACACGCCCGGATTCTTTTCAAAGAATTCCAATTCGCTTTCGTAAGGTTGCCGCACGGAGAACCTTTCCTCCTGCACCATACCGCCTTCGGCGAAAGCTGGAAGCTGTCCTTGACGGCGTAGTTCTTCGACAAGTTCGGGGCGACCCGCACGGCGTGTACCCTGCACCAGAGTTTCGGGCGCAGCCACACCTCGCATATCCTTGAGGACATTCTGGCGGATAGCGTTCTCATTTATGATGATGCGCTGGGCAAGGGGCCTGCCATCCTGCTCGCGGTTGATTTCGTTCATGCGTTCACGGTATAACGAGAACTGACGGCCAGCTTCTTCGAGGTCCCCGCTTTCGCGCGCACGAATACCCAGCAAGATGTAGCGTGACAGTTCACGGTGAGCGCGTTCCGTCTGGCTGCGGGCGGCATCCTGAATATCTTTTTGGCGACCTATTGTGTCACGCATATTGAATACTTCTGGCGGCGGGAAGCCAAGGGCCTGACGAACGCTGGGCGACACCCACGAATCGCGGCCCATCTCTTCTAGCTTTTCGGGCGTGATCAGCACATTGCCGCGCCGCGTGAGTTGCTCGTTTGCGAATTCAAGTTGGGCACCCTTGATGACGTTGCCAACCGAACGCGGCAGCATGGTTGCGGCCAGGCCCCACCAATCGCCATTGCCATAATAGGTGAAGGCTTGCGGGACTTTTTCGGCGAGACCACCGACCGGGCCAAAAAGCGCGAGCGTCGAAGACGACAACAGTTCTTCTACGGGCAGCGGGTCAATGCCGAGGCGCCGTTGCAAGCTGGCATAACCGTAGGCGTGCGGCAAGCCATAGTTGAGCATTTGACCGTAGTCGCGGCCCAGCAACTTTTCGGCTTCGACTTTGAAGCTGATGCTGTCACCCCACACAAGCTTGATGAGGCGTTCGAGGATTTCGCGCAGGCTGTCGGCGAAGGGCAGACCCCACACACCAGCAAACGCAATCAGGGGCGCGATCATGCCAGCGAGTGCAGTGGCCCCGGCCTTACGCATGATGGGATCGTCCCAGTTCTTGATGACCATCGAAGCATGCCGCGCGTACTGCTCGACCATCTTGAGCGGAAAGGACATGAACTGCGTGGCAACTTCGGCCTCGGGACGGAACCGCTGAATGAGCGCGCGGTCTTCCTTTGACGTAATGAACTGGGTGTCGTAGACTACGTTGGCCGCATACTCGAAGGGGCTTTTGTAATTGGTTTTGTCTACGTAGTTGGAAGTGTCGATTAGTTTGGGATTGGCTTTGGCCGAACGGTATGCCGCCAAGAAAGTCACAAGCCGGTTGGTTTCTTCGGCAGCCTGCATGAAGCGCCCAAATAACTCGGTGCCCTGGTTCATTGTGCGGGCCAGACCAGCGGCGCCCTTGTCGGCAATGCCAGCATTGCGAATGGAGTCAGCCGTAAATTGGCCGCGACTTTCGTTCGTGAACAAGGGCGTAAAGATACCTTGCTCGCGCGCCTTGATTAGGGCAGCAGCCTCATCTTTGTTTAGAATACGCGAAATGACATCGTTTGTAAAGGCCAATTCGCCACTAAGAACTTTCGAGAAGGCCCTGTTGAAGACGGCTGTTTTGTAGGCCGAAAGCAGGTGGCGAGTAGTGCCCGCGCCCCCATCACGCAACAAGCGAGGCAGCGTAACAAACGGCGTCTGCGTCAAGTTGATGAGTGCGGTATCGGGCGCGGCACCCAAGAACATAAAGAACGCAAGTCCGCGCGCGGCCCCATAAGCTTCAGAAGGCGCAGTCGAATAGTCGATCAGGTCCTGCCAGTAGGCGCGGTCGTTCGGACTCAGCGGCTCAATGGCACTGTTGAAGTCGTCCTGAATATAGCGACGCGCTTGCAGTTTTGCAAGAGCCAAGTAGTATTTCGGCAGGGTATCGATGCCGTAGGAAGCCGCGTTGTCAGGGCGCACCGCACGCAGGATGTCTTTGTAGGGGCGGAACAACGAATCCATTTTTGCTTTGTTGAGTTCCGCTGCCATGCGATCCAGCACGCGCTGACCGTTTTGGCCTGACACGTTGCGGAGTTCCTGAAGATAGCGCGCAATAAAGTCGCCATTCACGCGGAGGTCTTGTGCGCGCTGATCACTTTCGAAAGGCATGCCGCGCGTCATGATGCGGACGTTTGGATTGCCATCGAATTCTTCACGAAGGTAATTGACGGCCCGTGTCTCTGGATTTTCGAAGCCGCGCCTACGAGCCAGCCCCTCTAAAGGCGTGTAGTCGTACAGGCGCACGAGCTTTTCTTTGCCGTCGGCTTGGCGTTCATAGGCGCCCACGAAGTGCGTGCCCGAAGCCATCTGTGGAAAGTAGAACGGGTCGCGCTTTGCATTGTACTTTTGGATTTCGGCCCAGCCGTCCGGCGACATGGCTTCGAGTTGCGCGGGCGTGAACTCCCACAGATGCTTGCCGCCCACTTGCTGCGGATCAAAGTACTTGTGGACGTAGGCTTCGATCATATAGTCGAGGGCACGCTGACCAAGCGCCCACTGATCTTGCATGGCCTGCCACTCTTGCGGCGTGAATGCGTTTTGATCAGGGGCTTGCTGCTTGCTGCGCGCTTCCTGCATAGCGAGCGTGACCTTGGCGCGGGACTCGGGCGACAGCTTGGCAAGCGACTCTAGACGTGTACCGAAATCGACGGTTGCCATTTGCGTACGCACATACATCGTTTTGATGGCGTCTGACACGCGCTTGAAAGCTGGGACGACTTTGCCCAATGTCATGATCGGCGAGCTAAAGTACTTGAGTGCGGAGTACTTGCCGAAGATGTCATCGTAGTTGCGGCGAAGGCGTTCGCGGCCCTGCTCGGCGGTACGAAGTTCCGGCCCCTGCTGAATTTCTTCTTCGGCGTTGACGGGACGCGCTTCAGGCTGGGCTGCTTGTGCTTGCGCTTGCGCTTGTGGGCGAGCCGTGCCAAAGTTTTCGAAGACTTGCTGGACTGCTTCGGGTGAGCTTGCCCCGCTAAGCTGTTGTGCGAATTGCGTAAACTCGGGCCGCGTGAAGAAGCGCGTACGGCTTGCACTTATGTCGCGTGCGGCTTGCACTATGGGATCGCGCGCAGCAGGTCCTGCATTTAGGCTGTAGCCCCGCCACAAATCCTGCTCCTGTTCGGGCGTCACCTGTGGCGCAGGCGTGGCTTCTGGAGTGGGGGCGGCTTCCGGGGCGGGCGTTTCTTGTACGGGTTCGGGCGCCGCTTGTTGGATTTCGGTGATGGGATCGCCAAGTGTTCTGACGACTTCGCCCTGTTCGTTGGCTTGCAGTTCGAGGGGCACCAAACCGACGGCGGGTTCGCTCTGCGGTTGAATGACGCTCTCGACTTGGCCTTCGTTGTTAGTTAGCAAGATGAAGTTGTCAGGGCCTGCCACGGCTTCGCCGGGCGTAACTTCGCGCGGGCCATCGGGCGTCATGGTTACGACGCGATAGTCGAAGCCCTGCTCGGTAGCAGCCTGTACTATGCGTGCGTTCTCGGGCGAAATGTAGAGGGCAGTGGCCGGGGGCGTGGTGACCTGTTCGCCTTCGGGCGTTGTTTCGACGCGGCTTGTTAGGCCCTGCTCGTTGACTTGATAGGTACCGCGTTCGGTAGCAAAGCCTGTGACGGGCGCGGGGACAGCCTCGGGCGCGGGAGCAGGTGCAGCTTGGGCTTCGGCAGCAGGTGCAGCAGGAGGTGCGGGCGCGGCTTCGACTTCGGCGGTAGGCACTGGTGCAGCAGCGGGTTGCGGGGCCTGAGCAAAAGTGGTCGGCGTGGTTTCTTGGGGAGTGGCTTCAGGAGCAGCGGCGGGCAACGCGGGACGCGCGCCATAAGCACCGCTGACAGTACCACCCAAAACGCCCCCAGCTACAGCAGCAGCGGCAGCAGCTTCCTTGTATTCGCGCAGGGCGTCGGGGCTGCCAATGTCGAGACCAGCCTGAGCGCGTTCAAGGAGTTGTTGGAATACTTCGGCAGGAGCTTCGGTGGCAGCGCCAAAACCAGCACCACGCAAAATGCGCGGCAACAACGAACGGCCTACTTCTTCGGCGGGCCTACCTAGAATGCGTGCTAAGCGAAGTGTGACGGTGTCGACCAAACCTTCGGTAAGGGCTTGCGGAACAGCGGCGCCGAATGCGAGACCGGGGCTGGTGATCTGGCCGCTTACTTCCTGTTGACGACGGATGTTGCCGCCCGCTAATTCTGGATAGGCACCGAGGGCCGCGCCAACTACAGCACCCGGCGCACCAGCAATGCCTGCGCCAATGATGCCGCCTGCGATTGGAGCCACAGTAGATGGCAGCGAACCACCAATGGCCCCGGCAGCAAAGCGGGCGTAGTCGCCAGCAGATTGCGCTTCTTCGAAGGTAGGCGGGCGCACCGACTCGGGCAGGATTTCGGCGGCACGTTGGGCAGCACGTTCACGACCCTGACGTGCAAATTCTTGCAGCGAAGGTAAGTTGACAGTCTGGCTCAGACCTTCAGCAACAGCATACAGGTTAGCTTCAGCATTGTCAACGCCAGCTACAAGGCCGCGACCTAGAGTGCCGAGGATGCCTACTTGGGAGTTGCGCCACTGCGAAAATTCGCGCGGGTGGTTTTGACGAAAGTAGGCGTTCGCTTCCTGCGTAGCGATGGCAGGATCGTCCGTGTTTACGTCAACCTGTATAGCATCATTTAGCTTGACGCGGATCATTGCGTCGGACGACCTGCTGGGTTAAGCATGGGAACGGCGGGTTGCGTGAGAGCGGGTGTCACGCCAGCGCCTTCTTCGTTTAGGATTGTGTTCATCATCTGAGGAACTAGCGGCTGTGCCTTTGCGAGAAGGTCTTGCTGCGAAAGCCCGATGTTGGTTGGGTCTTTTGCTAGATCACTGAGCAAACGGTTCAGGGCTTGTGCGCGCAAAGTAGCCAAACGCGCTTCGGTAAGCTGGCCCGCGCCCGCGCCCGCGCCCGCACCCGGAGAACGCCGCCTGAGATCGGCAAAGGCATTGTAGTAATTTGCTTGGGCTTCGCGGAGGGGAGCTTCGGCAGCAAACTTGGCTTTGTCGAGCATGGCTTTGCGGTCGGCTTCGACGAAACGCATTTCAGCTTCGGCAGCTTGACGGCGTTCAGCGCGGCGGGCCGCATCGAATTGTTGCTGGGCCTGGATGCCTGCGGCCAAGTCGCCAAAGAAGCCACCACGACTACGTGTATTGGAGAGCATGCCCGCACCGAAAGCAGCAAGGCGATCAGCGGCACTATTGGTGGGAGTTGCTTGTTCGCGGATGGATTGGCGCAGCGTTTCCAAGAGACTTGGTTCGGCGGGGACACTGCTTTCGGCGGCAGGCGCGGGAGTAGAGGCAGCACCCGGTGTCACGGTCGGGGTCCCACCAGTACGCGGCGGCGAAGTGGCAGGACCTTGTGTAGGTGCAACGGAGGCAGCAGGTGCAGCGGGAGCAGCAGGGCGCGCAGGAGCGGGCGTACCTTGGCGGCGATACACTTCGCGCAGGAGTTCCACGAGGTTCGTGCCCGGAGATACTGCCCGGTACGCCCCACCCATGAGGCGGTCAAGAATTGATTGTTCTTGCGGTGTCGGTTCAGCCATTTGCTTTTGTCCTAGACAGTGCGTGTTGACTAAAGTTGATTTTTATAGACCTAGCGCGCCGCCAAGTTCTTTTAGGTTTTGAATAAACTTGGGACCTTGATTGATGGCGCCAACAACGGCTGTGAGAGGATTGGCGCCCGGCTGCGAGCCTGCTTGCGAAGTGCCCAAGCCCAGGACTTGCGGGCTGATGCCAAGGGTCTGACGTAGGGCGGTGATGCCGCGCAGCGGGAAGTCGCGTTCTTCTTCGTACTGCTGACGGAGAACGTCCAGATTGGCTTGTTCGCGCGCTTGCTGGAGACCGCCCGTCTGGAGGAGCGGATTGACCATGCTACCAAAAGCGCCTTGCGTTTGCTGGAGGCCCGTGCCAAGCTGGCCCTGCATCTGAGAGTAGAGCGCGGGGATGTTGGCTTGGTCTTTGCGGAACTGCTCAAGGGCTTGGTTGTAGGCTTTGGCGCGCTCGGCTGCGGTGGTTTCGGCGATGTTGCGCTGAGTGCCACGGCTTAGTTCAGATTCGGCGATGGCTTGGCGGGAACCGCCGAAGGAGCCTGTGCGTGCAGATTGCTGGCCGAGGGCAAGGCGTTCCTTGGCAGCGCGTTCTTCGATGGCACGCACCATGGGATCGATGACGCCTTGAGTGTAGGGCGACATGTACGCTTGGATGTCGGTCTCAGGCAGGGTGGTGGCGACACCGCGCGTAGCTGCCAAAGCTTGCTGCACCAGTTCGGGCGTCAGGGCACTCAGGCCCCCGGCTTGCTCGGCTAGGGTGCGGGCAGACTCGAAAGCTTTTTGTTGGTCGGGCGTGAACTGAGCGACGCGGGGAATGGCATTGCCTTGCGCGTCGACATAGGGCTGGAAGGGTTCGGCTGCAAAACCGCGCGTGCGTGCAAGCAGTTCATCAACGGCAGCCTGCGTATTTGAGGGGAGGGTGGGCGTCGTAGTCTGTGAAGTCTTTTGTGGCCCAATGCCGAACAGAGTCGAAAGAAGGCCGCTCATTTCATAGTCCTTTCGAGAATCTTGCCGACGGGCAGGGGACCTGCCTGCTTAGAGGTGCCGGTCTTTACTTGGCGCACTTGGCGCACCATATCGTAAAGGCGCTTCGCACCAGCGTTGGAGGAGCCGTCGCCCATCATGCTGACCACGTCGGCTGGAATAACGAACTCGCCGTCCGAGAGGGCAGCCGCGCGACGTCCGTCAATGGAAGTCGGGATCAGGTCGTCGAGACCACCGCCCGGCCCGCTCGCGATCTTGCCGCCACCCACCAGGGGAATCAGGCCCCCGCCCGCGAACGCCATCTCAGGCTGGACTTCGTCGAGCGAAAGCTGTGGATTCTGCTCGGCTTGCGGCTGCTGCATAGGCTGCTGCTGTGGCATGAACGGTTGAGCAAGCTGCGGGGGCTGGCCCAAAGCTCCGTAGTAGTTTGTGTAACTATACGGCATTTCGCCCGGTAAGTCAACCAAGCCGCCTTCCTGATAGCGCACCATTCCGCCCTCCGCGAACAAGCCTCCAAAGAAATCACCGATACTGCCAAAGATGTCACCGAAGACGTCACCAATCCACTCGACGCCTCTTTCGATTTGCGTGGAAATCCAGCTAATGCCATCTTGAATGGGGCTTTCATATCCTAGCGCATCGGAAAGAACACTGTCGAGTACAAGGGCCGCGCTAATAAAAGGGCCTGCGCCAGGGATGCCGAGCGCCGCCAAAGCAGACGCACTCATGTCGACGGCTGCATTGGTTAGCAGGGTGGTAGCAACATTGGCAGCCGACTCGGCAAAACTATCACCGCTGATGAGCGATGTTATCATGCCTGTGACAGGGTCGCCACCCAGCCCTATGAAATCTGCTACGTCGCTGCTAATATCGGTGAGTTTGCCGACGCTGCTTGCAAGTTCATTGAAAGCTTCGCTGTCAAGACTGCCAGCTATTTCACGGGCAATAGCGTTTACGTCAAAGCCAACAGACCCGTCACCTTCACCGCCGCCACCTAAAGTTAAGAACTGTGATGCGGCAGACTCACCTACTAACTTGGAGAGTACGTCCGGTTGACTGATGGCTTCGTAAATGAAGTTGCTGCGAAAATCATCTGGCGAGAAATTCGCCGACATGATGTTGTTAGCATAATAATCATCAGCAAATTTTTGCAGATTGTTTACGAGTTCGGAGTTACCTGCGTTTGCACTTGCAAATTGTGCAAGTTGTTCTGCCGTAAGAGAAGTGGCGGTAGGCGCATTTGTTGCAGTTTGTTCGGGCTGCTTGAAGTAGCGGTCGTATTCTTCTTGGCTGATCTTAGAAGCTTCTTCGTTTGCACGCGCGCCGCTAATGATGTTGCGGGCGACTTCTTCGGGGGTGGCACCAGCTTCAAGTTGAGAGCGGAAGTAGTCGAGGCCACCTTCGTCTGCGTCTCGGTCCAGCAATTGATTGTAGAGATCGTTGACAGTCTTGGTGTTGGCAGCAGCCTGAACATCAGCGCCCTGTGCGCCAGACACCATGTCACGCAGCAGGTCGGTTTTGGATTTGCCCTCGTCTAGTTGACTGGACCAATAGTCAAGACCTTCTTGTTCGGCATCCCGGTCAAACAGATTTTGGTAGGCTTGCTTGACAAATTCGTCGTTGGCCAGCTTAGTAGCATCGTCTAGCCCACCGCCTGTAATGGTGTCGTTGCCAGTACCACCTTCCAGCGTGTCATCTATAATGATGTCATTGCCATTACCGCCAGTGAGGGTATCGGTTTTGGAACCTCCGTCAATGGTGTCGACTGTATTGCCGCCCGTAAGAGTATCTAAATTTGTAAGGCCACCATCAATAGTGTCGACAGTATTGCCACCTACAATAGTATCAGTTGTGTTACCACCCGTGATGGTGTCTACAGTGTTGCCACCTGTGACAGTATCTAAATTAGTGAGGCCTCCACCAGTTGTAGTGCCGTCGGTAGTTGTGAAATCCTCTTCATCTTTACGACCAATATCAAAGTCGATAGTGGTGTCGTCAGTAATTGTAGACGTATCACCGCCCGTTTTAGTGCCCCCGCCAGTGGTTGTCGTAGTTGAGCTACCACCTGTCGTGCTTCCACCAGTGGTTGTAGATGTCGTACCCCCGCCTGTAGTTGTAGTACCACCAGTTGACGTAGTACCGCCGCCAGTGCCCGTTCCAGTACCAGTACCCGTGCCCGTTCCGGTACCTGTTCCTGTTCCTGTTCCAGTACCTGTGCCTGTGCCTGTGCCGGTTCCTGTACCAGTACCAGTACCTGTTCCTGTGCCAGTTCCAGTTCCGGTGCCAGTGCCCGTTCCGGTACCAGTGCCAGTGCTTGTGCCGCCGCCAGTTGAGGTCGTGCCTCCTCCACCACCACCACCAGCAATCAAGGCCAGCAGAATTTTGTCAAGATTGAAGTCTTGCTGGTCTTGTTGGTCTTCGGTAGTGGTGCTGGCTGTCGTAGTGGTAACAGCTTGGACGGGCAACTGGTAGCGTTGCGGGGACCAGAACAGGTGGCCAGCGGACTCGGTGCCGTAGCTTTCGGGCTTGACGTCCTGTTGTGGGCCGTAGTAACCGCGCGTGAATGAGATGTCAGTGAGGCCGGGTTGGTAGTTCGGCTTGACTTGGACGCCCGGAAATAGCTGGGCGATTTGTTCGAGACCACCCGTGAATTGGTCAAATGATATATTGGGAATGGTACGGCTCAGATAGGAGGCAAGATCAGGGGTCTCGGCACCGGAGTCAGCAGCAAGGTTGTCCAGACCACCCATGGTATGGTACGTATCTTCGTCGTCGGAATAGGTGGGTTTCTTGCTGGAGAATGTATCGGACATATGTGCCTCGCCTGCTATTATACCACTTTATGGGCGTAAATTAAAGCTCTCGAACATCGACGAAATTGCTGGGCTGCAAAGCTTCTAGCAGCTTTCCGACGATGTGCGTGAGGGCTGTAACGGATGGACTGTTGACGTCGAGCGTGACCGGGGCGCTGACCGTGCCCTGCACCACAAATAGGGGGCGGGTGCGTCGGCCCAAGTCGAAGAGGTCGCTCTGCTCCAGCACTTTGGTGAGCTTGTTCCAGGCTGCCTTGGAAGAGTCGTCCCAAGAGTCCGGGGGCGCAGGCAGCGAGCGGGAAGACAGGCGGCGGGTCATCGTTTGCCGTCAGGCTCAATGGCTAGGCGGAACTGACCCATGCGCCACGGCAGATCGGAGGAGGTGGACGATTGGATTTGGATGGCGATCTCGCGGCCACGCAAGCGGGTCGAGACCTTTTGGGTGGTGCCCGTTACGGGGAAGGGACCCTTGGTAGTGACGTCGCCACCCGGATACTTGCGCGCCTGCAACGAAATCTGGAGGGTGCCCGTGTACGGCGTGTTGTCTGCGAGGTTGCTGAAGTCGGTCGCAAACTTGTTGGCGAACATGATTTGGTTGCCGTCTTCCATATCGAAGTAGGCGGACTGTAGGCGGGCGCCCATTGCCGAAGTGTCGGCCACATAACCGTACTCTTGATAGTAAAGGTCATAAGGGGTGGCGTCGATGGCAAGGGGGTACTGGGTGGTGCCGCTGTCGATCCAGACGGTGCGGGGCATCGAGCCAATGGTCCAGTGCTGCTCGCGCGTATTGTAGATGACGTAGCGGTCGTTCTCGCTGTTGGGGCTGTCGACGGACGGATAGAACCAGATGATCTCGTCGAAGGTGGAATTGGTACCAGCGTAGATTTTTTCGAGGTTGTCAACGTCAAGATTGTCGTATATATAGCGCAGGACAGTGCAGGGAAGCGGGGATGTGCGACCATTCCACTGATAGAACTGACCGTTGTTTGACATCCAATATAGGACGCCGCCATATTCGACTGCCGCATTTCGGGAGATGACGCCGCAGTTTTCGGAGGCTGCCGTAAAGCCAAAGACGTCGTTGCCACCAATGTAGGCTTGGATGTACAGGTCTGTGTCAGTCAGGATAGCGGTCTTGTCGCCGACCCGATTGACAGCCCGGATTTCGGAGCCACGGCTGGGTAGCGGATAGTCGCCCGCATTGTTGATATTGGTGGGCGTCCAATCCGTGAAGTCTTCTTGGCTACACCACCTAATGAGGAGCGGGTCGTAGGAGCCGACAACATCGTGCGTGCCGTACAGGAGAACGTGCCGGGCTTCGGAGGCGACGCGCACAATCTGATTGACGGAGGGCGCCGCCGTGACGATGGTCATACGGTCAGTGACACCCGCGCTTGTGTTCCAGTACATGAGGGGGCCTTTGGAAGGAACCGCCATGATGTCGCTGCCCCACAAGTCAGCAGACCACATGCGAAGCGGGATCGGGAAGTTGCCCCCAGATTGGTTCCAGCCGAAGTTGCCGCCCCACACACCCGTGCCCCAGCCCGCAGTAAACTCAGTAGAGGTGGTGCCTGCCCTATAACAGAAGCTGATGGTGATGGCGCCGCCCGTTGCTGCCGAAGTCGCTGCCGCCGTCGTACCTGTATTGATGGCGAAGCTGTTAGAATCAATGACGCTGACGGGGAACATGGCCGTGACAGACGATATGGGATTGATGACGATGTTACCGCCGATGGTTGCCGCCGCCGACACGATTTCGACGAGGGTGCCATCTGTAAGGCCATGCCCCACTACCGACACTACGACGTTGGTGGAGCCTGCGCTTGTAGATAGAATGTTGGAAGTGGCAAGGGTAGACGTAAAGGGCGTGATGTTGTAGAAGGTCGAGAACTCGGTAGCAAAGGCGCCGATGTTGGTGCCAATAAATGCGGCGTTCTGGCCCAGTCTGTTACGAAGTGTTTCAAGGAGGCGGGGCGTTCCAAAGATTTTGTTGTTCTGAGAAGGGTCGGTGATGCGCTGCCAGCCACCCATGAGTTCGGGGCGCCCGAAGCGGAAGCGGATTTTGTCGGCGTCAGTCCAATAGCCAGTAGCGTCTAGCTGCGTCTTTTCTTTGAAGACACCCGTCTTAAATTGCAGTTCGGTAAGTTTTTGGTCTTGCAGCGAAGCCGACATGGTTACTCGATGACGCGCACGTCAAGGGAGTTGAGGGAGCTAACGAGAGCAGATACAGCCGCAAGCTGTGTGTTGATGGCTGAGACGGAAGTGGCGATGTTGGAGACCTGCACATTCAGCGCCGACACAGATGCGGAGACTGCGGCAAGCCGGGCGTCGATGGGACCAATGAGGCCGACGCAAGTAGTTGAGGTGCAGACGATGATCTCGTTGCCAGTTGCGGGAAGGGTCGCGCCCGTGCCACCTGCCTGCTTGATGATGATGTCGGCGCCGCCGCTTGTGTTGCGAATGATCGCGTAGGTCTTGGGCGAAGCGGGCACAATCAGGTTGGCGGTGCTGGTGGGCGAGCCTGTCAAGAACAGGATGGCAGCGCGGGCTTGGTCGGTGGCGGCATTGGCAGTCGTGAGGCTGGTGTCACCTGAGATCACGGTAAGGTTGGAGATGCCCGCGATTGCAGCCGCAACCAGTTCGAGGTTGTTGTTGGTCTTGGTGCCCCAGGTGGTGGCGTTCTCGCCAGTAGCCTGAAGCTCAAGCCTTAAAAGTGGATCGTATGTAGAGGGCATTACTTGCGCTCCTGAAGGATTCGTGTTACTTTGTCGTCGATCCGATTAAGGACCGTTGTGAGTTTGTTTTCGAGTTCGCTGACTACCTCGCGGGTAGCAAAGTCCTTGTTTACTTGGGCTACGTGCCGGTGGTGTTCGTCGTGGATTTTTTCGATCTTCTGGTTCACGGCGACAAGCTCCCGGTGGATGTAAGCCGCGTACGCAATAGCGACAGGCCATATGAATTTGGAGATGAAGTCGAACAGCATTTGCATTTCCATGATGGGCCTCACGACGGCGAACTTTGTGATGGGGTCCAGACTACTTGCGTAACCAAAATGTTTGCGCCGTCTTCGGTCAGCAGGTACGCGGAGTTTTCTTGGGCCAGATAGCTGTCCAGATTTTGGAGCGGACGACCATCGGGCACTTTGCGAGATTCGTAGCGGGCGCGGGGCGGTCTGTTCTGAGGGTGGCTCCGTAAATCGAAGCGGCCATCATAGCAGTCCGGGCACACGACAAGCTTGGTAGATTCCTTGCGAAGTTTGCGCCTATAATATTTTTGGCCGCATCTATCACAAAGGGACCACACATCCATCCGCATGGCTACGACCCATAGTTGGTTTGGTCGGGGCGCCCATCCGGCACAGGCTGCAATTCGCGGCGAGGCTTGGCCGAACGGTTTTGCGGATGACTCTTCTTGTCGAACTGCCCGTCATAGCATACCATACATACGACGAAATTGGTAGTCTCTTTGCGGAGATCGCGGCGCTTGTAGTCGAAACCACAACGGTCGCAGACCGACCACATATCCAAGACAGACATTAGGGCTGCCCTGCCAACGTGTTCTCGGGCGAGCCGAGATTGCGATTGGAAGTGTCGGAGCGCCGTGCCCGCGTGTACTCGATGTTCAGGACCGCCAGTTCCTCATCGGCAAGACCCTTCCAGATTTGGACGGCGTTGGCGTTCTTGGTCCAAGCATTAGCGTACATCATTGCTGCTGCAAAGAAAGCCGAGACCGCGCGCTCCGAGAAGTAGTTGGACGGGTAGGCAGAACTCAGGATGGTGACTTGCGGTATGTATTCGATGAGGGCCGAAGCATTGGAGGGCGGCGTCGGCGCCAAGAAGATAGTGGCGTTGTCCTTGGGCGCATAGTACTTGGTGGGCGCGCACGAAGTGTAGTCAGGCCAGTAGGCGGTGAGGAATTCGTTGTTCTGCTCTATGAGAGTGGACCAGCCGTTCGTCGCGCATACTTGAATGGACTTCAGCACCAGGAGGTCAGAAGGCAAGGACAGGGTGCGGGTGGAGGCGCTGACGGAAACGGTCGTGAAGCGGAAGGTGTTGATGGGATCGAGGCGCCGCTGAAGGTAGCCTTGGGCGCGTTCGATGATGGACGGCAACGCGGAGACGAACTCGGCAGAGTCCTCTTCCATGTTGGCTTGAATGTCGGCGACAAGAGTGCTATAAGTGTAGCCCATTAGCGGCGTCCAATTCTAAGGATGATGTTGCCACGTTCACGGTCTTCGCGCATCGCATCGCGCACCAAGCGTTCGTATTCGGTCTTGATCATGACGAGGCGGTTGGCGTCTGCACGAGTGCCGCGCCGCATGCCGATCCAATGGGCTAGGCCGTAGGTGATCGCGGGTAGGAAGCGCCGGGGCACGTCGATGTTGTCGAAAGCGCGTAGTGTGTCTTCGGCATTCTTTTGGATGGTGAGGACCACATCGTAAGTTTGGTCGGGGAGTGGCCACAAGTGCATGATGTTGGAGTCACGGCGCCGATCCCACCAATAGCGAGTCGGGCGCCCGGTCTGGGACTTGGTGGGGATTTCGGCCCAACGCTCGTAGCCGTCCCGCTCAATAACAATGTCAGTGCTGCTAGTGCGAATGCTGGCAACTAGAACGTCTGATATGGAGGAGCCGAACGCTAATGCGGATACTGAAATGGATACGGGAACTACAGTGGTTTCGATCTTATGGAGGAGGACGTTGCGGTTCTGAAGGTCAGTGAGGAGGTAGTCGAGGCCACGCCGCGCGCTAATGAGTTCGTCAGCGAGAAGCGGGCCACCACCAACCATGGCAGCAGCATCCTGTAGTATGTCGTCGAAAGTGGGATCGAAGGAGGCTACGCCGCTGGTTGCCATTGGCGCGTCTCCTTAGACGACTCCATAGATGGTGACGAGAGGACCACCGCCCGCATACGAGGAACGCACATAGGGCACGTCAAAGATGACTTGGACGAGGGTCGTGGTAACAGCGGCAGTCACTTCAGCGAAGGCAATCCACGGACCTGTCTCGAAAGGCGCGGCTTCCAAGAAGATGGTAGGACCGGCGGCGGCGCTCTTTTGGACCCAGAAGCAACGCGCGGGCGAACCGTCAAAGCGGTAGTCGAGATCGATGGGATCGCTCGTTGTGGCAGCGGATGTGCTGACTTGAAAGGGAATGACGCGAATAGTCTTAATGCCGGGCATAGCTTGCTCCTAAAGCAAGTGAGGCAGACCCCGCCCGAAGGAGGAGCCTGCCACAGCTTGTTAGCCGATCACAACGTGGACGATGACGGAACCAGCCGCCACAGTCGAAGTAGCAATAGACACGATGGCCTGGACCGTGGTATCCGCCGTCAGCACAATGCTATTGGTGGAGACCTGGGCGCCCGTGCCAGCGTAAGCGCGACGGCCTGCGGTGTTTACGGTTGTGGCCGCATACAGGGTAGCAGGGTTCGCTGACGTGCCGACGGTGATCTTGGTGTCAAGATTGTCATAGGCAGTCGTGATGTCGAGAACACATTCGTAGAAGTTGGAGCCAGCCGGAGCCACGAACAGGGGGATGGTAGTCGCACCCGCCGCCGTGCCCGTCTTGGCAGTATTCACGACAACCGAAAAGCGACCCGGAACGCGGGCGGTCGTCATGTCGACAACAGAGCCGGAAGCCGGTTCACGATTGTCGATGTTGACAGGGAAAGCAAAATTAGTCATCTGATTCTCCTTGAGAATGGAGGAAAGGGGACCGAAGTCCCCAATCCATTAGGTTGAACCAGAGGAGCCGTACCACTGACGCCAATCGGACCAGCCGAAGCTATAACGCTCGCGGGCCTTGTAGCGCATGTTGCCCGTCAGGAAGTCCACATCGTCCTTGGTGGCCAGCGGCGCACGGATGAACATCTTGGTACCATTCGGCACATCAGTGCGAATGAACCAGCCGTTCGTGTCCGTGAAGCGATGGTTGACGGTGTAGCCCTTCGAGAACAGACCCATGTCCTTCATAGCGTTCGTGTCGTTGTCCGCCGTACCGACGCGCAGGTCGGAGAACAGAATGCGGTGAGCAACGAACTGAAGCTGCGGAGGAATGTGCAGGCTCACAGCGCGGGCGCCGATCAGCAGGCCACGGTCATCCTTGGTCAACGAGATGTTGATAAGGGCCGCTTCAAGGGCAGTTTCGGACAGGTCCGAGCTAACCTTGTTGGACTGCGTGCCAGCCGCCAGCGTGGGGTGGTCAGTAGCGAAGAGAGGCTTGGCATCGCCGCCAGCATACAGGGCGCTGGTGGAGAAGCCGTTGTTGAAGACGTTAGCGGCCTTCACCTGCTTGGCGTTCGCCATAGCGCGGCCCATCGCATTCGCCTTCATCTTGCCCGTCGTGCCATAGAGGTTGTCCTCGATAGCTTCTTCGGTGATGGCGAAAGCCATGGCAACGGTTTCGTGAGTGTAGCGGCTCGTCCAAGCTTCGGAGGCGGTGTCGAAGAACACCTGATCGCCTTCGCTCTTGGTCGGGGCCGTACCGAAGCCCGTCATCAGCACTTCTTCTTCGAACGAACGATCCGAACGCTCAACGTCGAACAGCGGAGTGTGTTCGTTGTCGATGCTCTTATAGGCCGTACCGAAGATAGCGTTGAGGCCGGGAACAAGCTGCTTCGCAAATTGTGCGCGAGTCAAAATAGTCATTGATCAGTTCCCCCTATTATGCCGCAGAGACCTGCTGGAGGATCGGACCATTCAGCTTGACGACCACGACCGGGTACGGATCGCCCCAGTTGTTGTCGACAATGTTGGCCAGACCCACAAGCTTCAGCGCGGTGCCGACAGCAGAGGTACGGGTGGACGCATCCAGCGTATACTGGGACGTACCGTACACCGAGTTGACATCGCCGCCCGACGCGGTCACATCAAAGTTCAGGCCGAGGTCGCCCGCCGTAACGGAAGCGTCAGCCTGAATGATGAACAGGGCGTTGGGATTGTCCACGACGTAGGCGGTCGGGCGGTCGGAACCGTCGTACAGGCCAGCCGAAGACGTATCTGCGGGGATCGAGTTCTTGAGTTGAGGCTGCTTCGTGGTCGGATCGATCCACGCAAAACCAGCAGCAACACCCAACAGGGGGCCACCACCAGTACCAGCCGACGTGATTACGCCACCCGACAGCTTGACCGGAGAACCCTTGCCGAGGTCCGGGCAGTTAGCGCCGTTGGGAAGCGGATAAGCGCGGACTTCGTTGCCGTGCGTGCCAAGGGCAGCTACAGCGCGAAGACCGAACGGTGCAAAAGATTGGGGCACCTTCTATCCTCCTTATGTGTTATCCAAATGAGGGCCTACGCCCCCTGGAATATCGTTTGGAACCTTCGTTAGCGAATTGCAACTTACGGCCACCGTCTTCGTAGCTAATCGTCTTGAGGTCGTAAGCCTGCTCCGCTTGAATGGCCCGATCTTCTGACCACTTTTGGATGGCTTCCGCACGGCGACGAGGTAGCTTGCCAAGGACGAGGTCCCCGTTAATGGCTGCACCGGCCAACGCAGAAATTTTGCTTTCGAGTCCGGGGAAAACGTAACCTTGAGGAACTTCCTCGATAGGGACGAATGCCCACCCTTCCCGCAGGCGCGCAGAGACGTTGTTATAGTCTTCTTCGTTACCAGCCCGGAACCTGATCCAACGATACACAAAAGCGTCTTGGTCAGGCATTGGGGGGATTTCTAGCGCGTTAGGAGGAGTATACTCCATATCGAGAGAATTTTCAAGTGGTTCGTCGACGGCGTTATCGGGAACCGCGAACATTTTGTTTTTCATTACAGAATCTCCGTATACTGGCTGGTGGTCTGCTGGGCGCGCTCGGTCTTGGCTTTTTCGCGGGCGTATTGCTCGATGCTAATGCCAAGATGGTTGGCCATGTCCCGGTCGGCTTGTGTAATGGAGACGCGGATTTTGCCGGGTGCCGGGGAAGGGGCAGACCTTTTTTGGATGGTAGGATTGTTGGAAGCGGGGCGGGCTGCTGGAGCTTTGCCGCCAAACTTCTGGGGGAACTCCCGCTTCAGGCGACTGTCGAGTTCGTCGAAGTAGTCTGGGTCGTCGGGGGTGTAGCCGTCCGCAACCATTTGCTGGTCGAGTACGCGGGCGCTGGCGGTGAGGACAGCATCCTTGTTGAACCAATCTTTGTTGCGTTGGTACCACTCCATGGCAGCGGGAGTGGGCTGTTTCTTAGGGGGCGCCTGCCGTGTCTGCTGGGTCGGCTGCTGTGCAGCCTTGCCAGTAGGCGCCCTCTGAGTAGGGATCGACCGCCTTTCCTTTTCAGCCTGGGCTTTGGTGGCTGCAAGGGTAGCAATCTGTTGTTGGATTTCGAAAATCTTGTCTCGGTCGCCCGCATCATAGGCAGAATCGAAATCTCGGCGCAGCGCAAGCATTGACGAATCGATTTGCTTGATGTATAGATCGAAGCCAATGGACGCACCTTCGTTAGCTTCGGCTTCAGCTTTGCGGGCACGCTCTTCAGTGGCAGCCAAGCGGGCTTGCACGTCCCGAAGTTGTTCGGCGTACAGGTCACGTTGGTTCTTGAGGCGCTGGCTACGCGTTAGTTTTTTGCGTTCCGAAGGAGGTTCCGATGAAGCTTCGTCATCTTCGTGATCGTTCTCTTCAGCGTGTGCTGGAGAAGGCGCGGGTTCTGGATCGGCAGCAGGAGCTTCTGGTGCTGGAGACTCTTCCACGATTTCAATGTCGGAGTCTTCTGCGGAAGCTACTTTTGCGCCGGGATTGTCAAGATCAATTTCTTGATAGCCGGATTCGGACATAGGTTATTCCTTAAAGTTTGCGTCGAGGTATTCGGGTTGTTCGACGACGAGTTCGATGTTGGACGGCTTGATGAGGAGGAGCTTGACGCCCTTCCACCAAATCTTCTGGCCCGCCAGCTTGGCGTAGACGATGTAATCACCGGGCTTGACCCACGGGCCTTTTCGGTATATGTCTTCGTCCATGAACGCCAGTTCGCCCAAAGCCAGGACGCGCCCCACCGTATTGAGGTATTCGCGGTCCTCTCGGAATGTGTCTGGAAGCAGGATACCGCCCGTGGTCTTGCGCCGAATTGGCACAGGCCGGACAAGAATCCCTACTCCAGGAATCCTAGGCAATGGGTTGGGATCAGGAATGTCGTCCTGCGAAACCCACTGGTCGTTAGTTAGCGCCCCGTCAAGAGGCGTACGGGTGGTAATCATTAGTTCCTTTCCTCGGATGGTTTGGATTCTACGAGATCGTAGAGGAGTTGCACGGCCATGTTCAGACCGGCAATAGTGCCGCAAGCCCTTGCATATTCTTCGAAGGACTTGGCGGAACCTCGTGCGAGGGCGTCTTTTTCGCGCTCAACTCGCTTGTTGACTTCAGCTACATACTCTGATAGTAGTCTCATGTAGGCGGATTGTTTGCCCTCTCGGCAAGTTGTTTGGCTTGAATATCCGCTAATTTAGCGGAGTTGTCAAGTATTTTGCCAGAAGCCGCGATTTGGTTTTGCTTCTGCTTTTGTTGGGCGTCGAGCAGCATGCCCGTTTCCTTGAGGTCTAGTTCGCGGTTCTTGAGAGCAATCTTGGCTGCTTCACGTGTGTCTTGAGATTGGATGCGCTGCCCGGCCATTTCAAGTTCGGCTGCCTGTAGCTGCATCATCTGCTGCTCGATGTTGGCCTGCTGCTGCTGCGGATTGCTTTGAGCGGAAATCTGCACAAGCTGGGTAGCGATCTGAGCCTGGACGTTCTCGTCTTCGATAGGCATGCCCATCTGCTGTGCCATCTGCATAGCCTGGGCTATGAACATCAAGACCTTGTGTTCGGCGATGTTAGCAGACAGGAGTTGCTGGCCCACGGCGATGGTGGGATCGTTGGTGCCCTGCATCTGAGGCGCTTGTAGGAAGGCCGTCTTGACTGCGATGTGGGCAGCGTGGTTCTGGCCCAGTTGGGCTTTGATGGGCTTGCCCGACATAGCCGCTTGGACTTCGGTAAGGGGATCGGCGCTGATGGCCTTGGCTTCCGGGTCGATCAGGATTTTGTCTACGTTCTCGGTGCCCATCGCAAAATAGAAGCGCCGTAGCACTTCGCGAATGTCGTGCAGTTGGGGGAATTGCTGGGCCGTTTGCAGTTCGATCTGGGCCTTGGCCACACGTTGGGATTCGGTGAGGGCATTGGGATCGGACGCGGGAATAACGTCCACTGCCATCGGATCGAAGTCTTCGCGGCGCACATATTCGTTTTCGGAGCCGACCACAAAGTTGACAAGGTCGGGCAAGTTCTCGTAATTGAGTTCGCCGATTTGCTTGAGGAACTCGCCTTGTGAATGGTGGAGGCGCTTGTGGATGGACGAATAGAAACGCTGCGAGGCTTCGAGGAGGGCGAGGGTGGTGCCTACCGGGCCGTAGTTGGTGGAGTTCTGAGCGACCTCGTCGGTGGCGTCGGCGAACTTTTGGCCGGAGTCCACCATGAACTTCATCAAGTTGAAGAGGGTCTGCGAGGGTTCTTTGGCGGGCAGCGGAAAGAACGCCTTGCTGAGTTCTTCGGGGGACAGGTTGACGTCACGCCATTCGCCAAAGCCGAGCGGGGTGTCGGTGTCAGAGAACTTGGCGTCTTGGGATTTGAAGCCCGCCTGCCAGTTGGCGTATTGGCCTGCATCGACGAGCGCGCGGAGGGCTGCGGTGGTGGATGCTGCCAGATCGCCGATAAGGTGGACGTACCCGAGGGCATAGAAGCCGAACGCTGGAATGAACTGGTCGACGGTGTACCACTGGCGCTTTTGGCGGGCCGGGTCAGCTTCACGCCAGTTACGCTTGATGGAGTAGACGCTGCCCGTCTTAGAGTTGAAATGGACGATGTAGGGCGCGTAGCCGCCGTCAGGCAGCAGGGGATCGTCGCCGTTCATATCGAGGTAGCAATGGGACTCGCCGACCGAATAGCCCTTGCGTTCGAGGGACATGTCGAAGCCCTGCGCTTTGGCGATGGCATCGGTGATCTCGTTGGTGTCGAGGGTTTCTTCTTCGTCGTTCTCGGCAGCGGGCAGGAAGGTGCCAGAGGCTACGAGGTTGTCCATCTTGCGAACGGACAGTTCCATGATCTCGATGTACTCTTCGGCGTCGCGGAGGTGGGCGCTGGCCGGATCAGTGTAGAAGTTCTCGACGTAGACGATGGTCGGGTCGGGCACATCGGTTACGCCATTCCAGCCTACTTTGCGGATGCCCACGCCCATGAAGCCCACGCGGAACAGGTTCCGTTCGAGGTCATTGTAGAAGCCGGGGATTTGCTCGGTAAGCTGGTAGTTCATGTAGGTGCGGACGCGCGCGGCAGCCTGTTCGCGGGGCACGTCTACATAGCCACGGATTTTGGTGCGGACGGGACCTTTCGCGGGCCAGAGTTCTTGGATGGCTTTGGCCTGGAACTTGACGACGTTCTCGATGAGGAGGGGGTGGACCGCCGTGCATGCGCCTTCGACATCGGCATTGCCTGCGCCGTCGGTGTTCAGGCCCAGCCATTGGACGCCCAGCTTGATCTTCTCTTCCCATTCCTGGCGCCCGTTCTTGAAGTTCTGGAGGGCGTCTTGTCGGGCCGAGCCAATGTCGCGCAGCACGTTGTCTTCTAGTAGGGGTGCCAAGTTGGCGCCGAACGACATGTCGACTTCGATTTCCTCGACGTCTGGAATCACCTCCAAAGACTCTTCGGAGAATTCGAATTCCATAACGGGTTCTTCGGTTTCGAGATTATCGGACATGGGTTACTTGACTCCAATAGGAACGGAAGGGTTTGCGACGCGAGACGCGGTCAGGTTGGTTGACTGTTTCTTGGGTCAGTTCGTAGCGGCGCCGCAAATACAGCAGGGCCATGACCATGGCATCGACGGCGTCGTCGTGAGCGCCCTTGGGGAATTCGAGGGCCTCTTGAAGGAGTTCGGCACCGTACTTGCGCTTCAGGGGTATCCAGACACGCTGACGTTCGATGATGCCCGACACCGCGTGGGCACGAGCTACTTTATCACGATCCGGCTGAAAAGGCAACACGGGCAAGCCGTTAAGCTTCAGGTCTTGGAGGAGGGATTGGCCCGAGGCTTTGTTTTCGATGATGATCCGGTCAGGCTTAAAGATGGAATGTTGCTCTTTAGCAGCGGCCCGGAGTTGGGGGAAGGACCAGCGGCCCCGCACTTGATTGAGGAGGATCGCGTTAGGCTCTTGATATTCATAGCCTTTCTCGTCCGTGAAGGTCAGGTGGAATATGCCCCAGGTCTGGATCACCGAGAAGTCAGCTTTGGATTTGGTGCTGAAAGCGGTGTCGAGGGTCTGGATGATCTCGTCGCATTCGGGCGGGTCGTCCTCGTCCCAATCCTGAAAGTCGTCTTTGTTGAAGACGTTACCGTCCTCCCCGGTCGGGGTCTGCATGTACAGAGCGCCCCAATCGGAACGCGACAGACCTTCGCGGGTGGATATGAGGTCGTCCATCGTAATGAACTCGGGCCAGTAGGATTCGCCTTCCGGCAGCATCAGATAGTCGGACGCGGGCTTGTCGAGGATGGCTGGTATGGATATGACTTCCCACTGGTCGACGCGGGCATTGCGGGCGGACTTGTCGAGCAGGTAACCGCTAAGGTCGCGGACGTGCCAGCGCGTATTGACCAGCACAATCCGGGAGTCGGGCAGCTTACGGGAGCGGAAGCCGGGACCATACCAGTTGTTGACCCGTTCGCGTTCGGTGTCGGACTTGGCGGTCTGTTCAGAGAGGGGGTCATCGAGAATGCCCAAGTTGAAGCGGTAACCGGCGATGGATTTGCCCGCGCCTGCTGGCATGAAGGAGCCGCCTGTGGCCAGCTTCCAGTTGGTGACGCCCGACATGTCGTCGCGGATTTGCACGCCCGGAAATATTTCGAGGTATTCGGAAGAACGCACGAGATCGCGGATTCGACCAGAACATTCGACGGCCTTGTCGGTGGTGTGCGAAATCCACATGAAACGCCAAGTGGGGTGGCGACCCATGCACCAAGCCGTAAAGAGCATGAGGAGAACGGACTTCATGGAGCCGGGTGGTAGCATGAGCATGAGGCGGTCGACGGAGCCTGCATCCACGTCTTGGAGGGTGGCGGCAATGGCTTCGATGTGGCGCCCGTCCCTATAGTCGTTGCCATCAAGCATGAGGTGGGCAAGCAGCTTGACGAAGACGTAGAACTCTTCGCGCGCCTCCAGTATTGCTTTTTGGTGGAGGGCGTTTGCTAGTTCGGCTTTAAGCTCGAGGAGCTTGTCTTCTTTAGTGGATACGGAGTTTGCGCTCAATGTCCGGCTCAGCTTCCTTGAGGATGGCAGTCAGTTCGCTGATGCGCGTGTCGAGTTCTTCTTTGGAGTGGATCGTGCGATGCGTGATCTCTTTCTTCTCGACGAACATGCCCAGGTACTTGGCAAGGTTTTCCATGGCGCGGTTGGCGTTGGTGAAGTCGCCGGACTGCATAGCTTGGGTGGCGATGTCGTTGAACCATTTGACGACATCTTCGACGTTG
>Ga0181352_1000209_pt1 | contig 26548 bp, 20 predicted proteins | sample Fa13VDMLBSN_FD_130103 | JGI IMG/M metagenome (GOLD analysis project Ga0181352, IMG submission 130103) | Freshwater viral communities from Lake Michigan, USA - Fa13.VD.MLB.S.N | ecosystem: Environmental > Aquatic > Freshwater > Lake | place: USA: Michigan | collected 2013-09-23 | reverse complement strand
GTGCTTGCCCCGTTCACGGGCGGTCTAAGTGCTGCCCTGCTCGTTGGTGCGGGTACGGGTCTCGTTGAAAAGGACTGGAAGAAGGGTCTTCTGGCCGGTCTTGGCGCGTTTGGTGGGGCTGGAATTGGTTCGGCGTTGGCCGGAACTGGAGCAAGTGCTGGTGCTGGTTTGACGGGCGAGGCGCTTAAAGAAGCCTCAAAAACCGCCGCTGGAAATATCATGAAGTCCACCGTTGGCGCGGGTACCGGCACCGGTAACTTAGCTAATATAGGGCGTGGTATTGCTTCTCTTGGCGATGCTGCGGCGCGCGAAGCTGTTACTGCCAGTATTCCGGGTATTGGTGGCATGTTTGGCGGCAAGGCTGCTATGGCTGCGGCAGCGGCTCCCATGCTGTTGGCTGAGCCTGATCCGCTCAAAGCCCCCAAGACTGCTCCGCCGATGTTCTACACCGGTACGGAGTTTCAGCAGGAACTCAATCCGAACCGTGACCAGCCCGGTCAGGCGTACTTCACCCAGCGGTTTACGCCGGGGCAGTTTACGACCCAGATGCCTCTGGGCATGGCTGAAGGTGGCAAGGCTGAGAGTAGTAAAGCGAAAGGTGATGAACCTGTATTTGACACCATGCCTATTAGGCCTCCGCCTACTCCTCCGCCTACTATGGAAGACTACTACCGGAGCATGTTAACGCCTCCGCCCCGGACTGCTCCGGCCAACCCGGCTTTGGGGCAGTATCTGGGTGACCTGAACAAATTCATAACGGCGGGTACGCCTAAAACGTCACCGACTTACGTTGCACCTCCGGCTGCACCTCCTCCGACTACACCTCCTCCGACTACACCTCCTCCGACTACGCCCCCGCCTCCGACTACGCCTCCTCCGGGTGGTGGAGGGGATAAAGACGGTAGAAGAGGTGGTGGAGATAGAACCGGCCCTGATCCGCAGGATCTCTACAATTTTAATAATTTCCAAGGATTTGACCCCAGCGTGCTAGCGGGTTTTGACCCGTCATTTATGCAAGGGATTAATCCTTTTGTGACTGGGTACACCTCGGGTAGTGAGACCTACAATCCACAAACCCAGAAGTTTGAGCCTACTCAAACCGCCCAGCAGACCACTACGCCTGACTTGGGTGGTGGAAACGACTATGCCTCCTTGTTCGGGCAGCAGTTCGGTCGTGAATTTAATGCGGGACCGTTCAAGTTCGACACTAGCGACATCTACAACCGCATCGCTGAAAACGAACTGATGGACATGAACCCCGGCATGATGCAGTTCAATCAGGGCGGCATCAGTACGCTGGGTGGTTACTCAGACGGTGGCCGACTTCTCCGTGGTCCGGGCGACGGTATGTCCGATAACATCCCGGCTGAAATTCGCAGTCGAACGAGGCGGCAACCGGCGCGGTTGGCTGATGGTGAGTTTGTAGTTCCGGCTGATGTAGTCTCCCACTTGGGGAACGGCTCTACAGATGCTGGGGCAAAACAACTCTATAAGATGATGGACAAGGTGCGTCGTGCGCGGACTAAAACGTCGCGACAGGCCAAAGCCATCAAACCTGAAAAATACATACCGGGGCGACGATCATGAGTTCAGGCGGTACATCAAATTATTCTAGCGGAGCCACAGGTGGAGGCACAGGCGTAACCCCCGAGCCTAGCGCACCATACGCGCAAAGCGCACCGGCTCCGAGCGGTGGTAAGGGTGGATACAACCCTAACCCGTATTCGCAGCAACAGCCGCAGCAACCCCAAGTCTATATGCCGCCGTCGCAGCCGACGTTCTACGATCAGGCATTCATGCAGCCGCAGGTGCGGTCGTACGGGCTTGGTGGTATGGGCGGTGGCAATGCTTATGCTCGTCCGTTTCGCTCATATGGTTCGCCTATTGAGAGAGCGCCGCCCGTAGATGAGATGCGGTATGTGTCTGGCCCTGATCTTGCTCCCGCTGTGATGCCTGATACGCCTCCTATGGCTCGTCCCGCTGTAATGCCTGCTACGTATCCTACTCGCCGCAATCCGTTCGCGGATGGTGGGCAAATGAGTGATATGCGGAGAGAGTATCCGGTGGGCGCTACACCGTCTATGCCGGGGTTAATGCCTGATGAGTATCCTACTCGCCGCCGCCCCGAAATCCCTTACCAAGGTCCGCCCATTGAAGCTACGCGAGGCGTCACTCCAGAACCTAACTACAGCGGCGGGCTTGGTAGTTTGTTTGGTGGGACGAGTGGTTCCGTGCCTTATCCGTCGTCGCCATCTCCTAGTGGTTTTGGTCCACTACAACAGCAAAATCCTCAACTTCTTGCACAAATGGAAATGGCGAAAGCGGCTGAAGCTCAAAGAGCGGCTCAACTGCAACAGATGAAACAAAATCCGTCTTCTTCGTATTCGTGGAATAACGGTCTCTGGAACGCTTAATGAATCTCGACATCTCTTTAATCCCATACGGCCAGATTAGCTACGTCGTACCGTCGCTGATCAAGTACTTTGAGAAGTCAGAGGGTTGGACCAAGGGACGCTCTGGTGTAGATGACATCGTTCGGTTTGTGCTGACCGGACAGATGCAGTTGTGGGTCGTGTTTGACCCGACTGACAGCACGATTTACGGATACGTTATAACTGAAATTAAACAGTACCCGAAGAGCAAGCTCTTTGTGATTCAGTACTGCGCGATGGAATCGCAGCATATGCGTTACGTGTCCGACAGAATGCATGAGACCGCTGATCGCTTCGCTCGTGATATGGGCTGTAACGGGGTTGAGTTCTTTGGTCGCCCCGGCTGGGAGCCGCACGTAAAGAAGTATGGCTACACGGCCAAGTCCGTGGTGTTTGAAAAATATTTTGATGAGGTGCCGAAATGAGGCGCGTAAATAAGCTCCACGACTTTGGCTTCTATGAAGAATCACCAGAGGCGTACTTTAATTCTGGTGACCGTGCGCTTATCAAACTGAAGTCGAACATTGCATACGGTGGTGGCGGTAGCGCCCCATCTGCTCCGACTCAGCAAACTATTACGCAGAACACGATTCCCGAGCAGTTGATGCCGACTGCTCTACGCCTTTTGGGGCGTGTCGAGGCACTGACTGACGTTAACAAAGTTCCGTACCAAGTCTACGGCGGTCAGCGCATGGCGGGTCTTAACCCGCTTCAGCAGCAAGCAATTCAAGGCACGGCTGAACTAGGACCGACTGCTCAAACTCAACAGGCTACGGGACTTGCTGGACTCGCTGGACTACAAGCGAACCAGATGGCTCAAGCCGGTTATCAACCGATGCAGGAGCGGCAGTTCTATCAGCCGATGGATCTTGCTTACGGCAGTGTTCAGGCTCCGCAGTTACGCAATTACCAGATGGCTCCCACCCCACAGGTGCAGGGGCAGGGATACGGCGCATTGTCGATGGGCGCACCGGGGCAAGTACAGGCTCAAGGTTTGCAGCAGTTTCAGATGGGACAGGCTGAGCGGGTTGGTGCCGATAAGTTTGGTATTCAACAAGCTCGCGAATACATGTCTCCCTACATGCAAGATGTGGTGGAGCAGCAGAAGCAAGCCGCTGTTCAAGACTATGCTCGTCAGTTGCCCGGTATGGGTGCTGCTGCGGCTCGTGCGGGTGCTAAAGGTGGTACTCGTGAGGCGTTGCTTCAGGCTGAAGCCCGTCGCGGGTTGCAGGATCGCCTTGGAGATATTGAGGCCACAGGTCGTCAGCAAGCTTTCCAACAGGCACAGCAGCAGTTCGGTGCAGACCGCGCCGCTCAAATGCAAGCTGCGCTTGCCAATCAACAGGCTGGGCTTAGCACCGGTCAGCAGAACCTTGCGGCTCAATTGCAGACTCAGGGTCTTGGCGCACAACAGGGCTTGCAAGCCGCTCTTGCTAATCAGCAGATGGGCTTCAACGTCGGTCAGCAGAATCTCTCTGCCGAGCAAGCGCGTCGTCAGTTCATCGCTCAGCAGGGCATGCAGGCTCAACTTGCCAATCAGCAAGCAGGTCTTACGTCTGGTCAGCAGAATCTGGCTGCATTGCTTGGCGTACAGCAGTTGGGTGCTGGTCAACAGTTACAAGCGCAGCAGCTTAATCAGGCCGCGCAACTTCAGGCTCAGCAACAGGCTCTGGCTCAACAGCAACAGATGGCGCAGTATGGTTTGCAAGGGGCGCAGCTTGCTGAGCAGTCCCGGCAGTTTGGTGGTAACTTTGGCCTTCAGGCGTTGCAGCAGCAGTTGGCTGCGGCGGGTCAGCTTGGTCAGTTAGGCCAGCAACAGTTCGGCCAGCAGCAAGCAGCGGCTCAAGCGCAGATGGGCACGGGAGCGCAGCTTCAGGCTCTTGAACAGCAGCGTCTGGAGCAGCAGTACCAAGACTTCCTTGCTCAGCAGCGTTATCCGTACTCGCAGTTGGGCTTCTTGTCTGACGTACTGCGTGGTATTCCTACAACGACTTCGTCTCAAGCGATTTACGCAGCGCAGCCCAGCATGGTCAATCAGATTGCCGGTGCGGGTATGACAGCGTATGGTTTGGGTAATATCTTCGGTAGGGGTGGTTGATAATGAATGGCATTCTTACTGACCCGCGACTGCTTGCACTGCAACAGGCTGCAAAAGGCAAAGACCCACAGGCATTTCGTCAGGAACTCATGGCGCGAGTAGATCGCGGAGAGTTGCCCTCTAGCCTTGTCTATGTGATGAACTTGCAGAATCGCGCCGAGTTGATTGGTAAAGCCATGTCGCCGGAGCAACAGCAGCAAGCGATGCAGCAGCCGTCGATTCGTCAGCGTCTTGAGAATGCCGTGGCTAACGCTGCCCCACCCCCGCAGATGCAGCAGCAGATGCCTGTACAACAGCCGCCTATGATGGGCGGCGCACCCGCTGGGCTTCCGGCTACGAGCGCGGCTACGCTTGCTCGTCCGGGTACGTTCAGTGCTAAGGGTGGTGGCATCGTGGCGTTTAATGACCGAGGGTTGGTGGAAGGCGAGGAAGGCAAGGAAGACGAAGAAGATTTGTATGGCGGTGTTTTGAGGCGAGTCGAGGGTTTAGGCGACCTTTCTACTTATGGCAGACCCGCTCCCGAGGCAGTTCCTGCACAAGCCCCGCCGTCGCTGATGTCGAATGTTGATCGGCTCCGAGGCATGAAGGCTCGTGATAGAGAGGCTGAGATCATTAAGCAGATTGCAGAACGTAAACTGCCCAAGTCAGAAGATTTGGTGGTTGCTCGACAACAGATAGCCAAGCAGTTGGGCGTTGATGATCTCAATAAGCAACAGGCTGCTTACTTTAAAGACGCAATCAAAGGTCTTGCGGATGAGCGCAGGATGGCTAAAGGCATGTTCTTCTTGGAAGCGGCTAAAAACGTGGGTAGTTCTACTCAGGGTCTGCTGGGCGCGGTTGCCACCGGCTTTGCCCAACCTGCCGTTCGTTACGGTGAGACTACCCGCGATATCAATAAGGCTCTGCGTGGCTTGAAGGGTGATGAACTAAAAGCGGTGCGTGGCATCGTCGATAGTAAACTTTCTGAGTGGGACCAGATTGCTGGAGCCAGAAAAGCAGACGAAGCAGCACAACTCGCGCAGCAAGATAAAGTTCTTGGCATCGTTCAAGAAGGTGCTTCGCGCGATATTAAAGCGGCTCAGGATCGGGAAAGAGCGCAAATTGCTGCTGGACCGCCGAGCTTTGACCGAGTTCTTGCGTCGCGTCTTGAAAAACAATTCTTAATTATTGAGAACCCCAAGTCGAAGCCTGAAGATATTGCTAGAGCAAATGCTGAGATTGAGAGACTTACAAATATTAAAAGCGGCGGCGCTAATAGCAGAATCGCGATTAGCGCATCCACTAGAGCCGCCGAAACAGTTCAGCAAGAAATGAAAGACGCAATAAAAGGTACTGGGCCGTTTGCTGAACTTCAAAAAGAACTTAATCTTGCAAATGCGAAGGGAGACAAAGAAGCTGCGGCTGCTATTCAGCAAAGAATAGAGGCATTTAGAATACAGCGCCAGAACCAATTAACGAAAGAAAACATTCAAAACATTGCAGCTACTGGGGGAGCAGCCTCTGCGGGTTTGGAAGGTTTGGAAGATTTCTTTAGATAACGGATGAATTAGAATGCCATTTGACATTGCTGGAGCTAGGCAAAGCGGGTACAGCGACGAGCAAATTGCGCGTTTTTTAGCTTCCAAACAAAATTTCGATTACGATGCGGCTATCAGAAGCGGGTACAACCCTGCCCAAATAGCAACGTTTCTGAGTCAGAAGGCAGAGAAAACTCCAGCCCCAGAAGTTAAAGAGCCTGTTGCTGATACAACACAGACTGAACCAGAACCAAAGACTGTAAATCCGCTCAAACGTGTAGTTGGGCGTGGTGCTGAGTTAGCTGGAGAAACTCTAGAGGCTGTAAAGCGTTCAGCAGATTTAGTTCCAGAGGGGGCTGCATTTGGACCAACTTCTTTACTTGCTGCCGGTGTTAAAGGCATTCCACAAATTCAACAGTGGGCAGATAGCCTTAGAGGTTGGGGGCGTGATATCGGATATCAGCCTAGTACTAAAATAGGCGACATTGCTGACAACCCTCTTAAAGTAGTTCCATTTATTGCGGAACGAATTATTACTTCTACGCCTGATATGGCGTACGCCGTTGCTGCATCACCTTTATACATAGCAACTCGAACAAACGAAATTCTTAATCAGAGACTTGAGAATGATAACAAGTCTCTTGAAGACGCGACTGTAGGTGACGTAGCTGCTGCTACCGGAGCAGCAATTGTTGAAGGTTATTTAGAGCGTTTTGCAACTAGCCGTTTGCTAAAAAGCGCTGAAGCCGCCACGCGAACCGGACGTATTGCAAAAGAAGCGGGTGTACAAGCAGGTACAGAAGCCCTTGAAGAAGCTGCTGCTTACGCTGGAGAAACTGTTGGTACTCAACAAGGATTTGATCCTAGACAAGCAGCACTTCAAGCCCTTGAAGGCGCTATTGTTGGTGGTGGACTTGGTGGTGGCGCACAAGGTGTCAGAGAGATTCTCACCAGAAAAGAACCCACCGAGATTTCACCACGCGAAAGCGTCAGCATTCTTGACCAACAGATCGCGGACAATGACGCTCGTGTTGCCCAGCTTAAACAGCAGCTTCTTGTAGAAGGCGCTAACACTGCATCCGAAATTAATCAGATGCAGGAGGAAATTCAAAAACGGAATGCAGAGAAGAAAGCACTTGAATCAATCCGTAGAGATACGGTTGAAAAGTATTCGCTGACCGATCTTAAAAAGGAAGAGAAAGAAGAAAAAGAAGTCACTACGGACAGTGGTGAAGTAGGCCGGATCATTACAGCCAAGGACAAGCCTATTGAGGTAAGTCCTAAAGTAACCCTTCCAGCCGAAGATGTGCTGCCTTCTACTGAGCCTATTAAAGGTTTGAGTACGATTGAACAACGCGCAGCAGACCTCGTCCGTTCTATTGGTGATGAACAGCAGCAAGATCAATGGTATGAAACGTTAAAAGAGACGTTCAACCTTGACGGCAAGAGTGCTGGAATCCTTCTCAGTAATCTGAAGAAGGCCAACATAATCACCGGCAAAGTAGACAAACTGCGTACTCTGGTTGCGCCTACTACGACTGTTACACCCCAGCCTACGATCACCCCCACTGAAACTGCGGCTGCAACCACGACGACCACAACTCTGCCTTCGGCCCCCCAAGCGCAGCCAATACCAGAAGAGTTATATAACAACGCGGTAAACGTTGTTATGTCTGGGCAGGTCTCGCCTACCGAAAAGAAAGAAGACGGCACGGACTTTGTTCTTGCTAGCGTCTCCACATCTGCCTTGGGACGCGCTCTCAACATAGGCATGGAAGACGCTGACCGTATCCTTGGTCAGATGCAAGCGCAGGGTCTTGTTGGGGAGGTGATGCCCAACGGCGTACGTCCGTTGACGGATCAAGGTTTAAAAACATTCAAACCCACAGACTCTTCTGCTCAAATTTTTGAAGCAGGGGAAGGCACTCCTTCAGTCCCGCTTACAGACCCTGCCAGTCCGATTTATCAGAAAGGTGCAGAGGCTCTGAAAGAAGCGGCGATGAACCGCAAAGATGTAAACGTCCCGGCGATCATAAAAGCCACGGGGCTTGAGCGTCAGCAAGCCGTTGAATTGATGGATGCCTATCAACAGAACGGCGTAGTATCTAAGGCAGACCCGAAGACAAGAAAGCGTAAGTATCTACTGGAGTTACCCAAACGTGAATTACGCCCACGAACTACTGCTCAGAAGGCTGTCGCTGGAACAGGTGCAACAGGCACTGGAACTGTTGTACAAAAACGAGGAACCGCCGCCGCAGGGACCACTAAGCCTCCTAAGTCCGCTGGACTGGGGGGTGTTGGAGCAGGTGTTGGTACAACTGATGCTGGAAAGGGTCGAGTCCTCCCTGCACTAGCACCGGAACAGCGTGATCAATATCAGGCTGCTGCACAAGCGTTGCTCCGAGCAGGGGCAATCTCCACGCCTGATTACAACCGAGTTGTTGCGGACATCAATCTTGCTGCCAACCCGGTTGATGATGCGGGTAACCCTGTTACTCCGCCTGACCTGACTGAAACTTCTAAAATCGTCAATGCAGCGGCTCAGCGTTATCAACAGATACAGGCTGGTACGGCGAAGCCAATCGTTGAAGAGAAGGTCGAACTGCCCGATGAAGTTGAGGAGCGCGTTGGTAAGAAGAAGGAACGCGCCGCAGTTTCTAAGCAAGCCAAGCAGTTTGAGAAGGTTACTAAGCAAGCCGCAGCGACTACCGGTGTTAAGGCAGCGCAGGAAGAAGGCGCACCTAAAGAGATAGGTGGCGAGGCTGCTCCGTCTGTCGAGCGCGAAGCTCGTGTTACGGGCGAACGAGCAGAACTAACTCCGGAGATGCTGAAAGAAATCACTACTACTCTGGAACAAACTACTACTGCTTTAGAAGAAGCCCCGGAGCAAACAAGTAAAGAACTCAGCGACGACGCTCTGATCAGCGCGATTAACGGCAAGTCCATCGTACAAGTACTAAACCTCGTAGTTAAAACGTCAGATAGCCCGTCATACAGACTGATTGCGGACCAACTTCTCCGGACGTTGGACTATTTAGTATCGTCTGGACTTGTTAAAGAGTTTCCGATTCGCGTCGTTAATTCACTGCCAGATGGCGTGCAAGGCCGCGCTACGCTTTACCCACAGGCTGATAAAGATCGTCAACCCGGTGTGCTCAACATGGGCATCGGGATTGAAATCAGCAAAAACTACACCGATTACAAAACGGTGTTACATGAAATTGTTCACTCCCTCATGTCACCGCTTGTTGTACTTGGTCGTGCAGCGCGTGCTATCGGCGTCAAAAACGATCTAGTTGATGCAGTCAATGAGTACGAAGAAGTAGGTGATTACATTGGTAATCAGTTAAAGCACCTCGCTAACAACCTGCCTAAGAACAATCAAATGCGAGCCTTGGTTCAGGACATGCTGTCGCTGAACATATTGAAGCGTGACCGAAATGGTCAACTTACCTACGAGATTGACGAAATTTATACTTGGGGATTGACTGATCCCTCAGTACAAGCGTTGCTCCGTTTAATTCCGTATCGTCGCGAACGTTCTGCGTGGAGCAAGTTTGTTAGCACTGTTATGGGTGTAATCGGGGTTAAACCAGACTTTGATAATGCGTTCGCTCAAATTCTCAGCGTCACCGAAAGGATGTCAAACACCCCGGATGCTATCATCGAATTGCGTCGCAGTCCTGCTACGATGATTAAGATAGGGCGCGTCAAGTTTGACAAACTCATTCAGCGTGGGGCAAGAAAAGTCAAAGCTGCGCCAGCCCGTAGAAGAACTAGAGATGAAATAGTTGAGCAGCAAATTAAAAACGATCAAGCACGGTCTGGTGGTCCGAAGTTAAGTTTTGTCGAAGGGCTTAAAAAACGGTGGGATAGCCGTCTGTCGTGGCAAGCAATTGTTAGCAGAATGCAAGACTATCGTCGTCCTCTGAAAGATCTGCAAGACGGACTTGAGTTTGCCGGAGAATTAATTCGCACCGGTAAAGATAAAAACGATTTTTACAACGAAATGATTGTGGGTAGCAATCGCGTTAAACAAATCGTTGTAAGTCGTGTAGCTCCGCTTAGCGATAAACTGCGCGATGCTGTCCTTCAGTATTCCAAACTTACAGGGCAGACATCAGAAAAAGCGCGCGCATACGTAGACCAAGTGCGTAAAGCTCTACACGAGCCAGAACGGCGGCGTACTAAGTTCATGTTGTTTGCGCCGCTTGATAACACCAAGAAAGACTTCCAGATCACCAAGCCGGATGGCACGACCGAACAGGTCAGTGCCGCTAAACTGCGCGAGTATGTTTGGGGTTTGATGCATAGCAACGTCAAATTTCAGAACGACGCTCAACGCGATGCTTGGTATCAGACGACTGTTGACCAGTACAGCAAACTGGTGATGGATTTAACTGATCCTAATAATCCTAACAATCGGTTAGACGTAAATGGTGTAAGTCTTGCCGATATCATGCAGAACACGACCAAACTCAAGCCGGGTACGCGTTCTATCGATATAAATAGTAATCAGTATGCTGTTGCTGGAACTTACTATCCAGAAGAACTTAAAGACTTGCGGGACAGTTACAACAACGAACCCAATCCAGAAGTAAAAGCCGCGATAGACGAAGTCTTGAAGGCAATGGATGATTTGCAAAATGAAACAATCAAGATCAACGAAGAGGCAAACTACTGGTCGCAGGGTGTTTCGAACATAAAAAGGTTCTATAACTGGAACCATTATGTGCCTCTTCTTGGGCAACAAGAAGCCAAAGTCAGCGAAGAAGATGACGCTTTAGACTTTAATAGCAAGCGTTATTCATCTGAATACAGGGGCGATATTGCGGAAGGTTTTAAAGGCTCTGAAAAAGAAGCCCAAAACGTTTTGATATCAACCGAAACCGCAGCAATCAAAGCCGCTTTGCGATTGGGGCTTAGGGACGCAAGGCAAGCTCTCTCTAATGCTATGGCACAAGGGATCATCCCTGCCAAACCGTTGGGACGTATTAAGTTTGAAGATCGCGCAAAAGGGTTAGACGAAGTTAAATTCAAAGAAAACAGAACCCATATCAACTATAACCCTGATGGGTCTATAGACATGTGGGAAATAAAAGATCAGAAATACGCCGATGCAATCCGTCGTCCGTTTGAAGCGGAAGATGATTTCTTGAAGGGCATTGCTCTTGGATTATCTACGGCCAACCGGCGTATAGCTTCATTCTTCACCCGGTATAACATAGCCTTTGCTCCCTATGACTTCTTCAGAAACGTTAGAAGTTATAGAGCTTTATTCTCTCCAAAAGGCCCTGCCGCAGTAGCTAAGTACAACGCGCAGGTAATGGTAGATGTTGTGCGGCTCGGTCTATTTAAAGGCTGGCGCATCAGCCGACTGTATAACAAGGGGCAATTTGCAAAAATTGAAGAGTTGGCAAAGAAAGATCCAAGATACTATGGCGCTGCATGGGAGTTGTTGCAGAACGGCGGCGAGTCCGTATTCATACAGCAATTTGCCAAACTAAAGAACTTTGAAGACGCTGTTAATCAATATCGGGCTGCGGAAGAAAAAAGCAGGGGTAAGAAAGCCTTAGACGTTATTACTAACTTCATGGATGTTTATAACACGGGGTTTGAATTAACCAGCCGCGTTTCTGCTTACAGAATTCTTAAAGAAGAATTATTAAGGAAAGACCCGCAGTTAAGTGAAGAAGCCGCACGAATATCGGCAGCGGCGCAAACAAAAGATTTACAGAACTTTGAGTCAGTAGGATCTAGCAAACTTGCAAGAACTCTAGCGTCTTACTATTACTTTTATAAACCCGGTGCTACTGGAGCAGTCAAATCCATAGACGTATGGAGAAAGTATTTATTATCTCCGGAAGATGTGCTGAAAGAATTACCGGACAAAATTAAAAAAGATCCTATTGCTTTACGTAAAGCAGAGATACAACTGCGTAAAGAAAAGTACAACACGTTCTTGGCTCAGTCCGCAATGTTCGGCTGGGGCATGATGATATACATGATGTGCGCGTCTATAGCTGGAGACGATGAATTAGAGCGTAATGTAGTTGCAACGGATGATCATAGTCTGTGGACTAGAAACATCAGAATCCCTCTAGGGATGATGGGTTTAGGTAAGCCAGATGAATTTCTTTTGATACCGTGGGGTTTTGGATTTGGTCCGAGTACAGAAGCGTTAGGTGCACAATTTGCTGCCTTTGCTATGGGGCATGTCAAAGGCTCAGACTTTATGACTAACACAGCGTTGATTGCAGCGGAGTCTTATTTGCCGTTGCAACCGGCTAAATTTAATCCGTTTGATCCTACGCAAGGGGCGCAAGACGTATCCAAAAATCTTCTTTTGGGGGGTATCTATACGTTTACTCCGGATCTTTTAAGACTCCCAATCGAATATGTTTCAAACGTCAACAAACTGGGGCAAAGGATACTTACTAAGACTGAAAGTAAGTACGGAGACGCTTATCTAAACGTTGATCGTTTGCCTGAGTTTTATAACGACATGGCACAAGGAATCGCCAACGTCGGTGAAAAAATGGGTTGGGATTGGCAGGGGTCTCCAGAAACTTATTACTTTCTGCTAAATAACCTAGTCTACGGTCTTGCTAGCACTGCGGCTAACTTATATAGCTTGGCTTTAACTGTTACAGGACAAAAAGAATTTGAACCCAAGCGAGATCTGTTCTTGTTTACATCGTTCTTTGGCAAACGTCCGAACCCTGATGCTCGTCAATATGAACGTGTAAAATATGAAATAGAAAAATTACAGGATATTGTTAAACAGAAAGAAGTAGAAAACATTACTGCGCCTAGCAAAAATTCGCTGGCTAAATTTAATGTAGAAAACCCAGAGGTGTATGGGTTAATTGAATACTACAAGAGCAATGTTGCTCTTATTAATGAACTGCGAGAAAAACGAAAAGAAGTATCTGGCGAAGTTGTTCCGGGTACTGCGGACTTGGCGGAACGTAAGCGTTTGTATAAGTATTACAACGACCAACTAAACGTCGCCAAGGCGAACATGGTTGTGTACTACAACAGCATGCAAGAAGCGAAATCAAAAAAGGATTCTAACTGACGCGCCATACGCGCACGCCCATGTAGTTCTTGTAGGTCGTGATGAACGCCTTGATGCGGACTCCGCTGCGCTTAGCAGCGGAGTCTATGGTGTAGAGCATCTTGGCAGGTTGAACGGTGGGGATGAAGAAACTCTCCCCAATCTGCATAAAGTCAAACGGCAGGAGCCACTCTGGCTCGTTGTTCTCAGGGGGAGTTGTCAATCATTTCCTCTGGAATCTCGCTCTGGAACCCGTAGACGGCAACCGGCCCGATGTCCGCGCCGCTCGGCCAACCCGTACCAAGCCGCTTCTTGCCAGAGAAAGTCAGCAATCCATCTGCCTTCAGCGCAGTCTCAAACTGGGTAGAACCGACCTGTATTTCTGCTAGGTATTTTCGCAGTGCAGTTTTGGATACATAACGCATCTGGTTATGAATCTCGCTACGGCCAATCAACGGACCTCGTGGCTCGGTCACCACCTTGTTGTCATTCATGATCAGGAAGCCGCTGATGTTGCGGTTGATGAACACGTTCAGGATGTCGCGGTAATCCGTAACGTTCAGTTTCCTGTCGCTCTTGAGGTTGGCTAGTTCCTGAATCACTGCCTTGAATATGCGGTGCAGGTCGAACTTGATGATACCGGCCTCGCAAGCAAGTTCTGCCCCGGCAAACGTCGCTGAGATCAAGTTCTCGTAGAAGCGGTACTCAGTATCGTTGCCCAGATAGTTGTTGTACTCCTGTGCCCAACGCTTGATCTTCTCAAGGACTACTTCTTCGCCAACTGTGTAATAGTACTTAATGAACTCTACACCGGCATGTCCGTGGTTTTTGTGCAGAGTTTCAAATATCAGCCGACCGTACTCAGGCTTCTCGCGCAGCAGGTGCGGCTTCTCAATATGGAACTGAACGACACGTGCCAGTTCACCGTCAGGGCTAGCCTTGATCTGCTCCAAGATATCGTTGATGTTCTTGTTAGAGGTCATGAACAGGATGGTGGATGCGTTCTGCTGCACCTCACGCTCGGCGTTGACCGACGCTCTTACGCGAACCTTGGGCTTACCCTGCGAGTTCTGGTGGATGATCTTCGACAGATGCTCTGCCTTGGCGTTGGACACTTCGTCGAGGCCAAGCAGGATGTTCTTCAGGTTTAGATAGCGCGCAACAAAGCCGTTCTCGGTTGCACCACCGTCGATCAAACCCAACTCTCGCGGCGCACCAAATATGCTAATTGCCGCATAAAGCGAACCGGTCTTGCCGCAGCCCGTGCCGCCCGTGAAACAGATCGATGCTCCGGGCGTGGAGGTCAGACTCATCAGCGGAGCACCAAACCCAGTCAGCATGCCAAAGGCATGGAGTTCCATGCTCGGCGCGTTGAGGATCGATACTGCCTTCTTCCAGTCGTCAAAGTTGCCTTCAGTTTTAAGAAGTTTAGCTATTGAGCGGACGAGCGGAGACGTAGCAGTTTTGAGAACCTCACCTGTCTCGCGGACTTCGGAGTGCCCGATGACGAACCCCTTACGGTCTTCCGTCCACCCCATCTGCATACGCATCTGCTCGGCTGCTTCGATGTTGACCATATGATCCGTCCATTTCAAAACATACTTGGTAATCAAGGCACTAACCTCTGGGTCGAACACCACATCTTGACTCAGCATGGCTTCGCGCAGTTTGTCCGACGCCGCTACGGTCTTCATGGGCACGAGGAACGAACGAACGCCATCGTGTGGAAGAATTACGCGCATCTCCAAGCATGATGCGTCTGTCTCGCTGTACATTCGCTTGACTGGGAACAGGTCGTACTTCGTTAGCAAGATTGGGTCTTGCTCAATCTTCTTTCCCTTCTCGGACTTCGGCGGAGGTTGATAATAGATACCGCCCGCCAGTCGCATGAATGGATACAACTTATTCTGCTTGAAGATCTCTAAGTAGGCTTGGTAAGCAGAAACCGCTTCGGAATCCTCGTCCTCCCGAATTGATTCCGGCGTATCTGTTGAGGCTTCTTTGATGCGTCGCCCAATGTGAGTAGGGGACGGGATCTTTCCTTTGAAGGGGCAGTCGTCGCATCCACCGGGGTTGAGGGATTCAAATCTTTCACAAGTGTAAGCCCATTTTGCTGATAAAGTTTGTTCGGCTTTCTTCTGGGTATAGGCGCGGTCGTAGCCCTCGTAATCCTCAGACATCTTATAGATGGCGGGATCGGCATCAACGCAGCGCATAGCAACGGACAGCCCTGCTCTCCAGAGCGGCTCGTCGATAGTGCGTGAGTTCACCAGAATGTGCTTGATCTGATTGCAGCCCTCGTCCGACAGGCTCTTCATTGCAACCGTGTCGAACTCGTACTCGTAGTTTTGAAACTTGCTTATGTCAAAGATGTCTTTGTCAAAGCCTTTGATGGCAGAGGCTAGGACTTCTTCGACACTTGCTTCTTCTACCCCCAAGAATTCTTTAAACACATCAAACGAGTACTCGTAGATCTCTTGCGAGACCACGGATGTTTCACGTGGAACATCGTACTTGTAGTTAAATGTTTCTGGGCAACGCATGATTCGCGCTGCATCTGCCGTGACGGCAGCATCAATCTTCAGTCCATTGGTCTGGCAGAATGCCTTGAACTTTTCGGCGTAGACCTTCCACTCTGCAATCGGTACGTTCCGATCAAGCGGCCAGTAGGCATGGATGCCACCGCCGGTATCGATGATGGCAGGAGGAGGAAGTTCGTGCTTCGCAAGAAAATCTTCTAGCGCCGCAGTCGCTTCCTCTTTGCTTGAATACTTCTTCTCGGTATCACCTACGTCCAGATCGATAAAGAGTGAACGGCCTGCCAGCGCGTTCTCTGCTCGTCGGCTAGAATTTTTAAATGTGTTGGGTGATACAAAAACGTTGAGCCGATCTAACTTCGCTTGCTCGACCAGTTCAAACATCTCATCAAGCGTAGGGGCAAACGAGTTAGTAACTCGCTTAGATACTGAGTCAATCGTCGTGACGCAGTACACGCCTTCCGTAGGCAGGACTTTCTCGTAGAATTGTTTTAGCATTTTAGAGAAAGGCGGAGTGTTACCTCCGCCATATGGTGACGATTACTTGATTGGCGAACCAATCATCTGTTCGATATATCGCTTAGCGTCAAGGACAGTCTTCGCCGGTAACACACCGTTAGCCATGTCTTCTTCAACCAATTCAATAAAGGTCTTGATCAGGTTGTGCTTTCCCTCCCGTATACCTTGGCCTCGGAACCAACTGTAGACGGTCGTTCGCGTTGTCTCCAACGCAGCGGCAACGTATGTGGCAGGAAGATTAGCGTTGACGCACAGCCTCGCTAGATTCACACCAAGTGAGGTGGAATTGTTGCGATACAAATCCAAAAGGAACTTTTGACTGTACGGTCGTGCCATTGTCGATCCTTACTTCTTGCCCCACTTCTGCACCACGCTAGCCAGATCTGGCTGAGCGACGGCTTCAGCGGGTTTCTTTTCACGCAGTTTCGGTTGCTTCTCAGCGACTTCGACCGGCGCAGCAGGAGCAGCAACTTCCTCTGTCTGCTCATTCTTCTTCGGCATGATGTTCAACTTGACTGCCATCTCCGCAGCGCGAGTCTTCGCCTGTTCAGAGATCGTATCAACCATGTCGGGTGGGACAGCCCCAACTGGCGAGAACAACAACTTCGGCGAGGAAGAGTTCGTGTCGAACTGCACCTTTGTGATAACACGGCCAACGCTGATGTTGTTGCTAGCAAGCATACGGACGTAAGGCTTGAAGCCCCACTTGCCAGAAACTTCTTCGTTGAAGCATGACGCAGACGGCACAACCAACTGCATCACATCACCGGCAGGGTCGTTCGGGAGAACCACAGCAGTACGCCACGACAGACGGCAAGCAGACCCCTGACCCGTAGAACTAGAACCCTTCGCGCTCATGGGACACTTGAAGCAGTCTGCTGCAACAGGCTCGGGCACTTCCGGGTTCGGCGTTTTGCTATCGCTTGACCAACAAGCCGGGTTGGTTTTGACACCCTTCTTGTAAGTGGAGTTGTAGTACATACGGCTCGGGTTGTGTGCCATCTTGACGACAATCACGTTCATGTGACGGTCTTCAATCGCACCTACTTCCTTGCCGCCGACGATCTTGCGGAATACACCACCCTCAATAGAAATGCGCTTGAGGGCACCCTCCTGCGATTCGCCACCGGCTACTGCAAGAGTGTCTGCGTCAACGCCGCCCTGCACGGCGAGTTCATTTTTAATACTCAGGATCAGATCATTGCTCATGGGTTACCTTCCCTTAATTGTTAACAACGGATGAGGAGGACGGCTTGCGAATCGTGACATCAAATTCACGCATCGCGTTGACACCGGGTGGCAGTCCATCCCCCTCATGTTCAGACATGAACTGCTTGAAATTGGTTTGGTGTATACGCCGCTCCAACAATTCAACTGCACTGTTCTCAAGAACGAACTTACCAAACACATTCCAATCGCTACAGTAAAAGCGTTCGTTCAACTTACGCATGACAGTTCCAGAAGAAGTCTTGATCGTGTCAGCGCCAACCGTATTGCAGATCTTCAACAATTCAACTTTGATCTTATTCATGTCTTCTTCCAACACGGCGTCGTCTGCTTCGTACTTCTTCTTCAACTCATCACGCGCAGTGCGTATAGCAATAAACGCTTCAACTAATTCTTCAGTGTTAAAACTCATACTGATTCCAACTCCTGCTTATACAGATCAACTAGTTTTTGATGCGAATCAACTTTACCTTGCAACATGTTGTACACGCGACGCTCAGCATCAGAACCCTGAAGATGAACGACCGTACACGGATTACGCTGTCCAACTCTATCAATACGACCGATACACTGAAGATAAGTCTCAACGCTCATCACAGGCGACCAGAAGATGATCGTATCAGCGGCGGTCAAAGTCACACCGTGAGATGCTGCTTGCGGTTGAATCACAAGCACTCGCGGATTTTCTTGAGACTGGAACCTGTCGATGATATCGGCGCGTGTCTTGGGTGGCACATCGCCTTTGATCACTTCGTTAGTGTAGCCCTCGCGGTTCAGATATTCAGTGACAACATCAATCGTGTGTATGTACGGTACGAATATTACAACTTTGTTTGACGTTTCGTCAAGCACTTCGCGCATCGCTTCAAGGCGTGGAGACACATCAAACTCGACCACATCGCGGTGATCGGTGTAGACCGCGCCGCCTGAGATTTGCAGCAACTTGCTCATGCTTGCCGCAGCGTTGACTGCTGACACCATTTGCCCAGCAGCTTCGATTAACATCTGATTTTTAAGGGTTTTATAGTATCTTGCGACTTGCACCGTGAGCGGTACTTCACGGGTTTGATACGTCACCTCTGGTAGATCCAAGCATTCTTTCTTGGTATACCGGATCGCAGGTTGTAGCGCGTAACGCACTTCGTGTTGCGAATCTGGTTTGGGCATCCACTTGAATCGTGAGACTTGGCGCATAACTTTATCCCGCCACGCACTCATGAACTTCGGTACACGGTATGGCGAGATCAACTTCGCAAGGCCATAGGCATCCACCGGAGACTGCGAGGCAGGTGTGCCGGTCATCATCCATAGGCGTGTATCAGATGTAATGATTGACGCTAACGTCTTCCATCGTTTCGTCGTCGGTGTCTTGTATGCATTCGCCTCATCAACGATGATCAGATCAAACCCACCGTTACGAATCTCATCCCTGACGATTGCAACTCCGTCATAATTAATAACGATGAAGTCGTAAGGGTTGTTGATAATCTGTTTCCGCTTCGCACCATCGCCATATGCCACGCCGCATGAACGATGCATCGCGGTCTTGAAGATGTCTGCTTGCCATGCTGAGTGCATAATCGACAACGGGCAGATCACTAGAACTCTTTTCACCAAGCCCAGTGTCATCAGGTAGTCCGCTGCCCATATCGCAGCAGAGGTCTTGCCTGTCCCGGCTTCGTTAAAGCAGAACGCTCTCTGCCTCAGACTTAGGAATGATGCAGTACTCTTCTGGTGATCAAATGGTTTGAAGACGCCCGGCCAGTTGTAATCTCTGAGTATTGGCGACGGGATGATAGGTGTGCCTTCCTTCGGAAGTTCACCGTCGAGTAGATAAGTTAGCAACGATGCTTCATCGAAACCCCAGTAGACAGCAATGTCTTTGGCTGTTCCGCAGTCGATGATCAACTCGCTCTTTTCAACTTTACTCAGGATGTTCTGAGCAACTTGATTCGGCACGGTTAGGCGTAGCGCCGTGTTCTCTATGACTTCCATAATTCCTCTTGAAGAAGCCCCTTACGGGGGCCAGTCGTTCAAGTCACAGCGGTGAGAATCAGTTAGATAGCCGCTGCCTTGAATGGCATGGTTGAGCGCTTATGACTACGCTAGGGCAGAAGTGGGTGGGAACTGCCCTGTCCTCCACACTCATACCTTGTGGGGACTACTTCATCGCTCCGCTTGAGGTACGTTTGAAAGAGCGGTTGCGACGAATTGACTGGATGGTGTAACCGTCTTTGTTGGTTCCACCTTTCGATAACGCTTTCTTGTGGGCAATGTCCTTGCCCTCGCGTCGATCTGCTTTTCCGTTACCGTTTAAATCTTTACCGTTCTTATCAACAGCGCGGCGCGCACGTTGACGCTCCATGCGATCTGCATGTTCCTTACGGGCTTTCTGTTGCTGATACTCTTTCTTGTACGGGCGGGGTTTGTTTACGTAAGCCATCTTAGTTCCTCCTCCGCTTGTAGAATTCACAAGTATCTACAGGACACCAACCACAAAGCGGAGTGGGGTTTGGCATCCAAGTGTTGTTCTCGTAAGCGAGACTCAACCTCATAAGATCCGGATTGAACACATCCCAGATCGAATCAACTTGATTACGTTCGTATTCCTCTGGAATAAAAACATCATAAAGTATGAATGCAAGCGCAGCTTTGATCTTCTTCACTGAAGGAAAGTGCGCGAACACCATCAACGCCATCAACTTTAACTGGTCGGGGTCGGGCATCTTCGGCTTGCCAGTCTTGTAATCGATAACGAAAGCATGATCTCCGTCTATGATTAGCAAGTCAGCAATACCGCGCACCCAGTAATCTGCATCGTCAAAACCACACGGCTGCTTATCGATGGTCAATGCCATCTTGTGCTCAGGGAATCGTGTCCCCGGCATCTGCATAAGCACATCCAGCAGAGGTTGAAAGCGTTCATAATTTCTATTCAGTGGTATACCGTTTCTGACGTAGTCCTCTAATGCTTGGTGAACCTCAGTTCCGTAACGCATCTGCTCCGTTACTTCCTTCTTGAAGTTCTGTAAAACCTTTACTTCATGATACTGGCGCGGACATTTGGTGAAGTCCTTCAGTCCGCTGTACGACCATTTGATCACTAGCAATCCCCATATGATTGTCCGTATTTAGCCTCACAGGCGACGGGCAGATCGGCACACCAGTCAGGGGGAGTAGACATAGTTTTCACTATAAATGCAAGGGCGTCATCGACTTCGGATTCTGGGACAACCCAGACACCTGCGTCATGTACGGTCAGCACAGTTCGGTAACGTTCGTTTACCTTTAGCATCTGTTCGCCCACGATGATTCGGGCGAGGGCTTGCACGATGTTCTCAGTAACTGCACCGCCCCAGATCTTTATTACGCCACGGCGTGATGTGTAAACGCATCCGTTTTCAAGGCCGCTAGTGCGGAGGTTCGGATAGCGGATGTACAGTCGGTTCGGAAGCCTTATGCCTTCCGGCGTTATCTCCACGACTTGCTTGTTGTCCAAGTAGTAAGACTTACCAACGTTCGCACCCGTGCTCATCAGCCATGACAAGGCTCGGTCACAGTCATTCCAAAACCTCGGGATCATGCTGTTGGCCTGTCGGTACAGATGCACGATGCGCTTGCACTCATGTTCTTCAAGGCGAACGCTCACCGGATGCGCCGTGCCCAGAGTGTGTTGCAACTTGGCAGCACCTGTGCCGTAGCCCAGTCCAAGGATGCAGGTCTTGCCCACGAACCGCTCGACCGGATCTTTCTTCGTAATAGTTCTGTTGTAGACATGCGTGGCGAACTCGGAATAGATGTCCCGCTTGTTACGGAACGCCTCGACCATGTCCTCTTGTTCGGCTAACCACGCCAGCACACGCGCTTCGATCTGTGAACTATCACAGTTAATAACGACATGTCCACGGGGAGCCAGCACTGAATTCTTCAGAGCCTTCTTCTTGGCATCGCGGCTCGGCAAGTTCTGGAAGTTGACGCTGTCCTGCCCTGACCATCGTCCGGTGTGTGCCCCGTAATACTTCAACGGGATAGGCAGCATGCCATTGTTTCGCGCACCGATTCCGATGAAGCGTTCGATGCGTGACTCTTCGATGGTGGACTTCGTACCCAGACGAACCGCGCAGAGTTGTTGAATGATCGGGTCGGGATGTTCTTGCAGAGCCATGAACCCCACATCATTCTTGGCAAGAGCAAAGGTCGGGTTGCCCGTAGTCGGACTGATCTTCATGGGCACGGGGATGTTGAAGTCCTCCAGTATCTGCGCGAACTGTTTGTTGCTACAGAGTTTCTTGCGAACTTCTTCCTCTAGCCCACAGTCGAGCAAGCCTCTCAAGCCATTCAGCAGTTCAGTCTTCTCGGCTTTAATCTCATCTAGCCTCGTGACCAACAGCGCATCGTCCACCATCAGCGTCGGACGGGTGTACATCTTGAGGGTCGTGTCCACCAGATTGAACTCGACCTCGGGAAAAACTGGAGCCATACGAGCAAACAAATTGCACGTTAGTTCAACGTCGTTCATGCAATAGTGCCCATACAACTCCAGTTCTGCCGGAGAGAAGTCCTCTCTCCGTTTCCCGATGTTGTTGTGTACTTCGGTTCCCTTCTCACCAATCTCGTAACGCTGAACAAGCGCGGCAAGCGATCCACCTGCATCGACGCCGTGTAAAGCACGAGCCATGCACAGCGTGTCGTAGTAGAAGTTCGGATGAATATCCAGAACCCACTCCAGTATCGCTCCATCGAACATGGCGTTGTGACATAGGACAGCGGTGCTGCTCCAGTCAAACCTGTTTAAGAATTCTTTAATCTCATCGTGAGATCCAGAAAACCAAACGGGTTCGCCATCGTTCTCTTTGACACCTACGCCGATGATTTGAAAGCGCGGGTCGCGAATGTATTCCTCAGTCGTCATCTTCGACAGACTGAAGTCCTTCGCATAGTACGTTTCAAAATCTAGCGTTACGAAACTCATGATCAAGCAGCCTTCGATTCTCGACGGGCGATCTCGCGATCAATGTAGAACCTAGCCTTCTTCAAGTCCTGCAACGGATTGCCCTTGTAGAAAGCGCGGCTGATGTACTTCACAGCGTTGCCCAAGTGATAGTTAAGATTCTTAGCCTCTATGAACTCAATCGTTTCCACGCCGCCAACCTTGTAGTGCGGGGGATGATTGACCATGTCGGCCTCGGGAACCTTAATCGGCTTCTGCCCGTTGAAGATCAACGGTTTCACCGGCTGCAATACTTCGCGGGTCTTTGCGATCTTTGACAACTTGGTTTTCTTAACTCGCTCACCCTTCTTGATATTGTTCTTCCAATAGAACTTTACTTGGTGAACGTAGTTCTCTTTGAGTTTCAACTTGGCGGCGATCTCTTTTACTGACAGCCCCTCTGCCAAGAGAGCGCGAATCTTCGCAGCATTACTCTGCTTTTTCATACGAACTGACTCCTATCAATATTAATTGCAACAACTGATCAACATTAGACTCATCAATCAACAGCACTTGTCCTCCTGCCTCTTCGATGTCTTTAAAGTTTTTCATCTGCAAGGCAGTCGGTTTGTTCCCCTTGGCTTTACATTCGATGCCTATGAACAACCCCTTGTAGCAGACTAGAAAGTCTGGCACTCCGGCGTTGCCATAACCTGTGCCGATGGGCATCGCGTAGTAAGCCTTGATCTCGGTTAGAACTTTTCTAACCTTGTCTTTTACTTTTCGTTCGGGGGTCAATTAACTTCCATCCCTTCGCGGTTTCTACGAATCCGATTGCCGCCATCGCTTCAAGAGAGCGGCAATCACCAAATCTGTATTTGTGCGCGTGAAATGAGTTCGCCGTTGCAAACTTGCGCTTGCACTCAGTACACCTTCTTTCTTGCTTTACGACGCTCACTTTTCAACCTCTCAACTTCTCTGCGTAAGTAGACGATCTCATCACGACACGCCCACAATACGCTGCCCACTGTCAGAAACTTCATTTCTGTTGTGGTCGAGGCATCATTGATGTCGTTGGGGAGTGCGCGAATCAGATCAAGAATATCATCTTCGATTTCCACGCAGTATCTCCAGTTCAGTCTTCAAAGTATTGATCTCTAATAAAATCACTGTAGCCTCGTTGAACAGCCCCGCCCTTCGAATATTTTCTAATGACCGTTCTAACAATTTTTGTTGGGACTGGCCGTACCCCCACGGGGCGGCGTTCATCTCGTCCTGCCACGCGCCGGGCGGGGACTGATCGTCGATTACCAACGTCTCCACCTTCGGCTTTAATTCTGTCGTCATACTGTCTAATTCCTCGGTGTACTGCTGTTGCCATGTGATGCTGCGGCATATTCCACAGCACCATCAAATCCTTGTAGGTCATGCGCTCGTCGAGTTCTTTGCATCTACGTTTACGCTCCAGTAAGAACAAGTACTGCTCATACGTGAGAGCCAAATTAAATCTCGACAACCGCGTGTAGACCTTACCCTCTTTCCTTTTTCCTCGTGTCATCTCGCACCAACACTAGTAACTTGCAGATCACATGGCTCTCAGTCTTCTGTTCTCCTGCCTTATGCAATAGATCAAACTGATGAGCGAGGTTTTCAATCATGTCCCAGTCGATGTACTCCAACTGAAGATTGTCACCAATCGTTGCCCAGACTTTTTCCTGCGGCGGGATCGGAACCATGTCCTCTGGCTTAACATCCAGATAGGACACATCGTCATCAAGAGTTAGGGAAGTAGTCATCTTGAATCTCCTGAATTAGTTCTTGAACTTGTTTGTCCCACGGAGCCTTTACGTTGTCGCGTGGAAATAGTTTTACCGATGGATACCACAGACTCGTGCGGCCACGCTTCTGGTTCCAGTACCAAAGTTTGTTAGCGTCGAGCACATACGTAGGTTTGCCCATCGCCCCTGCGATATGCACGTTGGCATTACTAACCGACACCACCACATCGCACAGCGACATCGTGGCGGCTACACCCTCTAGATCAAAGAAGTTGCTCACGGTGGTCTGCCAGACTTGTTGGTGAGTCTTCTCTTCAAATAGTTCTATTTCATGTTCGGGTTTGCCGTATTGGAGACTGACGATCTTGGCGTTCGGGATATCCCACAGCCCGATCAGTTCTTCTAACTTGATGCTCTTGTGCTTGTCGATGCGAGGTGCAGTACTAGCCCATGAGAGACCGATGACGAACTCTTCTCCGGTCAGACCCAACTCTTGCTGTATTTGCACACCACGATTCGTGTCGTGTCTGATGTACTTGAACTGGGTGCACTCGTCGATGTCGGCTTCTGTCTCAATGAAAGGTCTGCCGATGCTGCCCAGTGCTATCTGAGAATCATACTCAGCGTTGTTAACTCTGGCGCTGTGCGGAATGAACTTGATGTCTGGGTTGGCTCGTTGCAGTAATCCCATCAAACGAACGTCGATCATTACTGTAACTTTCTTAGTACAACTCTTAACCTTCTTCAGCAGACTGCTGTACAGCAACTGATCACCGATGCCCTGCTCACACCATACAAGTACAGACTGATAGGCACGGTATGGTCGCCACTCGGGAAGCCTCGTCTTGAGTCGCGGGGATGCAAACGACGTACTGTTCCAACGCTCGTCATACAACTCCCACCCACGCTTGAATTCACCGCGCTGCATCGCCATCAGACCCATCGTCCACTTGGAATCAGCGGTATCAGGATCGTGGTGCAGAGCCTTCTCAAAGTCTGCCTGTGCCAAGTCCCAACGCTTCATCTCCCAGTGCGCTCGGCCACGCTGAATGTAGGACGCAATGATCAACGGATGCATGTCGATGAGTTTCGTGAACCCCGGTATGCACTCATCGAACTTGTCCTGATCCAACATCTCCAACGATTCCTTGAAGATGTCTTGAATTGATTTATTCACCAGTAATCTCTCCCACTTCGTTTGGCTCCCCACGCAGGTGGGGGCACATGTGACCACTCTCGTCTGCGGAAATCATCAGCGCGCTTGAAGAAACTTAGTAGCCATTTGATCATGCGACTTCCCTCTGTTGTGGAAACGTTAGTTTCATCCCACGTATGACGGATAGTTCTTCAAACGAAAGCACCACTTGATAATAGTATATGTTAGTTGCATTACTATTGGCAACGAACCATCCAATATTTATGTACTCTCGTGGGTAATGATCGGGAGGGTTCAACTCCCACGCTGTATTCACCGGGGCAGTAACTTGCTCGTCGATACCCAACCCATGAACCATTGCCAACTTCTCTTTGATCGTATCGGGTAGAGTTTTAACATTGAATATCCGCAACATGTTATCGCCCACGTACACCCGATATATCTCTGGGTTTTGTGTGGTGTCACGCACTACGCAGACAGACCATAACTCATCGTGCTGCAACTTGATCGGGGTAGTACTGTAGACATACATAGTATTAACCCTTATCCGCGATGATCCATTGCAGGGGACGGTGCTGATAACCGTGCGTCATCCACCCTCCCTCGTTCGACATGTAAAACGCAGACGTTTTGGCAAAGATCTTGTCAGAGTCGATACCAGTTATCTCGGGGTGTGCAGACTCGCGCATCACACGTTGCAAGTGCAGAGCCGACATCATGTCATCGCGAATGTCAGACGGCACATCATCCAGACTCAGGTACGGCTGCGACTTGACAGTGAACGGGATGTGGCTGTGATTGATGTCAAGGTAAGTGTTCCCTTCAATTGCCGCCTCGGATATGTACCGCACAAGAGCACGTGGGTCGAACGCCGCCACGACGTAGCCGTCCGGTATACGTCCAACAAGCCACTTCTCGGCTCGGTCAAACATCACACCAGTCAGCGCATGGACTTGCTTTAGAAAGTTATTACGGTTCTCGTACTCTGCCAACTTGGTAGCGACTTCGTTCTCGACGCTAGTCGGGAAGTCAGCACGATGCGAGTAGCCACCCAGTACACGCAGCAACCACTCCTGCGTTGTGTTATGAAAGTTAGGCGTGAAGCGTGACTCGACCCGGTGTTGCTCCAACAACCTGCCCATGTATCTGCCCACCAATCTCTGGATGACATTGTAGAACCACGCATCCTCGCCCTGCTTGATGGCGACATGGAATGATCGCAACGGTTCGCGCACCGTGGCAATGCGTCGCATCACGTAGGCTTTCTGCTTGGACTTGGCAAGACTGTTAGTGC
>Ga0181352_1000208_pt1 | contig 26911 bp, 20 predicted proteins | sample Fa13VDMLBSN_FD_130103 | JGI IMG/M metagenome (GOLD analysis project Ga0181352, IMG submission 130103) | Freshwater viral communities from Lake Michigan, USA - Fa13.VD.MLB.S.N | ecosystem: Environmental > Aquatic > Freshwater > Lake | place: USA: Michigan | collected 2013-09-23 | reverse complement strand
TCTGTGGGAGTTGATTGACGACAGCCAGAGCGTCTCGTGGCAGGTAATAAATACGAACACCAACTCCGGTTGGGTGCTGATTAACGACAACCAAACACCGGGCTGGACCAATATTGATACGATTTAATGGACCCGCTAACGCTCCTTGCCGCTGCTAATGCTGCGGTTGCTGCTGTCAAGAAAGGATGCCAACTTTATAAGGACATCAAAGGCGCAGCGGGTGAGGTAAAGGATGTACTGGATGATCTGAAGTCGCAGTTCCAGAAGATACCGAATCCGACGAACGCTCAGAAGATTCAGTACAACGAGGAAGTGCAGCGGGTGCAGGAGATAGCCAAAGCCGACCCGAACGATGTGTTTCTCCAGATTGGCAACGATCTGGGTGCTTTGATGGATGCGTATGACAACATAGGCAAGGCATTTCTAGCGCAGGAGGCAGAAGCAACACAGGTATATACAGGCACAGAATCCGTTGGTAAAAGGGCATTGAACCGCGTAATTATCCGGGCTAGACTTGATGCCATGCTGGTGGAGTTGCGGGAGACTATGGTCTACAAAGCCCCGCCTGAACTAGGTGACCTGTGGACCAAATACGAAAAGATGTGGCAGCAGATTGTCCGTGAACAGGACGAGGCGCACAAGCGCGAGACGGCCAAGATGCAGATTGAAGCGGCACAGAGGCGCAGGCTGGCAAGAAAAAGGAAAGAAGAAGCGGTATGGGTTGGAGCAATCCTTTTCGTCGTGGTGTGGTACGTCGGAGTCCTCCTCCTGCTTCGTCTGAGCCAGACGTACCGTGGGCATTACTCGTCGCCGTTTTGGTCTTGTGTTTTGTGCTAGTGATTGCCTTGCCTGTTATGGGGGTGATGTACATGGACATGAATAATGCGCTCTATCGGGCAGCAGAAGAAACCCGCAAGATGAAAGAATTGCGTATCAAAATTATTAAGGAACTAAGGGGTGAAGAATGATTACGCTTCAACAGTTTAGACAGCTAGTCCCTAACACCAAGTACCCACAGCAGTGGTACGACGCACTATTTGGCAAGCAGACTGAGCTTGGCGGCAAGACCCTGCTGGATGAGTACGAGATCAATACCCCTAAGCGCATCGCCGCGTTCATGGCTCAGTGTGGTCACGAGTCGGGCGGCTTTGTATTCTTGAGTGAGAACCTGAACTACAGCGCCCAAGGTCTGATGCGCGTCTTCCCCAAGTACTTTCCTACCCAAGAGCTTGCTAACGCTTACGCCAGAAATCCTGAGAAGATCGCCAACCGCGTCTACGCCAACCGCATGGGCAACGGAGACGAGGCCAGCCAAGAGGGGTACGTGTACCGGGGCAGGGGTCTGATCCAAGTTACTGGCAAGGATAACTATTTTTGGTTCGCTTCCAGCCTGAGCATTACGCCTCAAGAAGCTGCCGAGTACATGCAGACCTTCGAAGGTGCGGCGCAGAGCGCCTGTTGGTACTGGGAGAACACAAGCTTGAACAAGCTGGCAGATGCTGGCGACATACTGACTATGACTAAGCGGATAAACGGAGGAACCATTGGACTCGAAGATCGTAAGAAACATTACGAGCACGCTCTTCATGTGCTTGGCGCTTAGTGCGTGTGATCGTTACAGATACCCTTGTCAGGACCCGGAAAATTGGGAAACCAAAGAGTGTAAGAAGCCGTACTGCACGGCAACCGGGACTTGCCCAGAACAACTGATGAAACCGGAGGACATGAAAGATGAACCCCCTAAAGCTGATAAGCCAGTTTCTTGCCCTGACGCAGGAACAGCACGATGCAGTAATTAAGTTCTGTATTGCGCTTACCTTCTGCTGCACAGTCATCATTATGGTGGGCGTGTCGCTTTATTCCGTAGTGTTCGTGACTCAGCCTATGAACGGTATGGCCCCGGCAGACAAGCAGTTCTTCCTAATTCTGTCTGACATGAGCAAGTATATTCTTGGCTCTTTGGCAACACTGTTGGCAGTTAAAGGTAAAGATGCTCTGCCAATGTTCACACCACCCGGCTTGTCTACAGACAAGGAACGCGCAGACACTACTCCTACTAGGCCAAGCCCAACACCTGCGCCTATAGCGACGCCAGCGCAGCGCACGGCACCCGTAGCAGATGCAGTAGCCACGACGGGCTACGGCGGTAAGCCAGCCCCAGTTCAACCACCTCACCCGGAGATCGACTGATGAAGAACCTGATTGCACTTATTGCGTTTGTGCCCCTAGTCCTGTTTGCGGCTGAGACCAAGAAAGTCTGCAACAAACAGAAGGACAACAAGGGTAAAGAAGTGCAGGTATGCAAAGAGGTGAAGGTGCATAAGAAGCTGGATGGTACCAAGGTACCGCCAAAATGACCGCGTTCCTGAACCCTTGGGTAATCCTGTCGCTAGTCTTGGCGCTTGCCGGGGCGTTCGGGGGCGGGTATTATAAAGGCAATTCTGCGGGGCAGGCAGAGGTCCAGCAAAAGTGGGACAAGGAAAAAACGGAGCAGTACGAGGAATACGCTGCGGCTCAGGAAACGGCAAGGGCACGGGAGCAGAATCTTCAGATTCAGGCGGATAGGCTGCGGGAGGACAAGGATCGTGAAATCAGGAATCTTAATGCTCGTGCTACCGCTCTGTCTAACAGCCTGCGCGATAGGCCGACCCGCCCCACCACCGAAGCCAGTGCCGTGCCCAATACCGCCGAGGCTAGACCCGCTGCCGCCGGATGTACTGGAAAAGAGCTTTACCGGGCAGATGGAGAATTTCTTGCAAGGGAAGCTGCCAGAGCCGACGAAGCCCGAGTCCTCCTCAAGCAATGTAGAGAGCAATACGACACGGTAATGAAGCAGTTTATGGATTGGGGCACGACGCCACCAAAAAATTAAGGAACGATAATGCCAAGTACATACTCCCCCGATCTGCGGATCGAGCTTATTGCCAACGGTGAAAAGTCCGGCACGTGGGGCACCATCACCAACGATAACCTCGGGGTGATTATCGAGGATGCAATCTCTGGCTTGGCATCGGTCACCACAGCTTCAGCCAACCAAGCCCTAACTGCTCAGAACGGTGCGGTAGACCAAGCCCGCTGCGCTGCGGTGTCTCTCGACACTTCAACAGGTGCCAACTTCGCGGTGTACGTCCCGCCGGTTACCAAGCTCTACGTCATCATCAACGCCTCGGCTTATGTAGCCACTATTTACTGCTCAACAGTACTAGGAAACACCACAGCAGCAGGTACGGGCGTTGCGGTTCCTGCGGGTAAATCCATGCTGCTCCGTGCCGACGGCACAAACATTGTCGAGCAGTTGAACCACATCGTGGGCAACATGAGCTTTGGCGGCGCTGTCACTGTCGCGGGTAATCTGACTGTCTCTGGCAATATTCCGTCTCCCACTTTGACAGGCACCCCGATTGCGCCAACGGCTGCGCCGGGCACTAATACAACACAGGTTGCCACCACTGCTTTTGTACGTACTGAAGTTGGTACAGCCCTGCAAGACCCCGGCGCTAACGGCATCCTTGTGCGAACCGCTGCCGCTACAACAACAGCGCGGACTTTGACCGGCAGTACAGGTCTGACAGTAACCAACGGCACCGGCGTATCAGGCAACCCAACCGTCACGCTTGAGTATGCAACGTCTTCCAACATCGGCGGGCTGCGCGTTCAGGTATCCGGCACAACCTTAAATCTGTTTACTACGCCATGACACTAAACGTCAACGGTACTGAGATGGCTCGTGTGAATGTAAACGGCACGAGGATGCAAGTCGTCAACGTCAACGGCACAGAGGTCTATCGCGCTGAGAACGGTAACGTGACGTTAATTTACGGCGGGACTGGTGGGTCGTTTAGCCCCGGTGTTGAAGATATAAACCGTCATTTTGTAGCTGCATGTACACGGTTTTCAGGAAGTGGTTTAGGTTTTCCGAGCGCGCCGTCAATAAATGGCGTGACTATGAATACTATTACTTCAGGGGTTGATAATAAAGCGGGTGATGGCGGTATCACAGGTATATACACATTAAAAATACCCACCGGTACAAGTTCACTTTCTATATCAATCGCTTCGTTTACCTATGTAGCTTTATACCGTGTGACAGGAATTATCTCTATGACTTCTGCTATATCTGCGGGTACTAGCGGCGGGGGTATTAGTGGATCAGTATCGTCGTCATCGAATGGCTGCTTTTTTGGCGCTTCAGTTACAAATTTTGGTAAGCCATCATTTCCGTCGCCATCTATAGGATCGCTGCAATACAACACAGATAATGATACTCAAGGGCGTATGGGGGCCACAAACGCAACAAGTGGTCCAACACAATCAATAAATTTGGACGGTAATCAAATTAACTCCTACGCCACCTTCGGCTACGATCTTTACTGAGGCAGGCTATGCCATTACAAAAACTACAGTTCAGACCCGGCGTTAATCGTGAAGGCACAACGCTTTCTAACGAGGGTGGCTGGTACGACTGCGACAAGATTCGTTTCCGCTCTGGCTACCCTGAGAAAATTGGGGGCTGGGCTGCGTTGTCTTACAACACCTTTCTTGGTGTGTGCCGGTCTCTGTGGAACTGGGTAACGTTAAAGAACTATAACCTGATGGGTGTAGGCACTAATCTGAAGTTTTATGTCGAAGACGGCGGCGACTACTACGATATTACGCCTATACGTGAAACTAACAGCAACAGCACTTCCCCCGGATCAATTACGTTGACTGCTAGTGGCACAACAATGACTGTGTCAGATAGTAACGCGGACAGTTTGCAGGTAAATGACTTTGTCACCATAAGCGGCGCAAACACCATCGGCGGTGTAAATGTTAATGGCGAGTACCAAATCATAACTGTACCTACGGGTACAACTTACACAGTAACACTGGCCACTGCGGCAACAGGCTCTGTATCCAACGCGGGCATCACGATTGCCTACCAGATCAATACTGGCTTTGAAATTTACACCATCGGTACAGGCTGGGGCGCTGGTCCTTGGTCGCGTGGTACGTGGGGGTCAGGTTTCACCACTGGTTTCGGGCTGCAGCTGCGGCTGTGGAGTCAGTCTAATTTTGGTGAGCGTTTACTCTTTAACCCACGCGGCGGCGCACTATATGTATGGGACCCCGGTTCAGGCGCAACCCCTGCGTACGGTACTCGCGGCACTATCGTCTCTGGCACTTATACACCGTCTCTCATTAACGAGATCATGGTGTCGGACTCGTCCCGCATCACTATTGCTTTTGGCTGTAACGACCCAAGCGGCACCTATGCAACCACAGTGCTTGACCCAATGCAGATACGCTGGTCAGCGCAAGAAGACTACACAGATTGGGTGCCGTCCGCTACTAATCAAGCAGGTGACTATCGTTTATCCCACGGCTCGGAAATCGTAGGTGCACTGCAAACTCGTCAGGAAATTGTTGTCTGGACGGACGCAGCTATTTACGCCATGCAGTATCTCGGCCCCCCGTTTGTGTTTGGGTTTACTCTTTTGGCGGACAACATTTCAATTGCATCGCCTAACGCTGTGGCAACTGCTGCAGGTGTGGTGTACTGGATGGGCGTTGATAAGTTCTATATCTACTCAGGCCGGGTTGAGACGTTGCCCTGCTCGGTGCGCCAGTACATCTTTAACGATATAAACCGTGACCAGATAGCGCAGTTCAACGCTGGTACTAACGAGGGCTATTCCGAAGTCTGGTGGAATTACTGCTCCAAGAACTCAACCGTCATCGACCGGTACGTCATCTTTAATTATCTGGATCGTGTCTGGTATTACGGCACCCTTGACCGCACTGCTTGGCTGGACTCTCCGCTACGGCAGTTTCCTATGGCTGCAACGGCTGGCAATATTGTCGTATACCACGAAGCGGCGGTAGATGACGGATCGACCAACCCACCCAGCCCTATCAATGCTTATATCCAGTCTTCTGACTTTGATATCGAGGACGGGCATAACTACGGGTTTGTATGGCGAATTATTCCTGACATTACGTTTGACGGCTCTGATACCCGAGGTGCAACATCGGACAAGCCGTTTGTGCAGTTTACTGTCCGCCCCCGACAAAACCCCGGTTCAGGTTATGGCGCAGCATTGGCTCCAACAGTAACTTCTGCACAAGGCTATGCGGGGCAGACGACCTACAACGTGCAGCAGTTTACCGAGATTATCTACAGCCGGGTGCGTGGCCGTCAGATGGCGTTCAAAGTTGAGTCAAATAATATTGGTACCCAGTGGCAGTTGGGTGTACCCCGTATCGATGTGCGTCCTGACGGCAGAAACTAATGACCATATACACACAAGTCATTACGACAGAAGACAGTTCGCTGACTCGTGTTAGTGCGCCAACACTGCCATTTGCGCCTGTACAATATGACCGGGCTTATCAGGACACGTTCAACAACATCCTGCGACAGTATTTCAATCAAGTTGACGCGTTAATCAGTCAGTTGCGGGTGGGTTATTTAAATACACTGGCACTGCCACAAGGCGCATTCTTTCAGGACGGCGTTACCACACTGTCTGCTGGCGTAAACAACGCGGTGACAACCATCCCCGTGGTGTCTACTACGGACTTCCAAAATACTGGCGCAATACTGATTGGTTCTGAAATCATTACATACACCGGCAAGACCGCTACTTCGTTTACTGGATGTACACGTGGTCAATACAGTTCATCTGCCGCATCGCATTTAAGTGGTGTTTATGTAGGTGAGGTACAGCCGCCGACGGGCGCAGTTGCGCTATTCATGTCTAATACATCTAGTAGTAACGGCGTGGCGTTGGACCCGGCGGATAAGTCGAAGGTTGTGTTTGACACCGCTGGCTACTACAACATTCAGTTTAGTGTGCAGCTATTGTCGTTTGATAACGCGGTGGATAACGTAACCCTGTGGTTCTCAAAGAACGGAACCAACATTGACTACAGCGCGGGTATCGGTACCATTCCAGCAAGGATCAGTGCTACTAAGCCAGCTACGGCAATCATCTCGTGGAACATTATTATTCCGGTGAACGCCAACGACTACATCCAGCTTTACTTTGCATCAGATAGCGGCAAGACCGTGGCAGTGACCTACCCGCCCGGTACAAGCCCAGCACACCCGACTTCACCGTCAGTTATTTTAACGGCAACATTTACTTCGGCGCTGTGACGCCTATGTTTACATACACGAAACTGATAGACTCCGCACATGGAACCTGAATACGTCGAATTTGCTGAAGTGGACGGAATGTGGGTACGCGCCTACACCTTAGAGAAACGCCACCATGTAGCTGCTCAACACGTGCATGAGCATGACCATATAACGCTGCTTGCCAGTGGTTCCGTGGCTTTCTGGCGTAATGGGGAGCAGGTGTCGCAATATAACGCGCCAGCGGTAATCACAGTGCCTGCTGGGTCTAAGCACGCTTTTGTAGCTTTGTCCGACAATGTAGTTCTTTGCTGCCTTCATAATTTACGGGGTACCGGCGAGACGGCCCCCAAAGCTTTAGACGAGGTGTCCTGATGCCACTAGTTACTATCCCTGCAGCTGTAAGTACTGGTATGACCGCCGCCCAAGCTGCCGCTGCCGCTGCCGCCGCTGCCCAAACTGCTACCGCTGCTACCGCTGCCACTACTCTTGCTGCAGCTGCGCCAACAACGGCTTTAACTACTACCGTAGCTCCGACTTTAGCCACAGCCGCACCTACTTTAACGACTGCTGGTGTTGCTCCGGGAGCATTTGGCGCTGGGGTTACCGGGGCTGGAGCAGGTGGTGCTGGTGCTGGTATTACCGCTGGTGCTGGTGGAGCTGGAGCTGGTGGGGCTGGCATTACCGCTGGTGGAGTAGGTGGAGGTTCTGTTGCTCCGGGGGCGTTCGGTGCTGGTACTGGCGGGGCTGGCGGTGCTGGGGCTGGAGCCGGTGCTGGTGGTGGCGGAGCTGGTATTACATCTGGTGGGGCTGGAACCGTGCCGGGGGCGCTATCCCCATCTCCTGCTGGTCTTACTCCGGGGCAAGAAGCTTTCCTGAATGCCTCAACTGCAGGTCCCGGCGCTCCTCTTCAGATGCTACCACCACCTTCAGGCCCTGTACCTGCTGGCACCTTACCCCCTGCTGGTGGAACTCCGTTCACGAATCCCGCTGTAACACCCGTTCACTCTGGCGGTATTTCTCAGACGCCGACTGCACTTCAAGGCTCAGGTCCCGGTGGGTACGGCGCTTCTGGTGGACCTAATCTGCCGCCTTACGCTGAAGCCATGCCCCCTGCACCGCAACTTGGCACACCCGGTAATCCTATGGACCCCAACGCTGCATTACAAGGCAAGCTACCGGGCGTAGATATTCCGTATGAAGCGAGTCTGCCACAGCCGGGTATTGATGTCCCGTACGGGCAAGCATCAGGTAACGCACTTGAGCGGGGTATTACGTCCGCTGTGAAGTTTGCTAAAGAAAACCCCTACACCACAGCGGCTGCCACAACGGCTGCAAGCTACCTCATGCGCCCGGAGCCTCCTGAGAAGAAGCAATATGCGAAGCGGGATTTGTCTGGGTTTCAACGTAGCGAACCTTCGGCAGGAGTATATACACCGGTTTACGAGCCACAGAACTACGCCGTAGGTGGGCAGGTTGAGCAGATGGCTGCTATGAATTCTGTAGGTGCTAACACGGGGTACCCTATGGCAAACCTGCAGACGCCGATGTATTCAAACCCTGCTATGCAGCGTCCAGAAGCAACGAATGTATTAGCGCCCTCAGTTGACGCCGGTGTTACATCGTATAGCGGGGAGCCTAGATTCGCAGAGGGTGGTGACGTACCTGCCGTAGAAAAACTAGACGCCCGTAACCGCAAATTGCTGGGGGTTAAAACGCCACAGGAAGTCGAAGAAGATTTTCAACGGGGTCAGGACGTAATGCGACAAGAAGGGTTTGGCATTGTCACGGATGCTGATGTTGATACACGTCGTAAAAGCCCCCTAGCTGCGTCTATAACTCAACTAAAGAAAATCGGCAAACGTGTCGGCGCACCTGTAGCTGATATGCCTAAATCTGATATTGTGGATACGGACGTGTTCCATGCGGCAAGAGGTGGCATTACGTATGACCTAGGTGGCTATTCTGATGGTGGTCGTTTACTGAAAGGTCCCGGCGATGGAGTTTCGGATTCTATCCCTGCTTCTATTGGCGGCAGGCAACCTGCTCGTCTTGCTGATGGTGAGTTTGTTATTCCCGCACGCATTGTGTCCGAACTCGGAAACGGTTCAACAGAAGCCGGTGCCCGTAAGCTCTACGCGATGATGGAGCGAGTTCAGGCGTCACGCAAGAAGAGCATAGGTAAAAAGAAGGTAGCGGTTAATTCTAAAGCCGATAAGCATCTTCCTGCGTAACTATGGCGCTATTCCAGATTAACCCAGCGCAGTTACCACAGGTATGGCCTGTTGTTGCACCAATGTTGCAACGTGCAATTGACCTTGACCCTGAGTTAAATACTATAGAGCAGGTTGAATATGCAGTGCGCACAGGCCGTACGTACTTATTGATATGGGATGAACCCAACGAAGGTATTACTGGTGCTGTGACTGTAGACATTATTGACTACCCGCGTGAGCGCGTAGCGCACGTAAATTTAATGGGTGGCAAAGGTATTGTCCGCACTCATGTATTTGATGAAGCTAAAAACTGGATGCGCTTAATGGGCGCTACAACCACACAATGTTGGGCTAAAGGCACTCTAGTCCAGATGTACGAGAAAATGGGCATGACCAACACCCATCAGGTGATGAGGGAAAAATTATGATTATCCGTAATAAATTCAACGGTTACGTAAACGGTAACAACCGACTCTATCCCGGCGGTGGCGGACAGCCTACGCAGAACACAACTTATCAGACTAACATACCTGAGTATGCTGAGCCGTATGTAACCACGATGCTCGGTGCGACCGAGAAGCAGCTATATAAGTATGGGCCTAGTGGTGAGATAGTAGGCTTCCAGCCGTACAAAGCATACACGGAGTATGACAAAGCTCGTGGCGGCACAGGTGAGACTGTGGCCGGGTTTACCCCCATGCAGACTGGCGCCATGCGTGGTATTCAAGGTTATCAGCTGCCGGGGCAAACACAATTCGCGTCTAACTTAGCGGGTAGAGCAGGTCTTAATTCTATGATGGCCGGGCGTAACTACATGAACATGGCGACTAATCCGTACGCCACACAAGCGTTCATGTCCCCATATATAGAAAATGCATTAGCCCCCGAGCTGCGTGAAGCCGCACGACAGTCTGCAATACAAGGTCAGCAGAACCAAGCTCAAGCAGTTATGCAAGGCGCGTTCGGTGGTTCCCGCTCAGCCATTGTAGAAGCTGAGCGCCAGCGCAATCTAGGTCAGCAGCAAGCGGACATATATGGCAAAGGTATGCAAAACGCATTCCAAGCCGCACAGCAAGCGCAGCAGTTCGGAGCGGATATAGGGCTGAAAGGCTACGGGCAGGCTGGTGATCTGGCGTCTACTGTTGGCGGGCTAGGTCAGCAGCAGTATGGTCAAGAGCTTGGCCTGATGGGTAAGCAGTTAGAAGTTGGTGCTCAACAACAGCAATACGAGCAGCAGCGCCTGAACCAGATCATTCAAGACTACGCAACGTCACAACAGTACCCACTCATGCAACTTGGCGTCTTGTCCAATATGTTGCGTGGTCTGCCTATGCAAGCTGCAACTACGCAGATGTATCAAGCTCAGCCTAGCATGATGTCGCAGATGGCAGGGGGGTTGGGAACTGGTATGGCTCTGTACGGCCAAGCCAAACAAGCTGGGTTTAACGTAGCCGAAGGTGGCCACATAACCGAGAAGGGCATTAAGAGATATGCAAAAGGTGGCATAACCGGCGAATACGCCGTGTCCGACATCGTGTCTAAACTGTCCGATGCCCAGCTTAACGCTCAGCTGCAAAACCCTAACACTACACCTGAAGTTAAAGAAGCCGCCGTAAAAGAAGCTCAGCGTCGTGCCGAGATGCGCGGTATGGCCGGTGGTGGCATCGTGGCGTTCTCTAACGGCGGAGGCATTACAGATGAAGAAGCCAAAGAACTAGGTTACAAAAACGCTGCGCACTTCAACAACTGGTACAACTCTCTACCATCAGCGCCTAAAGAAGAAACAACAAACCCTGAGGATTTGTCGCCTGAGCATTCCGAAAAGGTACTAGCTGCTAATCTGCAGCAGATGGAAGAGGACGTGAAAGACGAGCCGTCTAGTGCGGGCTTAGAGCAAGCACGCCAAGCGCAACGTGAGAAAAATACCGCGCTAAGAGACATAGTACGCAATGCCATGGACAATCAAGACTTGTCTACGCAGTTTGATAAGCCACGTGGCATAACAACTATGGCGGACATGGAAGCTGCAGCTGCAGCTGAATCCGCTCGAGATGCTCGAGGTGCTAAAGATGCTAGACCCAATATACCTGACGCGGTACGAGGGTATATAAACGCGGGCGTTCTGGAAGCAATACAAAAAAAGCCAGCCCCACAAGTGGAAGCAGCATCAACCAATAAAGAACCACCAGCTCAAGTAGTTACCGAACCCACCGTAGAGGAACAGGCTGTTTCCGCCCATAATCTAGGTACAAGTGGTTTGGGAAATGCGCCACAAGGTATTCGCACAGGTCCGCCTAACGCTGAAGCAGCCCCAGTCACTGCATCTGCTGAAACTAAACCTGCTGGTATTACGCCCGAGGATGAGCTGGCGACTTATGCTTCGCAGTTGAAAGACGTAATGGGTCGCACGCCACAGAGACAGGCCGAGATTGCACGTAAGGAACGCGAGGCTTTGGGTATCGTCAGTCCATACGCTGCTGAGATTCAGAAGCTAGAAGAGAAGAAGCGCAAAATTGAAGGTAGCTCTAAGGACGAGTACATGGACCGTCTGGCTGAGTTCTTGATGACATGGGGTAGCCTGCCCGGCCCAACCCTAGTTGCTGCAAATCAAGCAGGTCGTATGTTTATTGCTAACTCTATAGCAGACAAGAAAGAGCGTAAAAAATTGCTCGATGGCCTAGATGCCAGCATGAGCGATATCAATAAAGCGCAGTACCTTGAGAAACTGGGCGAGCACAAAGAAGCTGCTGCCAAGATTGAATCAGCAGGTAAAAACTTCTTTGAAGTAAACGAGAAGCTGCTTGTCAACAAGCAGAAAAAGGCCGAGCTGCAAAACGCCATGGAACGTACTATGGCTACGCTGTCTTCAGAAGAATCTCGTGCCCGCGCTAAGAACCTGCTGGACGAACGCCTCAAAAATATGGAGGTTAATAAAGCCACAGACTTTATGAATCAGGTTCAGATTCGCGTTAAAGCCCTCGTTGCTAAAGGTGCGCCTGCGGATGAAAATACGCTGAACAAAGCTATGACTGAGATTATCGAAGAGACTAAAGGTCTGGACGCTAAAATGCTGTCGGCTCTGGCCTCGTCAAACCAAGCTATTGCAGCGCTATCTCAGGCAGGTACAGCTCAAGATCGGTCGCAAACAGAAAAAACTAGAGCGGATACAGAAAGAGAAAGAGCACGGGTGGAGGCTCGTAAACAGTTCCGTTCTGACCTGTTGACTGAAACAATGAAGCCAGAAAACGACAAAGCGATTTCAAGTGCACGTAAATCGGACAAAGACAAAGGCTTAAAGATAACTGATCCTAATAGTGAAGAGCGCAAAGTGCGCAAGGAAATAGAAAAGAACCTATTGCAAAACCCTGCGTATAAAGATTTGCTAAGCTCTGACGACGTGACCTCCGTACCGGATACTGCGGCACCTAAACCAGCGGCACCTAAACCAGCGGCGGCTAATGCAACGCCTAATAAGCCAACACCTGATATGGTGAAAGGCCTTCCGCCGGGGGCTACTATAGGTAATCATGAAAAAGGTAAAGGCTGGCAGGTCTTAGATAAAGACGGCAAACTACTTGGGCACACAGGGAAATGAGATTTATACCGCTAGAAGAATCAGACAAAGCTGCGCAACCGCTGACGTTTGTACCTCTTGAAGCGGAGGCTACTAAACCTGCGCCCAAAGCTGAAGCTAAGCCTGAAACTAAGCCTGAAGTTAAACCGGCAGCAACCACTGCACCTAAGCCAGACGTTAATATAGACCCAACTACAGGCAAGCCGTATCCCGAATTACGTGCTTTGCCTGAGCCTAGCGTATGGGATAAGTTGTGGGCGTTTGCTACGCGAAATGAAACGATAGATAACAAGGCTAAAGCAGCTAACGAATACGCAGCTAGAAGATACGCAGCAGAAAACAAAGTTCCACTATCAACAGCGTACAAAGTTACTAAGGACGCACACCGTCCTGTATTTAACCCTGAGGGGCGTGAATCTTCACAAGCCGCTGTTCAGTCTGCCGCTGCTGTAGTTAAGTCGTTGCCTGATATGCCAGAGGCGGCGCTTAACACAACATTACGTGCTATCCGTGGTGGTGATGTACCAGTCAAAGACCGTACGTGGCTAGACCGTAGTATTACAGCCACTACTCAAGCACCTCGTAAAGGTGACCCCAACGTAACAGCTTTTGCAAATGTAGGCCAGTCGCTGGGCTACTCGGTCACCACTATGGTATCAGCGGCTATATCCAATGCAATTGCAGGGCCATATGCAGCAGGTGCTGTTGGTGTAACCGTGCCGTATCGCGCAAGTAAAGACGAGTTCCTGTCTAGGCTGCGTGAAAACTTAGACGATAACGCTAAAAAGATATACGGTAAGCCTCTGTCCGACAAAGACTGGGGTAAGGCTAGAGAAGAGTTTGAAGACGCCGCAACTAGGTATGCCGCGTGGGAATCGGTGCCTGAGGCGCTGAGTAATTTGATAATGCTCAAGGCGTTTACTGCGCCGCTTAGAACCGTTAATTCAGCAGACAGAATAGCTGAGATTGCTAGGCGTGGCGTAATCTCACAAGTAGCCGAGCAAGGCACAGAGACCATAACTGCGCTGGGGCAGAACAAAGAAGAGCTTCGCGCTGGCCTTACTAAAGAGGAGTTATCCGTAGCCGATGCTTTTAGGCAACAGTTTGTGCAGACGCTTATCACTACTGGGGCGTTAGCTGGCGGTGCTAAAGGTGTTCAGCAAGTCAATAAGTTTTACGAGACGTATGTAGAGCCTAAGGTGCGTCCGGGTTCCGCCTTGGCACGTGCTATTCATGCAGACTTAAACACGTACCTAGAACAGCAGCAAACCGCAGCGCAGCCCTACAGGTTTGTACCCCTTGCGCCCATTGCTACACCTGCTGCCCCCGAGCCTGTACGCCCCGAGCTTAAAGATTTGCAAGCCGCACGTAAGCCTGAGCTAGAAACAGAAGAGACTACGCCAGACCGCACGTTGTCCGCGCTGGAACAAGCCCGTAACGAGGGTATTGAAGTTGAAGCTCCAGAAGGCCCGACGCTGTCTGCCATGGAGCGTGCGCGTAAGCCTGAGCTGGAAGGCGAGCCAATAACGCCGCCTAGAGAAGAAATGATCCAAGCTCGCGCTGTGGAGTACGAGCGCCAAGGTTATATGGAAGACGATGCCCGCCTTCTGGCCGAGCGCGATGTCGCTGCGGAGATGCGCCGGGATGTGGGTGGCCGTGCCGTACAACGGCAGGATATTGAGGATGAACGTCGTACCGCTGAAGGCCGTGCCGAGCGTGCGGCTATGTCCATGGAGGCACCGAGTGAATTACCTGAGCCACCGTCTTATGTCACTGAACCCTCAACAGGTGAGTATGGCGCTGCTGTGCCTAGCGGAGCAGCTGGAACCACCCGAGGACCTACATCAGCTTTCGACCGAGGACTGGATACTGCTAGGAATATTACTGGAAAGCTTGATGCAAGAGAAAGAGCTGAGCGTGCTTCACTAGACGCGAACAAGCGCCGAATTGAGTCCAGCATATCTGCCGCATTTTCCCGTGAGGCTATGCCTGACCTTGGTCTTATGCTTGGTGCAAGCTGGACCCGCAACACACTGGCCGCAAACCCTACGCCTGAGGAATATCAAGAAGCAGCCTACGCACGTCTGGAAGAACTAGACGGTCAACGCCCTAGTGACGCTGCCCCTGTGTTTGAGCGTGGCGAAGCTCCTGCGGCGGCTGAAGAAAAACCTGCTGCTGCACCACCTGAAGAAAAGGTAACAACTGAGGCAAAAACAGAAGCGCCAGCCGCTCCCAGTATTAGATTACGTCGTCCGACAGAGCGCGAGAAAAGCATAGACTCGGCATCGGCGGTTATTGATTTCGGTGCAGAAGGTAAAGCTGTTATTGCTGAGGGGCTTGGCGACGTCTATTTACAAGACGCGCAAGGTAACGAACTTGCTGTCAGGCAGTGGGACTCCCGCCCCGGCAATATTAAAGATGCGTCGCAGTTTCCTAGCTTTGTACCTGAGTCGTTGCGCCAGCCAATAATCGACTACCAAGACGCTGCGTATAGAAGCAATTCAGGTACACCAGAATCCAGAGCTAACTTAAATGCAGCGCGAGACAGGTTGCAGGACGCTGTTGCTGAAATAATAAAACCAGCTGCCGCTCCCGCTAAAGCAGAACCTGTTGAAGCTACGCCCGTAGCCGAAGTAGCCCCAGAAATAAAGGCCGCACAGGAGCTACTGTTTGCTATCGATGAAGGTGGAGTGCCACTTAACCCTGCCAAACTAAACAACATAGCTAGAAATATTGGGTTAGACGTAAATAAGAGTGCCAGACCTGAAGAAACTATTCAGCGCATTCGAGCCGCAGTAGGTCGTGCGGCACCCACAAAACCCACAGAATTTGCACCGTTAGAACTAGAAGCTGGACGACGCGAAGACTTAGAAGTTGAACCTGCAGAAATCAAAGCTGTTGAGCAGGCAGAGCAGGCGCTGACCAAAGCTGGCACACCAAGACAACGTGCGCCCGGTGCTGGCCGTCCTAAATCTGAAACTGCTAAGACACCTGCCGAACGAGTTGCGCAGTCTAACGCGCTAAACAAATTCAATCGCGACGTTGCTTTGCTTATCGACAAAGCAAAAGAGTTTAGCCAGCGGCAGTCTATCGAGACGTTTGAAACACCAGAAGAATTTGAATATAAAGAAGCTGTGCGTGATATGCGTGCCGATCAAATGCGTACGGCTATCTACGGCATATCTCAGCGGTCGGGTATGGCTCAGGGTTATATTGACGCTAAAGACTATATCCGTAGCCTGCCCGAGGCGTTGAGAGGTCGCGCTAAAGCTTTATACGAAGGCAGGGTGAAACTAGAGGATTATCACGAGATACCGCCTAAACCAGAAACTCTGATTGAGAAAGAGCGAAAGTCCGAGGCATACAAAAAAGCACGGGAAGAGGGTAAAGCTAAGAAAGAAGCTGAACGTTCTGCAATAGATAAAGGTCTAGCCGCTCGCCGCAGAGAACAAGAAGCTTCAGGGTTAACTAACGACGAGATATACCGTATCGAGCAGCAGCTCGACATGCGTCCAGACCCTACATTCAAAGAGCTGACGACGCTGACCGGTGCGCTTGTATACATCTCTGAATCCCCGAATCAGCTTGAAGCTGAGCTTGCTGCACGTCTGTTACAGGACGACAACATTGATTCCATTGAGGGTACGTCGTTACAAGTTGTAGAGACTGATACGACTGACGTAGACCCTGCAGCTAAGGAGATGCTGGACGACGATGCTGTTGGTACATATGTAGCATACACACAGGGTGGTGGAGTCTTTTTACGCGGGGAAAGCTACGGAAAAGATCAAGGCATCAACAATGAGATTGTGCTGCACGAAGCTATGCACGCATCTGGTGCCAAGAAGATTGCTTTCGTCGAACTAGCTGAGAAGAACGATACCCCGGTACCGGCCCGCCTAGCAGAAGCTGTGCACCAGCTACGTGACCTTATGGATCGTGCTCGTGATTCCTATGCAAAGCTTATAGCGGCTGGCACTGCGCCTTCCAGCCTTGATCGTTTAGCTGACGCTGGTGCCTTCACGAACATTCAGGAGTTCTATGCCTATGGCATGACCGACCCAGATATGAAGTTGTTCCTGCGCGACACCGTGCCGGGCACTTCTACTAAGACTTCAGGCTTTGACCGTTTTGTTGACATCTTGATGCGCTTGTTCGGTATAAACCCTGAGCTTAAGTCTGGCCTGAAAGACCTGCTGCTGGTGTCGAACGAGATCATGCAAGCTAAGAAGCCAAGCGATAAAGCGATGGCAGAGCTTACTAGAAAAGAAAATGAGGGCATCGTACTCAAGGCCAAGAAACAGAGAAGCGATGAAGCTAGGGTTATGCGCAACCTCAAGGCCGCTAGGACGGCTGAAGAAGTTGTAGAGCAGCTAGGCTCGTTGTCAACCGTAGCTAGAAATCCTGCTTTGTGGGGCAAGTGGTTGAGGCGTAACTACACCAATATGGCTGTGCCAGCGTTGAAAGGTTATTTGTATTCAATGCCTACAAACGTGGTTATTGATGTGGGTACTGAGGCGGGTATAGGTGGGCTTAAAGAGATAGACCGGGAAGTGCGCAACATGACTACGTTCCAACATGGACGTATGCGCGAGGTCGAGAATATTACTAAGGAATGGAGCAAGCTTAAAGCCCCTGAGCAGAAGAAGCTGGCGGAGATTATGAACGCCGCTACTGATATGCAAATTGACCCTAGTAAAGATACCAGCAACGCCAGACTCAATAAGAAGTGGGACGCACTAACTCCAGAAGCCAAGGTCGTCTACCGCAAGACCCGTGACTTCTTCAGGACAAGCTATAACCTGTACGCTGCGTATCTTGAACAGCGGGTCAAAAACTCTGGCCTGAAGGACGAGGATAAGAAAAATATTATGGCGGCTCTACGTGCAATGCATGAGACTGGGGCGCAGCTTGATCCGTACTTCCCGCTTATGCGGCATGGCGACTACTGGGTACGGATTGGCAAGGGTGATGACGTCGAATTCCAGATGTTTGATACTCCGGGTGACAGGGATGCTTACGTCCAAGAAGTAGCTGGAAGTGGCATGTCACGTGACATCATGATATCGGATGGCACCCTTGAGACGGGCAACAACATTCAGTCATTGCGTGAACGGGTGGCTCAGCAGGGTAGTGAGATATCTAAGATATTTGACTCCATCGACGCTATGGCTTCTGGAAGCCTAGACCAGAAAAGCAAATTAAAAGACGAAATATTCCAGCTGCACTTGCTGACGCTGCCAGAAGGCTCGTTCCGTAAACAATTCATACGTCGTAAGGGTAAGGCTGGCTACAGCGGAGATGCGTTGCGTAACTTTGCGTTGGCTGGCTCCCGTATGGCTAACCAGCTAGGTAAGGTCAAGTACGGCCCTATACTAAACAACCGTATCGATGCAGCTCGTGCGTCGCTTGCGATGAATCCGAACAAAGATCGACTAGACATGTTTGTCGATGAGATGAACGAGCGTGTTAAAGAGCAGATCACACCACGGTATGAAGAAGGCTGGTGGCCGTCGTTTGTCAGGGCTGCGAATCGCTTTGCCTTTGTATACGCATTGACCACTGCTAAGTCGGCTATAACTAATATGTTCAGCTTGCCGATAAACACTGTGCCTACCATGATGAAGTACTTCGGCATCAAGGACACTATGGCTACGGTTGGCAAGTTTATGGCTACCCTCCCTGCGCAGGTTGGTGTTACGCGGGTAGATGCAGCAGGTAATGTGACTTACACAGCGCCGTCGTTTGGTTCTTCCTATATGGTGCGTCGCGACCCTGAGCTGCAGCGTGCCGTTAGAGACATGGAAAACATGGGTATCACGCTATCAACGCAGACATACGACCTATGGTTGGCTAGGCGCGGCAGAGTATCCACATCTAAAACCAGACAGTTTACCGAAGGTGTAGTGCGTGTAACCGGTGCGTTGTTTCAGGGCAGCGAACGTGTGATCCGCGAGGTGGCTTTCTTATCCGCTTTTAAGCTTGCGCGTAGAACCATGAGTTATAACGACGCAATTATGAAGGCAGTAGATGTGGTCAATGAGTCTTTGTATGACTACTCCGCATGGAACACCCCTCGTATCATGCGATCAAATACGGCCCGATTAATTACCCAGTTTAAGAAATACGCGTTATTCACAAGTATCTACTACGCACGTAATTTTGCGCAAATGATTAGCCCCCTGAAGGGTGAGACTCGACGCGGTGCTGCGTATGCTTTCTTTGGCTCTATGGGGCTAACTGGGCTGGCGTCAGGTGTAACGGGCATGTTCGGGGTTAGCTTTACCATGCAGATGTACGGTGTGATGCAGTCATTGTGGAATTTTGTATTCGGCGGAGACGATGACGAGACTCGTAAGAAAATGCACGAGCTGGACTTTGTGCGGTGGTTTAACAACGTATACCTACCTGAGGAGTTTGGTAGTATCAAAGTAGCTGGTATGGACTTAAGTGAGCTACTTGCTTCTGGCGTTATTAACACCGCTACAGGCTACGATTTTGCCAGCAGTGTGAGTGCAGGTAACCTGTGGTTCCGCGACATTCCCGATTCTGGGCAGTGGGAACACGCGCTCGCCAACTTTGTGGAATATATGTCTGGCCCAGCAATCAACATCACGGGCACTATGGCTAAGGGTGTTAAAGATATTCTGGAAGGTGATACGAAGAAGGGTCTGGAGAAGTTGATGCCTATAGGCGCTATACGTGGACCTATGTCGTCGTACAGGATGTCTGAGGAAGGGTTGGTGGATAAAGACCTGAACGTCATCAAGAATTCTGATGACTTTACGACAGGTATGTTGGTTATGCAGGGGTTAGGCTACAAGACTACAGGTGTGGCTGAAGTTACGAACATGAACTACTACGTAGAGAAAGCACGGCGAGAAATAGAAGATAAACGTGGTACGTTGGTTCGCCAATGGGTAAAGGCTGTGCGCAAGGGTGATACCGATAGAGTGCAGGATATACAGTCTGACATAGTGAAGTTTAATAGGATGTTCCCCATAGAGAAACTTATTATCGGCGGGGATGATCTAACGAACGCCCTAGAGTCAAAGCTTGAAAAAGCTGCCGTGACCCGTAAAGGGGTGGAGGTGAAAGAACAGTACCTAGAGCAAGAAAAGCTCAGGGAGCGGGGGCTTGACCTACTGTCGAACGAATAAAAAACCCCCGGACTAGCCGGGGGGAAGCACTAAGCAAAAGGAGAATGAGCAGGTTGCGAAGGAGCTAACAACGCTTCTGCCGGGTTTAGTATAGCTCAGACACGCCAAATTCGTACACCTTGAATGCCATTCTCTATTACCGTTCTGGTAACAACGTCGTATTGTAATCGTTCGACTACAAACATTATGTCTTCCGTGGCTGCGTCAGGATTCAGGCAGGGGATAAAGAACGACGACCCCCGCTTGAACGCCTTCCAGTTAATTTGATACACCACTCCCTCTATCCGCATCTGTAGCCCCCGGCTGGATATAGTCGTCTATGCTGATGAACTCGGGGGTGCTGCAGTCGAACATCATTACATGGACAGGAGTGCCTTTAATCTTAGTGCCCGTAGTCATACGGCGCGTAGTCGAGCCTAGATATATGCTTCTAGTCTCTAGCTGTTTAAGTGTGTTTTTGACATTAACTTGGCGTTTCACGCAGTCGTCTCGGAAGTGCTTAGCTACGATGTACATGCGCTTAGTGTCTGGCTCACACCTAATTATTAACTCCCCGTATGGCTCCTGCAACGGGGCTGGAGTTAGCTGAGTGCGCTGGTCTGCCTCGCCATTGATAACAAGCACGTTGCGCAGATGCCGGTTGATGTAGTCGCCTATGGTGTTAGTCGCATCATCTATGGGTGCTTCGTTGTCGTTGCGCACGTCGCGAATCATGCTGCAAGCCCACTTGTACACAGCTTTTAAGTCATAGTCGATCAAGCCCAGACGCTTGGCAATCAACCCCCCTGTGATGTTACATGCAACGATAGCCGACCAGAACCGCTCCCGTTGGGTTAAGCGCAGCTCCTTATCTATCTTGGCTTGCACTTCTAGCAAGCTACGTACAGCCTCCTCGCGGTTGGCTACGAGCCACTGAGCATATATGTCCCCAGCATGGCCGTAGTTATCCCGCAGCACATGGTCAAACATATGCTTGCCTTCCTCCGTACTGATAGCCTTGCTATAGCCGATCTCATACTCTATGACCCGCATACGCTCACCGTCAGGCGTATTCTTTAGCGCACCCAGCTTCTCGTAGAACGAGGCGTTAGCACTGGCCAGAGATAGGCTGTTCCACGAGGTCATGTTCAGGCGTAGCTCATTGGCCGACGCCTTCTGCCGGTCTTTGCCCCGGCCCTGCGACATGGCGTACGACAGGTCTGAGAACTCCTCGGACTTCATATTGGTGATCTCGTCCATCGTAAACGGCAAGTTGTTCATAACCCCCAGCCTATGCATCCTAGCGTTCATAGTGTCGCGAGGGATAGCCATGAGCCGCTCGGGGTGCCCCCATATACTGTTGCACATATACAACGTCGTAGACTTACCGCTACCAGAGTTCTTGAAGATGACGTTGATGATGGCCCCGTTAAGCCCTGTGAACTTGAGCAGTGGCGACCCGAAGCCCGTAAGTGCAGCAAATGCATTCGGCTCCAGACCGGGCCTGCTGTACAGGTTGAAGACTTCTTTCCATTTTTCTAACGTACCCTTAGGGTTCATCCACTGCGCTATGGCAGCGGTGTGCGACGATGGGGGGCTGTAATAGACTGCATCCGCAGTAATCTCGCGGTCGCCCACAATAAACTTGCTGTCGTTGTCTACCCAGCCGAACTGTGTTCTCATAAGTTCCGCCTTCTTTGTTATCTGTAGTTCCTTTATGCTGGCCAAAATACATTGCGCCAGAACCTCCATTTGCTTCGGATACCCAGCCACACCGTGCTTGGCCAGCACCTTGCGTAACTCTTCCTTGACGATGATCTGGTTCAGCGGGGCGGTAAACTCCATGACCCCGTCACGTGGCAAATGCAGTCGCATCAGGGCAACCTCGCCATGCTCAGGGTCACGCATCCGCTTGACTACATAGAGGTCGTGCTCGTACACCAGCTCGTCATCATCATCCTTGACCTCCCTGTATATGCCGCCAGTCTTGCCGCGATAGAACGGCCACGGGTAGGGGGGTATGACGTGATGCACCGGGGCTTCATCTTCAGCTTCTTCGGCCTCGACTACATAACCCTCGTCGGTTGGTTCATCTCTGGCTATCTCCTTACCCAGAACGATGGGTGTCGTGATCTTGCCTTTGTGTACACAACCGTCGCAGCCGCCGGGGTTCCACTTCTCAAACGTGGTGCAGAAATGGGGGCCACCCTTACGCTGCAAGTCCTGAACCTTGATCTCTACTTCCTCGGGGTCATAGCCGGGGTATTGCTCGGACATCTTGTGCGCAGCCGATGCGCCTTCCTCACAGAACGCCGTGATCGACAGGGCTGAGCGCCACAGGTCATAGCTAATCGTGTCTTGGTTCTGGAAGCAATGCACTAGCTGTGGACAGCCCTCACCTTTAGCCGACTTCATCATGATCGTCTTGAACTTGGCGATCCGGTTCCCCATAAGGGATAGGGTCAGGGCGCTACGCTGGATGTCACGGCGCGGGGCGAACTTTTTGGCTGGCGCGTCCACGACGTTCAGAATTTCCCGCATCTGTGCCAGCGTCACGGGCTTACCCAGTGATACTGCTTCTACTTTAGATGGTGGGTCGTCCTTAAAATTTAAAGTGCCCGGTATGCGCAGAATACGCGCTGCCTCAAAGACGCTGGGGTCTACGATAAGGTTATGAATCCGGCATAACTCAAGCAGTCGGTTTGACACTGGCTCCCACTGCTCACGAGATATAACCTCGTCCAGAATCCAGTACAGATGCCAGCCACGACCTGAGTTCACGATGGTAGGCTTGGGTAGACCTATGGTTTTGCAGAACCGCTGAAGCTCCTGCATACCTGTGGCTTGGTCTATGTAGCCTTCAATCTTGTTACCCTTCTTCGGGTTCGGTGCAGCTTTGTCAGGGCCGCAGTCAATGTCCATCCAGAACGCTTTGAAATACTTAGCGTTTTCTTGTTGCCTGTTATCCCCCGTTTCGTACTTGGCGCAACCGAAGTACACATTGCGCTTCGCACTTAGGAATTTGTCCGCAATCTCGTTTAATTCTTGTCTGGTCTGAACGAGTTCCTGCAACACTGACTTGCCCTTGATGCCAACAACGGCGAACCACCCGTCGGGCGATAGCACGTTATCAAGTAGGTCGAAGTCAGCCATGGTTTTATTAGGGGTAAAAAAGGGGAGGATTGCTCCTCCCCAAAAGCCGCACGGGGGGTGCGGCAGAACTTTTACTTAACGCGGTTCAGCTCTTTTATAAGCTCGTCGATACGCACTATGTGTTTATCAGCAGGGATGCATAACCCAGTGAACCAGTTGTAGACCGTAGTGCGACTCACACCGATACGACCTGCAATCTCAGACACTGGGTAGTCTGCAGCGATACATACCCTACCTAGCAACACACCCGGTGACTTCTTACTAGCCCGCCGGTTTGCGCTAACGAGCTGTTGGCTATAGCCATAGCTCATGTGTTACTCCTCGTCATCACTCCATGCACTAACCACGTCAGCCAGACTCTTGGTTTCCGTAGGCGCTGGCGTCGCTTTCTTGCTAGTGCGCTTCGTAGGCTCAGCGACGGGAGCTTGTTCCTCCTCAACTTCCACAGCCGCCGCTTTCGTTGCAGGCTTCTTCGCCGTCTCAAATTCCTCATCAGCGTCGCCTTCACCCTTGTCCACAGCGGCTACGGTAAGGACTACAGCTTTCTGTGCTTCTGGTGAAGCAACGGCTTCGTCCACTGCGGCTTGCAGTTCGGGATGTGAAGCAACGAAGTCTACGGCACGGAACAATACCGACTGATTGTCGTTGTCTTCATTAAAATCGATCTCGGTAATAACCCCGTCGATGTTCTCGCCATTAGCGATAACGTAATCGATGTAAGCATTCAGCGGGAATACCTGACCAGCGCCTTTACCAAAGATAGACTTCGAAGCAAACTTCATCTGGTAGATATCACCGTGGTTATTGCCACCTACCTCGTCCGGCAGGATGACTGCTACGCGGCGCTCGAAACGACATGCACGGGTGTTACCAGAGCCAGAACCTTTGATGTTCTGAGGGCAGGTTTCGCAAGTCTTACCCTGCGGTGCCTTGATGCTTGGGTCGGGCTTATTACCATCGTTAGACCAGCAGTCTGGCGCAGTAGCTTCAGCGTTGGGGTCGTACGACTTAATGTAGAACTGACGCTGGGCATTGGCTTGTGCTACGCCTACCAGAACAACACGAAGCGGTGGCTTAAGCTTGCCAGCGGCGTCGCCATTAACTACGCGGACAAACATACCGTTACGTGGCGAGATACGCTTGAGCCTGCCGCCAGCTTTCATCAGCGACTGCGTCAGTGCGCTAGGGGTTTTCTTACCGGCGACAGCTACGTCGCGGTTCTTAAAAATAGAAACGTCGTTGCTCATTATTTATTGCTCCTTCTTACTGTAATCGCATACTTGCTATCGACAAGCATACCGGGTGGGAATACATCAGGGTTGTCTTCTAAAAACTGTTTCATATGGGTCTGATGTACTCGCTGTTCTAGCAGACCTAGCGCATCATTCTCCTTTATGAATTTATACATTGAGTCCCAGTCATTAGTCCAGTATCTCGTAGCTACACGCCGTATGACTGTGCCCGTTGGGGTCTTTATGCTGTTAGCGTCTTGTTCTTTACATATGTCTAACAAACGTTCTTCTATGATACTCATCTGCTCTGCTAGTTGCTTATCTTCTTCTTCGTACCGCGCTTTTAGTTCTGATCGCGCATCACGTATTTTTAGATAAACTTCCGAGAGCTTGTTAGCAGATACACCCATACTTAGCTCCTTCTAGTTATTGTGGGGTCACAGAGCACTTGGAGTATTCCGAAAGGATCGCCCTGCCCCCACTGCGAGTGTTATTAGCGCCACCTCTCGCTGGGCTGTACCAACCTCACACCACTACCACCAACATCGTTGGGTACTCGCTGCGTCTATGCCGCATTACGACCTGCTTAACGCGGTGTCGCGCACACAGCATCCGCTTTCCCCAGAACCTATATTACACCATCACTTGACAATGTCAACTACTTTTCGTTGAGTTCTTGTTTGTACAGGTCAATTATTTTATTGTGGTTGGTTATGTTGCCCTGCAATACGTTGTACATACGCGTCTCAACCTGACTGCCTTTTATGTGCACCACAGTCATAGGGTTCTTCTGACCGGGGCGATTTATACGTGCGTTAGCTTGCAGATAAGTTTCAACACTGGTCACTGGGGCGTACCAGATTACTACATTTGCAGCAGTAAGCGTAACTCCATGCGACGCAGCTTGTGGCTGAATTATTAACACCTTGGGGTCAGGCTTGGTTTGGAACTGCTGAAATATATCGTGACGTTTGCCCGCAGAAATATGTCCGTTAATAATCTCACTAGTGATGCCAGCTTTAGTCAGGTGGTCTTTCAATAATTGAATCGTGTGCGTGAACGGCACGAACACCAGCACCTTGTGACTAGCTTCTTCGATAACTTCCTGCACAACCTTGAGGCGGTTTGATACATCAAACTCAATGACTTCTTTAGTATCCGAATACACCGCGCCACCTGAAATCTGCAGAAGCTTGTTGAGTTTAACGGCTGCGTTAACAGCGGTAACTTCTTCACCGCCCGCATCCATCAGCATCTGTTCTTTTAGTATTTTGTAATACATCTTCTGCTGGGGGGTAAGCGGCGCTTCACGTTCGACATACGTAACGTCCGGTAAGTCTAAGCACTGCGACTTCTCAAACCGTATGGCGGGTTGCAGTGCATTGTGTACCGTCACTTCTGCACTAGGGCGGGGTATCCAGCGGAACTGACCAACCTTCTCCATGACCTTGTCGCGGAACTGACCGTAGAACTTAGGGATACCGTCAGGGTTAATCAGCTTAGCCAAACCGAACGCATCGACAGGCGACTGTGCAGCCGGTGTACCAGTCAGCATCCACAGCCATGTGTCTGGGGTGAGCAGAGTCTTGAGTGTTTTCCAGCGGTTAGTCTGTATATTCTTATACGCAGAAGCTTCGTCAGCTACGATCAGGTCGAACCCGCCGTTAGCTATCTCGTCTTTGATAATCTCAAGCCCGTCAAAATTGACGATGACGAACTCAGCCCCACCTTGCACTACCTTTACGCGTTGTGTTCGCTTGCCATATGCCACGTCGCAGCTACGATGCACGGCGAACTTGAACAAGTCCTGCTGCCATGCAGATTTCATAATAGACAGAGGGCAGATAATAAGTACGCGCCGTATAGCCCCTATCTTCATCAGGTAGTCAGCCGCCCAGATAACTGCAGCTGTCTTACCTGTACCTTGCTCGTTGAAACAGAATGCGCGTTTACGTAGGGTAAGAAATGCAGCGGTTTCTTTCTGGTGTTTGAACGGCTTGAACTGCCCCGGCCAGTTGTAGTCACGCTCTATTGTTGACGGCACACCCTTGATCTTCAGGTCGGTCAGGGCTTGCGCTTCTTTCAGTCCGAAGAACACAGCCACATCATGCAGTCCGTCAGGGAGCCAGCCGATGATCTTGCTCTTCTTGATCTTCTCAGTGACCAAGTGCGGCCTCCTAGTGCGGATGACGATGAGTTTGTTGTCTACGATTTGCATCTTAGTCTTACTGCATAATTATGATGATTGAATTCGAGCATACCGTCGTAGTCTAATATGACAGCTGCGGCATCGAGCGAGGAGTTAAGCGGCGCGTCCATAATTATGTCCTGACTTACCCAGTCAGAACCCACCATCGTCAGCCAGATTACTCTGGCTTCTTCTAACGACATTGAATCCATCAGTGGTTCTTGAATATCGTCCGTCATTTCTTTGGTGCATTCTTTTTGATGGTGTGATCTGAGTTGCGGCTGAACGA
>Ga0181352_1000207_pt1 | contig 26976 bp, 30 predicted proteins | sample Fa13VDMLBSN_FD_130103 | JGI IMG/M metagenome (GOLD analysis project Ga0181352, IMG submission 130103) | Freshwater viral communities from Lake Michigan, USA - Fa13.VD.MLB.S.N | ecosystem: Environmental > Aquatic > Freshwater > Lake | place: USA: Michigan | collected 2013-09-23 | reverse complement strand
CGGTGATTCTGGAATGCTCTTCTTGTTGAAAAATGTGAGAGAGAGACATCGTCGTTGGATTCCTTAGTTGATTACTTTTGGACGGCTTAAAGACTGGCGGATAAATCCTTTCAATTTTTTTTTTCCAAAAAATCATTTTTAAAAAATCATTTTTAAAAAATTTCCCTTGAGTAAAGGAGATGTATGAAATTACTGATTATACCAAGAGACGTGCGAAAGAGATTGGAGTAGAAGTCAGGCAGAGTAAGAGGAAAGGTAAAAAAATAGATGTCTATAAGGACGGTGTTTATCTACACAGCATAGGTCAAAAAAACGCTAAAGATTATCCTACGTATTGGAAGGAAGAAGGAAAAGAGAAGGCAGATGAAAGAAGACGGTTATACTACGAGAGGCATCCGAAAAACTCCTTGGGAGAACTATTGGCAAAATGGTTGCTGTGGTGATTAGGAGTCTTTAAGTTGATATTTCTAATCAATATCCAAATATCCAAAAAATTTTTTTTGGGTGGGTTGCTTTTATATAGCGGGTTATTTATCCTCGGTTCCGAGGATAATTTGGTCGCCTTATGTTTTGGAGTGCCATAAAAAAAAAAATTTGGATATTTGGATATTCTGGATATGATATGATTTCTTCACTTAAAAACATAATCTTCGTATAGAATAAAGATGCCTATCGCTCCCTCTCTCAAACTGTATTGGGTCTTTGAAAATGACCTTGTCCGACGTGAATACTATAAGGACAGCAAAGGAGGATTACACGTGAAAACGATATGGAAGCGACTCCCTCCTGTAGAAGAAGAATTGATTTGAAAAAGTAAGAAAAATATAAGTCCTTTAACTTATATTTTTTTTATACGAAATAAGCGATACCTTTGATAACGAGATGGGTAGAGAAGGATAAGTTAAGAGACGCAATCAGATAGAGAACTCCTGACTTTATCATATACCTTATGAATGGATTCATTTTATTGTAGTAGAGATTTTTTTTTCAGATTGACTTGCGACAAGTAGGACATTTGACTTTCTCACGAATAGGCTTATTCTCCTCCAATCTCTCGTAGCATCCCTTACATAAGATATGACCGCAGAAGGGAATGTGAATCGTCTCCTTGGTGACATTCTCAAAGCAGACGGGACACGTGTATTCCTTATTCAAGGCAACCGCCATCTCCATAAACTCTCTGGTAAAGAATGGAGGCAACTCCTTTGGAATTTCAATCTCTCCATACTCATTACGAGGGGCGATAGGAGCAACCATCTGAACGATGTGGATGACTCGGTCGGCTTCTGATGCTCGTTGGTTGTAGTATTTCGCCCAAGCAAATGCCTTCTGCTTACGGAGTGATTCAACGTCTTGATGTGCCATTGTGATTAGGTTTTCAACTTAATTGTATGATACCCTTTAAACCCCTTTATTTCCCCGTCAATTTTTATTTCTAAAAATCATTTTTAAAAAAAAGATAAGCCTCTACTTATCTTTTTGTGTTTTTTTTACCTTTTATCTCGCATCTCGCATCTTTCTTATTCATTATCTGAATCCTCCTCGGGCTTCTCACATACTTTCTTGTGTTCTTTCCAGTGCTTCTTCTGACAATCGGTAGAGCAGTAGCGAGTTGATTCACAGACCGAACACTTCTTCATTCGGTTGGAATATACCTTACAGTCTGGGTTTCCACATCGCTTATAGGGCAACTCCTCCCAAGTGAATGTCAGACAGTAGGGCTTCTTGTCCTTGGGTCTCTCATTGCCCCATTTCTCAAACGAGATGCGAACAGTAAGTCCATTCTTACGGTCATCATAGTCAAACCAACGAGAACCCAAGAAGCCATTAGACCAATGACCCTTCTTTCCATCACAGAACTGTTCGGTTTCCACCAAACGGATAAGGAGGGCTTGAGTGTGGAGACAGATTTCTTCTTTATCCATCACACGATGGGGGGCTCGTTCATCACCCGTCGCTACCTTCCACGAGTAGAACACAAACTGGATGTCTGTGATTTGACGGAGAAGGTCGTGCTTGTTATGAACGCACTTCCAGTAGTTCAAGAGTTCGGCTCGTCTCTTCTCACACTTATCCTCTGAGAGAATGGGATTCTCATCACCCACTGGAACAATCACGGCGTTAGGCATCTTAGTAGCAGACATTGTCGTTGAAATCCTTATCGTTTGAGCGATAGCGATAGTTAATTACTTTTGGACGGCTTAAAGAGGGGCAGATTATTCTCTTCAATTTTTTTTTCTAAAAAATCATTTTTAAAAAAACCCTCCTGCCTTAGGGAATTATTCTTTCTCATCGTCATCGTCGTGGGCTGGAAGCCAGATGTCTTTCTCGGTCATTACTACATTAGGGTAGTTTCGGAAGATACAAGCCCAACGACTCTTGGAATCCTTAATCTCTTTCATTGTCTTTTTATCCAAACCGAGGTAGTCTTGAAGGAGACGCTTGAGTCCAACATTAGAACCGCTGTGAGGGAAATAGACGACAGAATGGGCTTCGTTCAGAATACGACGTGTATCCTTACCACCTGTTGCCAAGTGGAATGTTAGAATACAAGTTGTGTTAAAGTGTCTTCCTGTCTCCAGAATCTCACCAAGAATATTATTAACAGCGTCTCTATGTTTCTTGTTAGAAATACAATCGGTATCGTCAAAGATGACACACGAGTCTTTAAAGTCCTCTGCGAGAAGAGGTTGTTCTACAAGCGTATCATCAATAAGAATACGCTGTGGATTGACTTCATCCAGTGATTCATCTTCTTTAAGTGCCGAAAACAAGTAAATCGGACGCTTGGGATACATCTTCTTGTAGCACTTGATGTAGTTCTTTGTGTAAGTGCTCTTTCCAGAACCGGAAGCACCTGTGATATAGAGGATTTGTCGCTCAGTATCAGGGTCAGGCACTTGTTGAAACTTACCGTCTATATGAAGACGAGTAAAAGGTTTCGTATAGTCATCATCTTTACCTGAACCTGTGATTTCTGAAGAAACACTCACTATCTTCCTATCATATCTACCACCTTCCACTTTGGCGAGAAAACGCCCAACTTTGTCTAAGTTCAAACTCATCTTTATTATATAATTACATAAAAAAATATAGAGAAAAATTATCGCTTGATGCTTACAGCGATAGAAATCGCACCATTGCCTTTAAAGATTCCAGCGTTCTGTCCTATATCCATTTATTATAAGCCAAGAAATTAAGTTGTTGAATATGTAATTTCGCTCGTGGCGGGGTCATATACCATTCTACCTACACCAATACCCAATGCTACTCCACGAATCGGATTTACAAAGAAACGACTTGTTCCGTTAGAATTGAGAGCCCCACCACTTGCGTTGAGGATAATACTGTTAGCGTGTTGAGAGGTAGCACCCGCTTGGTTTCCAATAGCAACTGAACTTGCTCCTTGAGTGTTATTTCCCGCATTAACACCGATTGCGACTGTGTTCGCTCCTTGAGAAGTTAAACCAGCATTATCGCCAACTGCTACACGCCCACCACCAGTAGCACTATGGATTTTAAGTGTATTCGCAACGGTTAAATCACCGAGTGATGGATTGTAAGTAAAACCAGTATCTACATTGATAGGGTTGTTTCCAGTAGAAGCACTTACAAAGGCTGGGAAAACAGTAGCATTTACATTGGAAGCGGTAGTGGCTACATTTGTAGCGTTAGTAGCCGTTCCCGACAACGCACCTACGAAAGTAGTGGCTGATACAGTATTCGTAGAAGGATTACAACTGATTCCAGCCGTCTTCTGAATCGCACCCGTTCCAGTGGCTGAACTATTACTAAAGTTAAGAAAATGAGTTAGATTCTGAACGGTATTGCGTGTGGTATAACCACTCTTATTGATTGTATTCGTTGTTGTCCCATCGGTTAGAGTAATTTGAGGGTCAGCCACTCCCGCATTTGGTAGTAGATTGATGACATTTGTTCCTACTCCCGAGTTGTTGAGAGCGATACTGTTTGTGGCGGAATTACCGACGGTAAGGACTTGAGAAAGAGAAGGTCTACCTCCCGTAATGGCTGACTGAACGAATGCTGTAGTAGCAATTTGATTGTCGCTTGTAGAGGCTGGACTCACGGTCTTTGCTTGACATTGTGTTCCAGAGAACTGGTCTCCAAGAATGACTGCCGAATTACTTACTTGGAGAAGGGGAGTGAGGTCGGTGGAGGCGATGACCCACGATTGAGTTCCTCCAATATTGATTGCTGTTGAACCAACGGAATTTCCAGAAAGACCTGATATGGATTTACCATTACCGATAACATTCGCATTTAACGGGTTAGTAAGACCAGTAGCGATTTGTTGTTGAATCTGTGCTTCCAGATTATTGAGTTGTAAAGGAGTATTCCAAGTCGTCATACTTTTTATTATATACAAAGAATAAAAAATGTGGTTATTAATAAAGAATGGATGGCGGAGAATTGAAACGAGAGATGGCTATACCACTCTCTGACGCTGACATTAGAGAGTATTTACCCCACGCTCTCATTAAGAAATACAGCGAAATAGATGAGTATGGTTCATTACACAATCTTCTCCCTGATGTAAAATCCTATTGTATTATCTTATACGAGGACTCTCCTAACAAGGGTCATTGGGTATGTGTATCACGTCCAAAAGAGGGCATTGCTGAATACTTTGATTCTTACGGGGGATATGTAGATGCTCCTTTGACTTGGACTCCAAAAGAACAGTTAAACAAGTTAGGTTCAGGGCATCCTACCCTATCTCGGTTCTTTGATGAATGTCCGGATGAGGTAGTTTATAACAAGGTCAAGTATCAAAAGGAAGACCACGGAGTAAATAACTGCGGTAGATGGGTTGTATTGAGAATCTTAAAGATGAAGGAAGGACTCGGTCTCCAACAGTTCTATGAGTTCTGTAAGAGAAAGAGTAAAGAGATGAGTCTTCCGTTTGACAAGATGGTGACGGCGATAATTCAGTAAATATCTACTGTGCTGTATAGTAGATGGACGAACCAAAAAAAGTGAAGATAAGAAGACCTCGTAAAGTGAAAGTCGTAAAACCACCAAAAGAAGAGAAGCCCAAGATGGTGATTGAAAAGAAGTTGGTGGTGCTGTCCTTTGTTTAGGGTCTTTAAATTGATAAATCTAAGCAATATCCAAATATCCAAATTTTTTTTTTGGTGGAGGTCGCTTTTATAGAGCGGGTAAATTATCCTCGGTTCCGAGGATAAATCGGTCGCCTTATGTTTTGGAGTGTCATAAAAAAAATTTTTTGGATATTTGGATATTGGATGGTGGATTATAATTTTAAGTATAAATTATAATCATCTTTTATCGCCTAACGGCTCAATGCCGATATATTACCTTTAGAGAGAGTTGATGTCAAATCCATCAGGGATTCGGAAGCCAGTGTAGCATTCCTTTTGTTTCTCTGTCTCATATATCGCTACCATTACCTTGCTCGTAGAGACTTTGAAGTGTTTCTGGAAATCCTTATGGAAGGAGGTTGTTCCTAAGGCTTTGTGGTTATTCTGTTCGCAGAACTGTTTGTAAGCCCCATACATCTTCTCCTTAGGGATACGGTGTTCGTAGATATCCTCTCCACGGATAGGCTTTCCCTTCCCATCCATCTCCAGAATCTCAGGATTATCCAACCATAGCAGGAGGGGGTCTTGTTCCTTCTTGATGGCATTGGTATAACTGACAACTTCCTCTGCGATGGGGAAGGTTTGACCGTTCTGATAGTATTGTTGAGCGTAGCCACAGAGGAAAGAGAAGAACTCCTCCACACGACTCAGGAGTTCATCTCGGAACTTGGTGTCTTGAGCGAAGCGAAAGTGAAAGGCAAAGCACATCAGACGGTTCATAAAGGCAGGAGATTTGAACTTACACACTTCGTTCGTAGAGCCGACGGGAACGGCTCTGAAACGGACTTCAATCATTGATTTAGAGTTTCCTCCCGCATCTCGTAGAGGGACAGGGTCTCCACCTGTGATTTGTTTAAGACGGACTTCGTCATAGGAGGATTTGGCATCGGTCTCGGAGAGAGACATCATCCACTTATCGGCAAGACCGAACAATTCGGCATCGTGTCCTGACTTGTTCTTCTGTTCTACAATGACTCGGTTTCCTACCGAACCGCAGAACTTCTCCAGAATCTTCTGGATGAGTTCCAAGAAGAGAGACTTGCCGTTGTTTCCCTCACCAATGAGATTGATGAACTTTTTCATAGAGAGATTCATCTCCCCCGTCATAATACAGGCAAAGGTCTGAATGAGACACTCTTGATAGGCTTTGGAGGGACAGATATAGTTATTCTCTCGGCACGACTCACAGAAGTGAGAGTCATCTACCTTTTCATCTCCCTTCTTGTCATCATCATTTGGAATCTTGACGAGGACATCGTGGAAATACTTCTTGACATAGTCGTTCTCATATCTCGCATCTCCCTGTCCCAGATACTTGCGTTGAGTGGTTCTGGTAAAGTAATCCTCTCTCTCACGAGAACGAACGGTTAGAGTTCTAAAGTCAATGACTTGATTGTTGGCAATAGGGAAGAAGCCATTACCCGCATCAAACTTGTTTTCAATGAGTTCATCATCATTCATCATCATAATGTAGGACTTCATCTGTGAGATGATATTGTTCTGTTTGGTGTTGCTCTGGACGACCTCAATGTAAGACTCTATTTCTTCTTCGTCTGGATGGTTCTTGATGATGGGAATGAGGGTAGAAGAGATGATAGTCTTGAAACAGTCCAACTCAAAGTCTTCCCATAGAGCGGTTTGTTCGTTGAAACGATAGAGGTTCTTCTTCTTCTTGGAGTATTTGATGTCGTCTCTGATTTCATCCAACATATACTTTGCCAGACCTTCATCCGTCATATTGACATCCTCACGAGACAAGAGACCCGTCAAGTCCAGTCCTTCATCCATCTCCTTGACCGTGAGGGTGATGGGAAACCCCATCTTGTCAGAGACAGTCTTCTGAATCTTTTGGAGGAGTGAGTTAATGTCTTTGACTGATTCCTTATAGACCATCAGTCCATCATAGCAGAGAGTGCCATACTTGACTCCTTCCTCTTGGAGACATTTCTCAATCTGAGCGAGGACATTGTTCTCTACCTCACATAGATAGTAATTCAGAGCAGAACCCTCTTTGTTATCCCACTTCTTCTTCTTAACGGCTTCAATGGCACGTAGGCGATACTTGTCATTCTCCTTGCGAGTGAAGAACTTTTGGAGGAACTCTTGTTGGCGAGTGAAGAAGGCGTTCATTGTGGGATTGGCAGTCTTGTTGTTTCCTCCACCGTTGAGGCATTGGAGAAAGTATTGTTTGGCTTCATCACGATTGGAGATGACGTGTTTGACAAAGGAGACCTCTTCCTTCTCATCTACCTCTACCTTGGTAATCTCCATACCGAAGAGGGTTTGTAGGAATGCTTCACGGTCTCCTTCCACATACTGTTCCAAGATGGGATGAGAGAAGCCATAGGAACGACAGAGATGGAGGAGGAAGACTGGATGGGCGTTCTTGATATCTACGTCATAGTAAATGTCTTTGGCGACAGTATGACGGATGGGACGGGGACATTCTTGGAGGGAGGGGGAGCAGTGGAAACGACGACCGTAAGTAGTCTTGGCAGAGAACTTGTATTTGACGACCGTAGTCTTCAACTTGGCTTTGTAGAACTCATTGATGGTGGTGTAGGCTTGTTTGTAGTCTTTGATGATTTTGTAAGCACCACCTTTGACTTGAACCTTCATCTTCTTGTTGAGAACCCGATTCCAGAGGTCTTGGAAGTTATCACGGATGATACGAAGGGCATTCATATCAACGAGTTCGTTAAGGGACATAGAGCCCTTGAACTCTTCCATCTTCTTCTCCTCGGAGGGGAGGTTGTTATCTTCGGCGGGGGCGATTTCGTTTTGGGCGGACATCTTTATTATATAGAAAGATTATCTTTTAAATTAAAAAAAACACATCATCAATTTTTTCATTTTTATTTTTCAACGGATAGAATCTCATCGTGTATGTCTGCCGGAGAGAAGTGGCGAGGATGATTAGGTCTTTAAGTTGAGGAATCATATCCAATATCCAAATATCCAAATTTTTTTTTTATTGACACTCCAAAACATAAGGCGACCAAATTATCCTCGGAACCGAGGATAAATCACCCGCTCTATAAAAGCGACCCCCACCAAAAAAATTTTTTGGATATTTGGATATTGCTGAGGTTTTTTAAATAAAAATTGAAAGCATTTAAAGATGTGATTATAATATCAAATAGAAAAGAGTAATCAACGATGTTGCCTAATATGTCTCCCCAAGCCTTTATGAAACTGTGTCGTCGTTATATGAAGGTCAGTGTAGAGACACCAGAAGAGAGTAAGGAGAGATTCTCCTTTGACCCGTGTGTAGAGATTCGTCCATCTACTCACGGAAATGGTGTCTTTGCCACCAGAGACATCAAAAAAGGAGATATTATCACATACTATCCCGCTCACTACATCCAGATTACTTCCTTTCCGTTAATACTAACAAAACCAGAATATACAAAAGGAGATAAACCGAATGATGAATACCTTTATACCAGTATCAAAGGAAACTACAGTATCACAGGTCATCCACGTTTGACTGATAATCCCTATATGTTGGGACATATAGTGAATGACCCCTGTGATGAGGTCTTCAAGAGAGAGGATGAAACGTTTGGTAAATGGGTAGGACGTTATCTACTAACTGTTAGTATGAAACGCAATAGTAGATTCACAGAGTTAGACTCGGGACTGATTGCGATTACTGCTCTCAAAGACATCAAGAAGGATGAAGAGATACTCATTGCCTACGACATTCAGTATTGGGGGATGAAGAATGGATTTATCAAAGATGGAGAGACACTCAAAGGGCTACTTAATAGACTCATTAGTGAGATTGGTAAATCAAGAACAACATTCTTGTGGAGTTTAATGTCCCAATAAAAAAAATTGATTGTGCGAAAAATTAATTTAAAAACTATAATCTCTATATATAATAAAGATGTCGTCCTCTGAATCAGACAGCGAAGTCAAGAAACTCTCTCCTGAAGAAAAGCGAGAGCGTCGGAAGCAACAACTACGGGAAGCCCAACGACGCTTCTATGCGACTCACAAGAAGAAGAAGGAAGATGAGGCAATCCCACCGTCTTACTCACCAGAATACCTTCGTGATTATCACAAGAACTACTACCAGCGTCATAAAGAGAAACTCAATGAACGTTCTAAACAGCGTTATGCCCGTATTAAACAAGAGACACCACCTCCCACTGAAGTAATCGCATAGATACTTACGAGTAAAAAAGTAAAAAATCTTTTATCTCACCTAAGATAAAAGATGATTGACTACGTTGTGTTTGAAAAGAAAGCCGATGAAGACCGTCCTGCTTGGACGCTTGACCTTGTGAAAGAGTTCTGTGAAGACCAAAAGTATGATGTGGATACGTTTGAAGACTCTCCGTTGTTTGTTGTGGTAAAGATGAAGACCGCATCAGACGATACAGAGAAAAAGTATCGTCATTTGGAACTTACTTCAACTGTATCTTTTCTAATTCGTGATGACCCCTCTCTGGATGAGTTCTTAGAGCCTGAGATTCCAAAGCATCATCCAATGACCTTCTGTCGCAAAGAGACCGTTCAGATTGAAGAGATTGGAGACTCTAAAGAAGAAGAACCCTTCTTTTATTCCTAAAAGGGCTTAAAGAAACTTTTTTGCCGAGGCATTTAATTCTTTGGAACGTTCATCCATCCACTTCTGAATAGACTCAACGTCCTCTGGTAGATGGAGGTCTTTGAGATTTACAATCACCTTACGGATGAGAGTGGGCTCTTGATAATTATCCAACACTTTCTGAAGAGCCTCCAGATTACTGATGAGTTTGTATTCCTTCCCCAGTTCTCCATTAAAGATTTTAGAGAGCCGTAGAAGGTCTTTTTTGTTGTCTTCCGCCTTGGAAATACTGAATTGACGTTTAAGAATTTTATACCATTTCTTCTCTTTACGGAGTTCAGCAATGTCTTTCAGCAGAGAATTAATATATTCCTCCTTAGTAGGAGGCTCGGGAGTAAAGGAGTAGATGACACTTACCTCGGTAAAACGATTCTCTATCCGAGCAATCAAATCCAACTTACAGAACTCCAGTTTGTCCCACACCTTCTCTACCTCAGCCTCTTTTAGCGTCTGATGTGGATAGAACCGAATCTTTTTGGGGTTTGTTCCCTTGGTTTGAAACTTGAGTTCCATAAACCAAAGGTCTTCGGATTCCTCAATCTTCTTTAAGACCTCTTTTAGAAAAGCGAAGAATTCGTCTTTGTTTGGTTTCTGAATGACACAAAAGAGGTCATAGTCGGAGAAGTATCGTTGTGAGGTAAGAGAGGAAGACCCCTTGAGTTCTAATTTATTATTCTTAAAGGTGAGGAGTTTGATAAGTTTCTTTAACTCGTCCTTGTATTGAAGAGGTGCTTTTTGTTCCAAGACATCCATTTTATTATACAGCAATATAATAAAATATATGAGTTATTTACCATCACACAATTAACGACGACGAGCAGGACGAGAGTAATACATCTCGTTGCGTTTATCATCAAACTCAAGAGGGTCTTCCTCTTCACTCTCACTTCCTTCGCTTTCACTCTCGCTCTCACTTTCATCCGCACCGTAATGCCTACCAAGACCAGCCAGACCACGAGAATCCACGGGCTTACCCTTTCCTTTTGTTTTCTGCTGACGACCACTTCTACCAAGAAACTCACGTAGAGCCTCAAACACAGTATCAGCCCATTCCGCTTTGCGAAGAGGTGAATTAATCTGAATATCTTCCAGTTCTTCATTCATCTGTTCTATCATAGCGTCTAAATGAGGAATAGACTCCTGAAGTTCTCGTATTTCACGTTCAATATCGTCGTAAAGCCTACGTCGTTCCGTCTCATCTGCTATTTTACTATCATCAATCATCTTGTTATGATGAATAGCATCCTCTCGTTCTTTATCCAAACGATTTGCTTCTTGGTCTTCCTCTTCCCATTCTGCTACAGCAAATCCCCATCTACTCAAATCCACATCACCATTCTCATCCTTAAAATCATCTACGTTCAAATCCTCAGGATGAATACCTCCCTCAGGGATATCAACCTTCTCCACATCATACTTCGCATCCTCCGCAGGAACACTCAAGGCATCTGCTCTTTCCGCTAACCGTTCAATGTCCTGAGGAATCATTACATCCCGTTGGTGTCGTCCAGCCTCAATATCAAAAGTAAGGTTTTCAGCCTTTGTTACTAATTCTCTCTCTTGTGAAGTGAGTCTTGGTTTGTATTGGCTTCTAACTTCACGAATGGCTTGGTCGGCATAACGTTCAAAGTCAGTCTGATTCATCTTTTTGAGATTTTGGACGATGTCTATAGGGAGAGACTTAACACCCATTTCTTCCATCAGTGCTTTCAGACGTTCTTGGAAGTTTTTAGTGCTGAATTCTGGGATAATACGAATAGGACGTGTCGCAAGTCTTGACCCAGACTCACCCCTTTTGGATACTTCTGCGAGTAATTCTCTTCGGTCTTGAGATAGTTCAGAAAAAAGATTTTTGAAAGAGGTATCCATAGCAGAAACGCTGATGAGTTCAAAACTTGAGGTATCCACTTGTTGTTTAACCAGTTTGTAAATACTGAGAGGTCTCATCATCTCCAGAATCTTCATACCCAGAGAACTATTGAATGTATTATTGGAAAAGAGAACATCAATGGCTTCCCCAAGACCGTAAATAATCGCCTCCAGATTGGGAATAAGGTCTTGAACCTTGACCTTTACCATCTCCTGACTCTGACGAGAAAGACCCTGTTTTTGGTAATAACGAACAATAGAGTTCCATAACGATACAACAGAACCAGTGTTAATAACCTCTTGATAGGCATTCTGAAACGGGATTTCTTTGACACCCTTCTGGATTTCACCGCTAACTTGAGCGGATTTTTGTTCTGCTTCACGGCGACCTTTCTGTTCGGCTTCAGCGAGTTGTCGTGCTTCTCGTTGGTCTCTGAGTCTATCTCTTTCTCTCATTTCACGTTCGGCTTGTCTTCGTTCTGCGACTGATAATTCAGCATAAGAACGCAGTTGGGGGACTTCATCGTCAGCCTTCACATCTCCAACATTAGCCATAACACGCATAGAGGGGCGGACAGAAGTAGTTCCTTTTAGTTGTTGGTCGTTTCTAAGAACAAACTCCAATGAAGCAAGACGTGTATCCAATAGACTATTCAAATTTTCAATCGTCTTATCTACATTGACTTCTACTTCCAAGTCCCGTTGTGTCTTTGGTTTGAGTGTGTCGGGAAATACAGCAATCTGCTTTTTAGTAAGAGCATTTACTTGTGAATGGAGATTCTTCCATACATCAAGAACCTCCATATTTTGACGGGTTCGTAAAGTATTTTCGGTAGCCATACTTCTTTTTATATTAGGTCAATATAAAAAATTAATCGTTTGTTTCTTTTTTCGTAGAAGATGTATGTCTATTAGACCGAAGATGTCTCGCTCTATTTTCCCAAGAGATTTCTACACCACACTCACAGTTATACCTTTTAGAGCGTTTAATCTTCCGTGTCTCCTTGTTTTTTTCACGATATTCTTTCTGTTGTTGTATATGATGAACTTTATTATCATCAACCCATTCCTTAACAGTCCTTCCTGAAATTTGTTTATTCACACAAGTCTCTGTTCGGATATATTCCCCCTCTCGTCTATGAAGTTCAGCCTTTGACCCACACGGATATAGTTCAATCAACTCTATTATACAGTTTTCTACACCGTATTTGTCAAACAACAAAAATGACCGACAAGAGTATTTGATTCTACCGGACTTAGCGAGTTTATAATTCTTCTTATGGTTTCCAAACCGGTTGCTTATGTATTTCTCAACCGTAGAGCCTATGTAGCATTCATCTCCCCCCCTGATACGATAAATCTTACCCTGTTGATAATCTGGCATCTCTATTTTATAGATAGAGATGAATCTTTAAGTTTTTTTTAAGTTTTTTTACCATTTCAAACCCTCTTTTTTAATATAAGACGAAGCCTCAATCATCTTCAAGCCTTTCTCCTTCATAATTTTACGAACAAGTTCAGCACGAGCCTTCCTCTTATCTCCACCAGCACCCTTCATCTCTGAACGCTTATCTGTCATACCCTTAAGGTTAGCCCCCCCATTCTTAGCCGGTAATGAACCCTTTTCAAAATCAATATGAACGACATCCTGTGATTTAGGCATCTCCTCCTTCTTCTTACGACCTCCCTTCATCTTCTTCTCTACTGCTTTAATAACATCTTGTTTCATCTTGTCATCGGAAGGTTTAGCACCTCCATACGAACCCCGTAGTTGAGCCTTAGGAGGAACACCATTCGCAAGACAAGGTTCTGACATTGCCAGTAAATCACCATTGGCAGACTTGAGTTCAGCCTTCTTTGGACGACCACGACCACGCTTCTGACCGTAGCCCAAAGCGTGAATACCAGCAGAGATTTCTGGATGACCGAAGATGGGGGCAACAGCCTTGGCTATACTGGCAACAGGAGAGATGACTGAATTAAATCCAGCCTTGAAGTCATCCCAAAAACCAGCACCTGACATCTCTGGATGTTTATCCAGAACGGATTGAAGGGCTTTTCGTTCCTCATCAGTTATCTTACCACGACCTGCGATGCGTTGAGAATTACCTTGAACGGGATAAGGGTCGGGATTACCCAGAATCGCACCTCCCACACCAACCTCTTTGTCGGCAGGTGAAGCACCACCCAGAGCACCTAAAGCCATACGTGGCACGAGACCGAGCGTATCACTCAGTCCTTCAGTAAGGTCAGACCAGACAGAACCACCACTCATTCCTTTACCCTTTATATGTTGTCCGAGCATACGTCCGAGCAATCGGAAGTGTTCGGGAGAGGCATTGCCGAAGAGGTCTTTTGTCATACCAGCAATCTCTTTATTACCACCTGACATACCCATTCCCTTCTCATATTCACCCACCGCACCAGCACCTTCCTGATGACCGTAGCCTGTATCACGGAAAGTTCCTTCGGCGAAACCTGAACCTCCCATCATTGATTCGGCGTTATTACCGTAATAGTATTGAGGAGGAAGGTTGAGTTCATCGTTATACATATTGTCCTCACCGTCCCGTTTAGAAGCATTACCCATTTTGAATAAAACTCCAGCATTAGAACCCCCAGTTAGACTGGAAGAACCATCTACTGGGCTATAAGCATAGAGGGTAGCAAAACGATGATTAATTTGTGCCAATTCATTAGCAATCTGTCGGTTGTATGCGTTATCGTATGGCATATCTGTTTATTATATGGCGATATAAAAATTAATTAATTGCTAATTAATTTTTGGATTTGGAAACCATATTTTTTTTATGGAGCAAACTGAGCCTTAGCGAGGAGACCACCCTGAGTGAGTAGTTGAGATGGGATGTAATCATTCACCCACTCTACCTCATACGAAGAATCATCATTAGCGTTATCTGAGCGAACGATGAGACTCCAGTAAGCATTCGCAACAGACTGAGGAGGATATACCTGAGCGGTAGGAACACCAGCAGTGCCACCTACTAAGATACGTCGGATACTTGTGATACGAGATGAACCGTTGAGGTTATCAACCGAACCAGCGGAATCAAACTCACCATTAACACAGGTGACCTCAAGAGCATAGACTTTAGAGCATAGAACGGAAGTCATTGTTTTATTATACAACAACAAAAAAAAATAAATACAAAAAACTTTTTTTCATTTTCACTTCATTAAACGTTCCGCAAGACGCATACGACCACCTGAAGCACCGCCACCTGAAGCACCGCCACCTGACTGACCGCCACCTGAAGCACCGTATCCAAGAGCACCCAGAGCACCGGAAAGACCCTTAGCGATTGGATGTTCCATCTTACCCAGTTGTTCCTTACCCAGTTTGAGGACGTGAGGAAGAACCGCACCAGCCACTGACTTGAGTGAATCAAGGAAGCCACCACCAACCAGACGCTTGACGCTTGATTGAAACATTGGCTGTTGAGCGGAAGCCTCCAGAACATCCTGCTTGGTGAGGATACCAGTGTAAGTAGAGGAAGTGCCACGCTCATTCACAAAGAGACCTGAGTTCATTGTAATCATCACAATCTCTGGTGAAATAGCGTATGGGAACTGATTGGCAACAGTCAGATTGACCTGAAGGTTAAAGTTGCCAAGAGAACCAGCGGAGTAGTAATCCTCAGTCAGTTGGATATCCTTACCGAACTCAAGAATGAGTAGAGAACCACTCATCGGAATCTTCTTGCCACAACCTGAAGCGGGGTCTTGAACGTTGGCAACACCCGAGAACTCCTGCCACGACTGGTTAGAACCGTTCTCCACCGAGTAGCGGTATAGGTCTTGCTGAGTAGCAGAAGCCAGAATACCGGACTGATTGTTAAAGTTGATAGACACACCCTTGATAACAAGGAAGGCATCAGGCTGACCCCAAGCGGTAGAAGCCAGAGGGTTGCGAACTTGAATAATCAGTTTGTCGGGGATTTGATTGAGTTGTAGAGAGGATGTCTTCACCTGAGTCTCGGCTGGGGCGAGAGAAGTAGTGGATGGAGTCCAACCAGAAATCTGAGTCAAGTTAGAAGTAATGAAACGAGGAAGTTCGTAGTAGGGGACGGCATTTCGTGCCGGTAGCAAATCTGAAGGATGAGGAGTGAGGAAGTTAAAGATGAGTTGAGAATCGCTAAACTTAACCACCGAAGCACTTGAGACGTAGGTTAGACCCAGAGGAGACGAACCCGCTGGGGCAGTGTTAAGGGCTGAACGCCATACACGAGAAGCATCACCGATGTTAAACACAAAGTTCATATTCTGAACGCCGTAGAAAGCCTGATTGTTAGCCTTAGGGTCGCAGAAGATGAAGGGTGAAATTAGCAGAGGCTCTGCGACAGTAAATTGAACGTAGATGTATTGAGTGATACCGTCCTGATTGGCGACTGGAGGAACAAGAGGAGATGGCAGAGAAGTGAGACCATCCGCACCCACAGAGATACCATCAAGTGAGAAAGCACCACGAGGGTAGAGGTCATTATCCGCCGAGTTAGCCCAGTTGCCAAGAGGGTTAAGTAGAGCACCGACGGCATCAGAATACTGTGCGGTCAGGTCGGGCATAACTGGGGTATAGCCGTTATAACGCTGTAGTTCTCGGCGGTCATTGAAGCGAAGCATAGCGGGGAGGCAGTCACGAATATTCACCGAAACGCTGTTGTTATTAATAGTAGCAGTCATCACTGAAGCGAGTTGATGAAGCGGGAAGGCAGATAGAGAATCGGTCACACCGTAGTTGATTGGCATCTGATGCTCGTTCTGAGCGTTGCCGACGCAGGTCAGTTTCAGTAGAACGGTTGAACGCCATAGAACACGACGGTCAATGAGAGTCTGTTCGGATGGAACTTGGATGTTGAAAGTGACGCTGGAGGCGGACTGTGAGATAGCGTTGAATTGAGCGGAAGTCATATTCTGACCTCCTTTATGAACGGCGTAGGAAACGGCATCAGTGACATTCAGGCGGTCATCCTTGACGAGAACTTTGACAAAGTCTTGGGACATCTTCTTTTATTCTAACACAAGAATAAAAAAATAAAAAACAAACGAAAAAAAAACTTACTCATCAGAATCAAAAACGTTGTTAAAGTCTTTGCGACGAAACATTACCTTTAGACTTCCAGAGCATCCTGAACCCAAGAGGAAGGGATGTAGGATACCATACTGGTCTTTCCAATAGACTTGAATGTCAATCTGGTTTGCCGGACTCTCACCATACAAATCTACTAAACGATACTCCCCAGAAGGAACATACGAGATGTCAGGGACATACTGATTCGTAGCACTAAATGGGACAATAAAGTCGGTGACGATAGGAAAGATGTTTGCCGAAGAGCCGACGACTTGTCGTGTCGGTGCTGTGCCGTTTAGAATACTTGGCTGACCTACATTTTCCATCACCACAGGGAGTAGCGTAGAGGTAAAAACGATTGACTGAACGGGATTCATCAAAGAAGATGTTTGATGGTCTTGATAGACCTGAATACCCAAGTAGCCACCTGTTGTCGTTGGAGGATATACCGTATAGTTTTGGACGATAAAGAATCCTGCTCCTTGGGTTGTATTGAAGATGATGTAGGAATAGAACAGACTGTCTGCTGAAACATTTGGGTATTGGTAGGGGAACGCATCAAAGAGAGTAGAGAGGGATTGATTAAAGTAAAGGAAGATGATGTTCTTTGCTCCTCCTGAAGATTGACCGAAGGCTGTATTATCGGCAGTGATAATCGCCTTATCGTCCGCACTATTCCACGACATTGCTGGTGGTTGATAGTTGGTTGTAGCAGAACCAGTCATCGGGAGACTACCTGCCGAAGTAGCATACAATAGACCGCTCAGACCCCAGAACGCATTCTTTAAGGCTTGATTCACGAGATTGATGAGAATCTCATAGGAATAGACCCAATAATATTCACTGGTGATGTCTTGTAGAGTTAATGCCTGAGGATTGGCTGGATTCCACTGAGGCGGTGGTTTAGTCAAGTCATTCGGCTGGTAGAGGACTTGTTGAGAAAAGACATAGGTATTCGGAGAACCTGCTGGTTGGTATTTCATAGTGACGACATAGGGAGTGACATCGTAGTAATCTCCATTAGGGAGAAAGTATCCTCCACTGGTGTAAGGGTTAAGAGATACACCTGCCAGATTGGGAGCAGACATCGTTATCTGAGTGGGGGCTAATGTGTTGATGATATAACGACCGTTGTATTGTCCCGAGTTGTTGATAAAGACAACATCACCCACTTGATAAACAGTAGTCAAGTCTGCCAGAGTGCCAAGACCTCCCGTTCCTGAATAAGTAAGAGTGAGGTTGCCTGTGCCAGAGTTGTAAGAGAGACCTCCTACTGGAAGTTTGGCAAAGGAGACGGTCTGAGTTCCACCAAAGAGAAAGTTGGAAGTTCCTGCGTAGAGAGATGGATTACCAGTAGCAGTAGCATTCACTAAGGTGAGGATGGTGTTCTGACCTGATGTATTAGTGGCAACATTAGTGACTCGGTAGTATTGTTGAGCCGTGGCAGAAGCGTCGTCGGTGGTAGTAGTGAGGTTGTTATTTGCCAGATAAACTACTGTTCCAACCGGATACGACACGGGGTTGTAGAGGACAATCTGAAAGGGGACATTCGCCGTAATCTGAGTTCCCATAGACTGGATGGGATAGGTATTACCAAAGTTCGTATTGGTGTTGAGGTTGATTTGAGGAATGAAAACAGGTAGTGTCGGAGTCTGAAGATTGAAACGAACGATAGACATATAGTAGTCCTGAGGAGACAACAGGTAGGCATTGCTACGAGTCTCCTTGTATTGGAAGCGAACAGGCTGGGCGGGAAATGACCCGTCGTTGTTAATAACGTTCATATCATAGTAGATGTGATACGGTTGCGTAGAAGAATGAGCCTTGTTGAAACGTTGAACGGACATTGCTTTTATTAATACGAATGATTTTATTTATTTGTTTTTGTTCGTATTTTTTTCAAAGAATAATAGACCGGAGGGGTATAGATATTTACAAGTAAGTATCTTATAATAAAAACAATGAAATATATGATATTTACCATATATTTACCAATAGATACTTACCATATATAGCGTAGATATTTACAATACATATTTACACCATATTTAATCGTAATAATTCCGGAATTATTACCCTGAAGTATATAGGAAATATCTAATATATGGTAAATATATGGTAAATATCTCGTAAAGTGGTTATTTTGATGTTTATATATTTACCTGTAAGTATCTTATCATACTTTTTATATGATAAGATTCATTAAATTAATATTTATAATCATCACACAACTACATATCTACTGGAATCGCATCTTTGTATCCTGATACACTAACTTCATACATAATATTCTTTCCAACCTTCTTTGTAGTCCAGATTCTGAGACAAGTTTCATATTCGTTATTAAACAAAAGTCTTCCTTCCTTTTCCACAAAAGCCCGTCCTGATAGTAGTTCTCTGGGAACTTCATACATTTCAATAAGTGTGATAATTGCCGTTTTATACATATCGCTACTATTCACTGCCTTTTCGCTTAGAGAAAACTTTACATTTTTCTGATAGGTTGGTTCAATTCTTTTATTGTTTTTAAAGTCTAAAAGGGGACATAACAATGCTTCTACATTAGACACACCCATCTGTTCTAACATCTTCTTAACAAACACTGGTTCGTATGAGCGAAATCCAGTTGCGTTGCGAAACATCTCTGAATCAGTTGGTTGAGCCATTATCGTTGCTTGAGACTTGGAGGACGACTTAAAGAATAGGTTTATTTCCAATCAATTTTTTTTCTGAAAAAAATCATTTTTATTTTTTGACCTACTTAAATAAACTATAACCGTCCTCTTCCTCTTCTCCCCATACGACACCATTCTCCTCCTCGTCTTCCTTATGAAACTCACACATTGCTTCTCCTTGTCTAATGGCAATCACACAATCAAGACAATAGTTTGTTCTGACTTCTAATAGGAAGCCACAATCTAAACAGAACCAATCACACCATTGGTCTCGTCCTTTGACACTATTATACCAGTAATAGACAAAGGTAAAGTCCTCCTCATCTTCGGAGCGGATTCTACAAACTAAACACTCGTATTCACACATTTTTTATTATATATAGGATTATTATTTTAAGTTATAAATAATCATCAATATCCAAATATCCAAAAATTTTTTTTTGGAGGGCTTGGTTTTATATAGCGGGTGATTTATCCTCGGTTCCGAGGATAATTTGGTCGCCTTATGTTTTGGAGTGTCAATAAAAAAAAAATTTGGATATTTGGATATTGGATAGGATTCCTTAACTTAAAGACCTAATCACCCGTATCTCCTTTAAATACTCCTTTTTAATCTCGCTTAGTAATAAATGATAAGCATAGAAGAAATATTCGCATCTGCTGGTGTTTCCGCTGGTGTATATGGAGTCTATAAGATGGTAGTTCGTCTCTATAACAAATACTACATCAACAGCGAATGTAATCATCCTACGGAACATTCTACCAATATTGTCGTTCATATCTCCGATGTTGAAGAGAAAAAAGAAGAACCCAAACCCCACGTGGAGATGAACCGAGTTTAATCTCTCTTTATACTAAATGGACTTATCTTCCTACATACGAGAAGGACACTTTGAACGAGATGTCAAAGAAATGACTCATTCTACCAAGTATCATAACCTTATCTATCACGCTTGTGGGCGTAGAGACATCAATGCTGTTAGGGAGTTTCAGACTTCTGTGATTGAGTGGCTCCCAACGATAAAGAATTATTCATCTGTAAAAAAATCAGATGCCTCGCACTCTTCCGATGGCAAGACAGATTTCCATACGCTACTGTCATACCACAAGGACACCTGACCTTTGTTTTGTGTTTATCAATAATCTTCTCTCTGTGCTCTTGATAGTATGTAAGACTCATTAGATATTACTTATATCTAATGATTTATACCTTATTCGTCATCTTCCTCTGATTCCTCTTCCTCCTGATTATTCACCCAGATTACCTTATCGTTCTTCTCTGTATAGTCAATAGCGACATCTCTCAGAAAGTCCCATACATTCTCATACAAGTCATACTTGTGCTCTCCACGCTCGTGTCCGAATACCTTATAAACCGTCCAGTCGTGGAAGGCTTTCTCAATGTGCTTCTCAAAGTCCTCAATCGTCCATTTAATCGCCTTTTCCTCCGTCAAATCAAGACCACGAGGATAGGTAGGTTTGAAATCAAACTCTTCTCCCATCTCAGAGAGGGCTTCATAGAACCACGACATATTCAGTTCTACTGAGATGTAAGAGCAACGGAGGTCGGCAGTGTATGGCATCTTAACGGTATTCGTTGATTGACTTGTTCGGTCTGAGGGCTTAAAGACTCTTATTTCCTTCGTCAATTTTTATTTTAAAAATCATTTTTATTTTTTAGACCCCCACTTTTAGGAGGTTCTCTACTGGAATATACAAATAGGGCTTCTCCACGTCATTCACTCCCTGCCGATAACGTCTAAAAGGCTTCTTCTCAAACGTATCAAATAATGCCTTATCGTAGGTGATATAATACAAGCCATCCGTAAAGTTAAAGAGATAGACTTGCTTCTTTGAATGGGATTGACATACTTTATCATAGGGTAGGCAAGTGGTGGGATAAGTGTCCTTCCTGTTATTACGACTCTTGAGTTCATAAGAAGTAGTCTTCCCCTCGTAATCATACTTGGCGTATTTATTCGTTGATTCCTTAAGGTCATCTTTAAAAAAGGCTTCTAACTGAGGAAGAAGTGCCGTCTGTTGTTGAATGCCGTAAGTATAGTCTCTGTTGAATGCCATCTCTTTTCTATTATACAAGAAAAAACTTTTTTACAAAAAAAAATCCACATTACTTTTTTTCCTTATCCACTTTGATATAATCCTTCTGTTGTCCCGTAGAGTGAGACATTGCCTCAGCATCCTTCTTTTGCTCCTCCTGAACGTCTCCATATTTACTTGATAGATACGAATGTCTCAACATACTTGACCCAATCTTCTTACCGAATACCTTATTCAGAATACGAGTGATACTATTCACCTTATCCAACGGACTTCCATCATAATATACTAAGAAGGGAAAGGGTTCTGTCTTGTTTGTAATCTTCTTACCTTTAACCAATGGATGAAACTTGAGATAACGAGATAAGACACGAACAAAAGAATCAGGCATCTCTATCACTTTCTGTCCCTCTTTCTTGGCAGTCTTGAATTTATTCAGAATGAATCGCTGACGGTCAAGGTCTAACCAATTGGTATCAGTAGGACTCTGTTCTGTGGCTGACTTGGCAACCATCACTTTTTGGAACTCATTACGACGAGGTGGAAGAAGAACATATAACGAGAGAACAACTTGTTGGAGTAGTGTATTATATTGGTGTTCGTTAAGAGTCTTCTGGTCTTTGAAAGCAGAAACCTTCTTATCTAATTCCTCATACTTATCCTCTACTTCTTTCCAATCCATCCAGTTCTTCTCTTGCGTCTCTGACTTGACGTTCTCCTTCTCCTCTCCTTTCAACTCCTTGTTTTTATCCATCATCATCTGAAAGTATTGGTCGTATAGTTTCTTCTTTGGTTTTGATTCTTTATCCAGAGACAGCACAGAACAAATAGAGATGAGATACCCCCGCTTTGTATTTTCACGGTATTTACTCAACCTTTCTTGAATTGTTGTAGGGTCTTTTAGAAAGTTAAGATTCTTGAGGGGTTCATTGTCATTTAGTTTCTCCAGATTCCTCGTGTAGAGTTTGATGCTTGAGGGAGCAAGACCTTTGTTGGTAAGCCCTTTAATCAACTCTTGCTTGAACTTAGTGTCGTATGTGTCTGTCATCTTTATTTACTTATAAAGAAGAAAAAAAATCTTAAAAATACTTACTTGGAAATAAACGCTTGGTGTTTTTTAGACTTTGTATGTTGAATCTTATTACGAACCGTATATTTCCCTCCACATTCACATACCATTTTTTGTTTCTGTTTTGTGTTTAGGGTTTCTTTGTTTTCCATTCTGTAATTTTTCTGCCATTCGTCAATTCGTTCTTTGTGTAGTTCGTGATATTCTTGTCTGGTGCGTCCAGCAACACAACGATTCACACACTCGTTATTCCGTATATAGTGTCCTTCACGAGCGAGAAGTTCTTCTTTTGAATTACAAGGAAATAGTTCCACCAATTCTATCTTACAGTTTTCAACGCCGTATTTTTCAAATAAAATAGAACTCCTACAATTCATTATTTTGTGTTTTCCAAACCGACGACATAATGTATCAACTGTTGAACCATAATAACGGTCATCTCCAGCCCAAATCATATAAATCTTTCCGTTCTGATAATTCGGCATACTCCTTTCTACTTTTATATACTCTTTTCCTTTAGATTGATAAAATAATCTATCCACACAACAAATAATATTGCTGTATAATAAATGTATGCTCTCCAACGAGTTATCATAAAGAAATCCGTTCCATTAGAGGAAGCAAAGGCTCATTACAAAAATATCACCAAACACAAAGCCCGTAAAGTTCGTGAGACAAAGAACTGGTGGGCGTTCCGTCATCTCCCACCTACCAAGTTTGAACCAAAATCATTCCGAACGAAAGTAGTGAATGACAATATCCATCTCTTGTTCGGTAAGTTGAAGACGGAGAATGCCCGTATGGAAGGCTCAGGACTCTTTGATTATTTTACAAAGGCGTATGACTATGTAGCAAACAAAGCATCTGATGCCCTTGACTACATTAAGAAAGCCGTGAGTATTACAGACTACTCCGACACGACCAAGAAATACCTACAGCAATACGGTAATCTGCCTGTTCTGGCAATTGAACTACGACGTGCTCCTCTTAATATTGCGATAGACCTCGCTCTACAAGGAGTCTCTAAAGGCAAGTGGATGGAACTCAAGAAAAAGTATGGCTTTGACAAGTTCTGGCATCTCTCTATGTTGATGACGGTGGGTGGAGCAGTAGAACGAAAACTTAGAAGTGGTCGTGTCGTTAAAGAACCCAAGAAACTGGCTGTAGAGAAACTCGCCGTAGTCTCTATTAACGAAAACATCACGATTGAACCTGATATGGAAACATTAAAGGTAAATGTCCCCCATCCCTTCACCATCAATGAGATGTTTAACAAGACAAGGGAAAAGGTCGGTGATACACGCTTCTTCTCGTATTCGGCTCTCGGCAATAACAACTGTCAGAACTTTATTCGTATGCTGTTAGAATCACAAGGTCTCTATAGTGCGGAGGCAAATGATTTTGTCTTCCAAGACATCTCTCAACTCGTGGAGGAACTTCCTGAAGCCACCAAGGCGATTAGTCAGGGTATCACGCATCTCGGTGCTCTGGCAAACAAATATCTCGGAATTGGTGGAAGCAAGAAGACCCATCGTGAGAATGTATTGAAACGGTATAATTTAGAAGACAAGTCGTATTCTCTGGAAGAGTTATCCAAGGTGAGTAGTGTCCCTCTGGAGATTCTTCAAGAAGTGTATAATCGTGGTGTTGGGGCTCATTCTACTCAGAGTTCTTCTGTTCGTCTTAAGGGTTCTTATGTCAAAAATGTGGATGCCCCCAAGAGTAAGAAGTTGAGTAAAGAGCAATGGGGATATGCGAGGGTGTATTCTTTTATTGATGGTAATCCAAAACACGATAATGATTTGCGTGAAAATAAAAAGTCCAGTAATAATAAAGAAATGAAGGGAGGTAAAAAAGTCTCACTGGATGATTTGATGAAAGATGAGGAAGTTGGTGGAAATAAGGCATCCGGCTTCATCCGAGCAATGATGGCAAAGGATACAGGTAGAACGAACTCTGAGGATTGGAAGGAGATGTCTGCCAAGGAAAGACGAGAAGCGAACGAGAAGAAGTTTGGAGCGAATGACAAAATGGATGTCAAGGAACTTACAAAGACAACCCACGACCTTCTGGATACTCAAAAGGCACTCACTCGTAATCAAGCCATTAAGCGATTCTATGACTATGTCAAGGCACACGCTAAACAGCACGAACCTCTACGAGAAGGTGGAAAAAACTTTGTGGGAACTTATGATTTGGATGAGTTATATGACCGTTGGAAGGATACTGAAGGAGTAGAAGTAAGACAGGCTCGTCGTGGTCGTGTAGATGAACGAGAAGAAGCCATCGGTCGTCTATTTGAGGACGAAAAGGAAGAGAAGAAAGAACCTCCTCGTGTGAAACGACCTGTGGTAAGACGACCCGTCATTGAAGAAGAAGTGCCTGAACCTCCTCCTCATAATACGCTGTGGCAGTTTGTGAGAGATAATAGTGTAGATGAACTCAAGCGTCGTCTTCGTGGGAAATCTGCGGAGGAACTAATTGCTTTTTACCGAAGGGGAGGAGGAGCGATTCGTGAGAAACTAAGAGATGTGGCTACTGCGGTTGGAGCAACACATCGTCGTCCCCCTAACGCAAGGGGAGTAGGAGCGATTACGACTGAAGGTGTCGCTCAGAATATTGTTGAGAAAGTTCGTCAATAAATATTATCGCTGTCTATAATAAAAGAATGTCATACGCACGTCAATACAACAATCCCGAAGACACTTCTCGGGCTGAATGGCACAATCGTCTCTCAGCACAACAGGACTATTTATCTCAACTGAGTGGTGGTAGTTGGTCTCAACCTCCTTGGTCTGGCTACCATCCTTCTTATGGTGCTGGAATGAGTGGCGGTATCGTAGCGGGAGATGAAGTCTTCCAACGCCGATTTCCTCGCTTTCCGATGAAAACAGGCGGTTCGTGGTTTCCTATCAATCAACGTATTATGCTTCCCGAAGAAGTGGGATTTAGGGATAGTGTGAATCCTGACAAGTTCAATCTAATGGGAATGGGACGCTATTCCGACTCTAACTTTTGGCAACGATACGCTCAGGATGGAGATATGGGCTTTTTCCACGGAATGAATGGTGGTGCTGAGCCTCTTGGAATGTCTCCTTTTCCACTCAACAGTATGCCCCAAGACCAAGTCGTTCGTCCTCTTGACAAACCAGAGGCTTCGGTAAGCACTGTAGAACCTGAGGTTATCACAGAACCTTCTCCTATGCCCGATGACAAAGAACTGGTTGCTCTTTCCAAGTCAGAACAACTTGCTGAGCCCGAACAACACGCTCTACACGTTCCTCCCTACTCCCATCTATTACGAACAGGTTTTGGTAAGGATTCTGCCTTGTATGAAGAGCCCTTTGAGATTCCTGAATACAAGGGTTCTCTACACAAGAAGAAGAGTCGCTTTAGCAAATAAGTTTCACATTAAAAAAATTGAATGCTTTTTTACAGAGTGAAAAGGTATTAAGATGGAAAGAGTGTTTAGAGAGATTGAAAGTATGGGGGTGTATGACCCCCTTATCGTGAAACTGGATAGAAATAAGTTTTATACAGTTGGTTCTGTTATTTGTTGTAATGCTAATCTACAATTGGATAAAAATCTTTTCAAAGAGGGTAATGTTATTCAACACCCTAATACACTAAGTTATTGGAAAATTAAAAGTGTTTGTTCTACTCTTAAATATTGTTATTTCAGAATAGAATAATTGGTTTAGCAAGTAAAAAAAAGATATACGGTTTAGCAAGTAAAAAAATTATATCATAAGAGACATAATTTTTGTTTTTTTACCTTTTATCTTTTTTTATGCGTTATCGGCGATAAGCGTTTTAAGCAGTAATGAGGAGTGCCTTGCCGTCGTCTTGGTTTATTTCGGGGAGTTGAATGACTTTAACCTTCAGAGTCTTTCCGTCAAGAGTTTTGTAGAAGTCCGAACGACCTCCGACCCATCTTTTGAACTCTGAATCAGTGATGAACTTATAGGTGGATTTCATTACGTTTTCCATTTGAAGATAGTCGCCTTCTAATAACAAACCCGCTTCCACTGACTTTTTCAATTTATCCGTAAAGAAATCTTGTCCCGCCTTAAACATACGGACAAAGGTATCTAAGTATTCGTAGGTTTCATCAAGGAATTTGAGAATAGGGGTGATATGGTCGGGTTTCACCCAGTCCCAGTTAGGAGAGCAACACATCGTGCTAACAGTGATGTGGAAGCGGGTGATTGTTTTTTTTAACTCTTCACCAAATCTTTTACTCTCCGTGAGAGCCTTGAGGAGAATGGAAATGTTGTGTAAGATACGAATATCACCGCAACCAAAAGAAACCATTTCACCATCACAGTAGGTGACGGCAAGTTGTTCGTGAGCGGTGATTCTGGAATGCTCTTCTTGTTGAAAAATGTGAGAGAGAGACATCGTCGTTGGATTCCTTAGTTGATTACTTTTGGACGGCTTAAAGACTGGCGGATAAATCCTTTCAATTTTTTTTT
>Ga0181352_1000205_pt1 | contig 27468 bp, 31 predicted proteins | sample Fa13VDMLBSN_FD_130103 | JGI IMG/M metagenome (GOLD analysis project Ga0181352, IMG submission 130103) | Freshwater viral communities from Lake Michigan, USA - Fa13.VD.MLB.S.N | ecosystem: Environmental > Aquatic > Freshwater > Lake | place: USA: Michigan | collected 2013-09-23 | reverse complement strand
TTGCCATTACATCTGCGCCGCTTTTCCATTTGTGTACTCTCTGTTCCATAATCATAAGCTCCACTATTTAGTTTCTTGATAAGAATTGCCAACTTTATAATCCGAGACCATAGGCACGTCCATGACCAAAGCATTGCACATGGCGTTGACTAAACACTCAGCCTCACGTTCAACGGCATCTTCCGGCGCTGATATAACCAACTCATCATGCACGGATAAAAGCAATCGGCTGCCATTGCGTGTCTTTTGAAATAACAACATGGCAGCTTTGGCTTGATCCGCAGCCGAGCCTTGAATTAACAAATTCACGCCTTTATAATCAAACTCACGCAAACGTCCATTGATAATCTTTGGTGGCTCCATCTTTACCCAACGGTTGCCAATGGTGCGTATGGGCTGACCTAGCTTATAGCGAGTTCGCATAGTATCTTGCATCATCTTTAGACCTGGCGCCACAGCTGTTGTATATGTATCCATCAACGTACGGGCAAGGTCTAAATCAATCTCCAACATTTCACTAATCTTTTTTGGGCCTGCGCCATAAAGGATAGCAAAACTAACGCCTTTTGAATATGTACGGCTGACCTCGCGGCCTGAAGCCTCAGTCATCATCTTGGCTGCATAGGTATGCAAATCAGCTCGAGCATCCTGTTGATACTGTTGCATAAGATTGCCACCTTCAAAGTGAGCAAAGATACGCAACTCCTGTGCGTTAAAATCACATGCAATGAGCTTATGCCCTTCATCAGCTAGGATGAAACTTCGAATAAGCGGGAGGGGCTCGACTTTGAGGTCTTCAGGGAGTTGTACTTTCGGGTAACGGATAGGTGCATTTTGAAAATTGGGTGTGGAAGAGAGTCGTCCGGTTCGGGTGCCCCCACGTTCACCTCGAACACTGTTCCAGTTTGTGTAGATTCGACCTGTAGATCGAGAAGCTTCCAACCATGGTTCAATGAAAGTCGACAAACATGTTGATAGGTTGGCTCTATATCTAAGAGTGTTTTTGAGTCCTTCATGTGTAAGTATCTCCGATAGCGTTTCTTTGTCAGCCCGTGGTTGGCCTTTGTCTGTTTTAGGCCATCCGTTTTGTTTGAGCCAAAAGTCTGTGGGATAAATAGCTTCAACCAGCTGCGCATCGCTGTCCACATTTAACTCAGGAGACTTTAACAATGCACGAACCCAAACATTACATGTTTCAATATCTTTTATTGCTGTTTCTTTTGCTTGTTGCAACCCATCACGGTCGACTCGAACACCTAACCGTGAGTTTTCAAGCAACATGGGGATTAAAGCAATCTCACGATGATAAGGCTCAGTCTGCTGTGGTAAGACCTTGTCAACCAAAAAAGACCAAAGGTTGTAAGTAAGCCGTACGTCGGCCTCGGCGTAGCTGCCGACCAATCCACCGGGGGCACGGCAAATGTATGCACCCCATGTTGACTTTTTACGCTTAGCCTCGGGCACATGCGTAATGATCCATTCACGCAACTCATCGCGTTCCTGTGTTGTGTCAAGTTGCCAATGCACAACCAGATCTTTAAGGCTTAAACTAGGTACGTGTGGATCAAATAAGAAAGCAAGAATAAGTGTATCATGTACTAACTCGGTGTCGGGAATAGGTAAGTCCCAGTGTGTTTCGGCAACGTCAAGGTCAAACATTGCGTTATGAAAACAAACCGGTCGCCGTGATGCGTAGATGGTCGCCATGACATCACGGGCGACATCCTCGGTACAACTATTACCTTCACTATGACCAAACCCGTAGTAACCGCTATCAAACTGACCGGCCGGATCATACACGGCAAGGCCTACGGGCTTTGGTGGGTATAAAGGCCGAGGCATAATGCCTTTGGTTTCAAAATCTAAAAAGATAGGAACTTGTTGCATAAAAGCCTCATCATAAGTGATGGGGTACTTACCTTATGAGCTTTCCCCCATATGCAATTAGAATCGATCCGAAGTTGCAGGCGTTGCTTCATCAGCCATTTCACCGGCTGTTGCTATGGCGCGTTCAATTTCTTGCTCGGCTCTTTGCATTAAGGCTTTAACAACAGCGGGCTCGGCAATCGGCTTCACCATGTTGAAGTTAACCTTGAACTGCGTCTTGGCATCAGGCACTACAGCAATCTCGCTGATTACAGCAACGGGTGGACGCTTCATCGACGCCGCTAAGGTTTGCACATAGTTTGCGTAATTCTTCAAACTGGTAACCGGTGGGCGCAATGCAGCAACCTCGGCCTTAGCAACAGATTCAGGCGAGGTAACAGCGTCGGCTGGAATTAGCAACAACCGTCGTGTTTCACGACAAGCCTTGCCCTTACCACCCGTTAAGGATGAACCCCATTCATTGCGAGGGCAGCCTTCACATGTGGCATGCTGCGGCTTTTCAACCGAAGGTGCCGGTGACATTTCACTTGCCAATCGACCAATGGCAAAGCAAGTAGGCGGTACGATCTTAGTCGGGTCATAACGTTCGGCGTAAAATAACCGCTCAATAGGACTGCTAAGAATAACACACGCAAGCTTATTGCCTGCAACCGGATCACCGCGGTAGCTAAGCGTACCACTTTTGGTTGAGAGAAATGTCATGCCGCCGGTTGATTGCTCAGCCTTTACGACTTCCATGGCCATTTTGGCCATTTCACTTTCAAAGGTAACAAGTTCGTTTTTAGACATGTTAACAAGCTCCACTAGTAGGACTATTTACGAACGATGCGAAGATCCCAGACCGATATAGCCTTGGTACCGGGAATGTTTTCGCCTGCATCCCATCGCTCTTTGAACGCAGTCGAACTGAGCCGCTTATGCAGCAACTCAAATTGGTTAGTCTTAGCCACGTAATCGTAGAATTGTGACCAATCCTCAATGGCCGGTTGTTGTGTTTCACGCATATGACAGCTGGCTTTGTCGCTGCCTGCTTGTGTAATGCCAGCATCAGACATAGTTTTCATAATGTCTTTTTCAAGAACGGCCATACGCTCCGTGCATTCCTTGACTTGCTCTTGCAAATCATCGCGTTTGTTTTTCTCAGCCACAAAGGCGTCGATCAATTCTGCCAAAGTTGTCATGATTTTCTTAATCCAAGAAGAGTACTAATTTCCCACTCGGGGCCGACAAAGTTACTAGGCTTAACAACATCGTATTGCCGACCACGCAAGGATCGCCATTCATCCGTAGCAGGCACCTTTTGCATATTGCATTGATGTACAACCTCAAACAGTTTATCAAAAGGCAAACCCATGGCATGGGCACAGCCTAGCGTTACGTAAACAAGATCGACCAGCCCGTCGGCAGCCGAAGTAAGATCACCTTCCTCGCAGGCACGCATATACTCGCTGAGCTCCTCAAGGATAAACCGCGCAAAGTAACTGGTCTCAGCCGGTGTCATAAACTGCGCTTTATCGGACATGGGCAATTTCATCTTACGACGAAACTCACCCACAAGATCAAAATTACTTTTCATCGGTGTTTTCCTTTATGCTGACTTGTTTCATATGAACTTGGCTCATCGTGTCCTGAAAAACTGAACTCACAGCTACTCGAGCGCTATTATCCTCAGGGCACTTAAAAGTTGCGCGATCACGACCGTACCAATCCTCCTCAATGTTTAGCAATTTGATATGCTCGGTACGGTGCCGGCCGCCACAGATATCACACATGACAAAGTGGTACATATTAGGCCTCGGCCATACGTGCGTTGGAATAATCGACAAACCAATCGGGAGCGGGCTGTTCGCCACGGTACCACACCATAGGCATACGGTCTTGCTTGCTGGTGTAAAAGCGACGGTAGCTTTGGACGGCGTCATCGCATTTGAATTCGTCAGGCATTGCAAGCGTAGGTGGTTGCCAGGTTTTAGGCATGGCAAGCAGAGCAGGTGGTGGTTGTAATAGCTGGTCGATAAGGATTTGTCGACAGGCATGAACCTTGCCATAACGGAACCAGAATTCGCGGCCAAGGTAAACGGCAAGGTTGACGAGCCACATGTAATGCATGGGGCTGGAACGAGTCCATATGGCCGATGGATGATTTTTATGCGTAGGCTTATAGGTAACGGCATGGCCGTTGTCATGGACATGGTGCGCGGTGGCCAGGAGTTGGCAGGATTCGATGAGCATTTTGCCGACATGCTTGTCGCAATGATGCCGTGCTGCGATAGGAGCTGCGTGATGTAGATAGAAGATGTTCATTTGGTTACCTTTCAAAAGTCAACAACGACAGAAGCAATATATCACACAACTTACACGTTAGACCAATCTTTCGCAACATTTTTTTGGCTTAAATCTGTTTCAACTCGTAACTTACATATTTGGATTTGTGTGATCAATTGCATGCGTGCGTCATCAACCGATTCCGGCATGTTTTGACCCCAGTCTTTGCGGCTTGGATAGCCAGTAAGCGTAATGACTTTCTCAGCTGCAAGGATAAGATTTAAGACATGTGCATAAGTAAGTGGTAAAGCCATGATGTAGTTCCTTTCAATGGTCAGTAAAAGAGAGGCACTCGGCCTCTCTGAGAGTTTACAACTTAGGCCAAAGCCAGCAAATCATGCATGGCCTGCTGCTTAAGATTAGCGCCGCCGCCAAACCAAGCATTGGCCAACCGAGCATCGCCGGTACGAGCGGTTTCCCAATCAAGGAGCTGCGTGACAGCGTTAAGCGCGCCCCATGCCGTACCTTTGGAGCTTTCCATCTCAGAGCCGATGCCTGCGCCATCAAACAAAGCCTGAGCACGAACCGCAGCGCGGCTGGGCTTATCAGCATCACCACCAAGGAGCTTGGCAAAGAACTTGGAAGACTGCTCGGCCGAGATTTTGATATTGGCCAAAGTACGTGATGCGGCGGTAAAGTGAGTGAAGGCCTCGTTAAGATCGCCGAGCTTAGCTTTAAGAGACTCGGCGTCGAAGATCGAGCTATGACGCACCTGCACTGCCTTGCCTGTGCCTTGCGACAGCTGCAAAGTATTGTTGCACACCACGCGGACCGAGGTAAGTCTTGCCTGAGTAGCCAGGCTGCCATCGGCCGAGCTAGCCAGCAATAAGTACTGGTTGACTTTGTCACCGGCAAGATCAAACTCGCCATCCATCTTGGCGAGAGCCCAGTAATGCGCACCGTTGCGAAGAACGCCGGCGGTTTCAAGATGAGCGATCGTACCGACCATATCGCGGAAGAATTCCAAGACTTCGATAGGCTGAACGATTTTATAACGATTGGACACGATGCCGAGAGCCTCGCCTGAGTCAGCACGGTACATAACCTTGCGACCGTTGTAAGTCGTGCGGATATGACCGGGAGGCTGGAACTGAACATCAGCGGTTGCAAGCTTGAAATCAAGGCCGGACTCGGTTGCCCAGGTCTCAATCGATGCGTCGTCGGTCAGACGTTGGCCAAGGCCATGCCAAGGAGTAGCGCCGACGTAGGCCATAGCTGCTTTGCCGGTGGATGTGGTTGCGATCATGTGTGCCATTTGGATTTCCTTTTCAAAAGTCAGTTGATGTTGAGGTGCTACAGTTGCAATAATAACACGTTCTAGATTCTTGTACAGGTACTTCTAAACTTTTTACACGTTGTTACACAGGGGCCGAAGCCCCATGGTTGATCAGCCGCAGCTTTTGCACTGGCAAGCAATGACAGAATACTTGATGTCGGCACGAAGCTCTTTCATCGAGTCGTAACCACGAACGTGTGAGTAATCGTCATGCCTAGAGCCTTGTTGATCATCAAAGCGCCAGCCTTTGGGTAAGTTGAGAATGAACACGCCGGGCTCATCGGTGTCAACGTCACGCGTTACATTTAGCTTGAATTTCATGTTACGTTCCTTTCAAAAGTCAGTCAATCAATGTACTACGATTGCATTATAACACGTTTCTCAATCTTGTACAAGATTTTTTGTACTTTTTACACGTTGTTACACAATGATGCCGAAGCCCATCATCAGCACAAGGCAAACGCAGATGATGAGCATACCAAGGAGTACTAAGCCATCACCGGAAGTCATCGTAAAGGCTCTCAAGGAATGATTCATATTCGTCAATGGACTTTTCATACTCACGGCGCGATGCCTCCAGCGCCTCACTATCGTTGTCGTGCTCCCACAGCTGCCTATCCAGCCATGCGTCGTAATTATGCATGTTGATTCTCCAAGTACTTGGTGAGTTCGTCTCTGAGTTGCGTAGCTTGCTCACGTGTCATGGGTACGCCTGCATGAGCTTTTGGATGCCAAATGGTCAGCCAAATGCCATCTTCGTAATCGCTTATGTTGACGTGCTCATAACTATCTGTTTTGATTTGTACGTCCATGGTAATGCTCCTTTGTATGTGTGGGGCCGAAGCCCCGGGATTGTGTTAGGCTGTGGGGCAAACTTTGATAACTGCGGTGCTTTTGCCGCGGAAGGTTGCCAGCTGCTCATCGGTGATACCATACGCTTTGCAAAGAGCTTTGTAATCGACTGAGCCTTCGCGGTCTTCGATGGTGATGCGCACACCGTATGTATCACCACGGTGCTTGCCTTCACCAAGGTTGTTGGCCAGGTTGTCTTTGAGCGTTTTGATTTGCGCGGCAATTTTCTTGGCTTGTTGGTCAAGGATGGCCAAGAGGTCGATGTCGTTGAGGGCGGCAACATCAGCAACGGCGTTGAATTCGGTGGTGGTGGTTTGCATTTGCGTTTCCTTTCAATGGTCAGTTAGAGTCAGAACTGCTGTGCTACAAGTGCATAATACATCACTCTCGTGTTAAGTACACAAGTAAGACAAACTTTTACACTCTGTTACAATTTACAAGCCTCACGGCATAGATATAATGTTTACCTGGTCGGAGGGGCCAGGTTAAAAACCATGGCGCTTTGACAGTGTAAAGGCGCCTATACACAGGGCGTAAGTATATGATTTCGTTTGACTTTTTGACCTTTGAAAAGGATGTATATGCAAAACTGTTATAAAAAAATAAGGTCCATAGGATCTATCAACCTATGGACCTTGTGTCAAAGAGCCGCGTTGGGAAGTGGCTCAAAAGGAGAACCGCATGGACAGAAGACAAGGAGTACACGAGGATGACAACATCGAGCTTTGCCACACAAACCTTATCTCCACAACAATTATACAAGGACTTCCTACAGAATAGACAATTTTCACAGCAGGATGAGCAGGCTTTAGGCCTTGAATTGCTATCACCTGATGATACTTTTGTATTACTAGGTCATACACGCGACTGGTCCATCAAACTACCTTACAGAGATTGGTCAGGCATGGACACGGGCTTTCACCGCGTTAGGCTTTTACATCCAAAAAGTAAGATGAAGTACTCACAGCCAAGGGCCAGTGGGTCACACATTTTCTTTCCAGTCGGCCCACAATGGAAAAACATCTCACAGGACGTTGATATACCCATCATCATCACGGAGGGTGAATTCAAAGCCTGGCAAATTTGGAAGTTCTGCCAAGCCAATCAGCTTCAATACGTACCCATTGGGCTGGCCGGCGTAACGAGTTGGGGCGACAAGCAGGGTCTGCCCCTGCACAAAGACCTTATGCAAATAGCTTGGAGAAGAAAGAATGCTTTCCAGGATAAGAGCCGCCATGTTTACATTATCTTTGACTATGATGGAGCCGAGGAACATGGCGAGCCAAATGAGCAAGTGGGCATGGCCGAGACCAAGCTGGCAGTCTCATTAAGAGGTCTAGGTGCGCATGTACACCTGTGCCGCGTTGGTCGGTTTGGCCAGGGTGTAGGAAAAAAGTATGCCATTGACGATCATTTACTAAGTGGTGGTGACTTAGGGCAAGTCTTAACAACAACGTCCATCACCATGAATGGTATCGACACGCTCGATACCAAGCTTTATGAGTTTAAGACTAAGTACGCATTGCTGAATGGCGATGTCATTCGCTTACGGGATGGCTTAATTCTAAGCTGGTCAAAGGCTAAGATCGACTCCGCGCAGGAGTATTTCATTTCCAACACGACAAATAGCCGAGGCCAGCCCGTTATGCGTGAAATTCCGCTATTGGATGAGTATAAGAAGTGGCAAAGGTGTTGTAAACTGGACTTTGTTGGTATGTACCCCGAGTTTCAAGGCTTGCAAATCACACCGGACAGGTGTTACAACTTATTTAAAGCGTGGGTGCATGAACCAATACCGGGAGATCCGAGCCCGTACTTGGATTTTTGTAAGTATTTCTTTCAGGCCGAGCCTCACTTTGAGCCCTATTGGCACGATTGGGTGGCAAACGTTGTCCAGTATCCATGGAGACGTAATAACACGACGCCCCAGTTCATCCACGACATGGAAGGTATGGGCAAATCTGCTATACCGGAATTTGTAGCCGAGATGCTGGGCATGGGTGATGGCGGAGCAGCTGCGGCCTTGGGGCCTGATGATCTATTTGGCTCATTCAATGGCATTATGAAGGGAAAAGTTTTTATCGTTGTGAATGAGCCCTCATCCGATAGGGATGATCACTCGGCAAAGTTAAAGAATCTCATTACAGGCAAGGAAATCACCATCAACAACAAGTATGGCATGCAATACTCGGTTAAGAACTACGTTAACTATGTTTTTACGTCCAATAAGCCTTACATCACGCATATGGGCAATAGCAGTCGCCGTGAAGCGATTTATAAATGTCCAACTTTTGAACAAATGGACATCCTTAGGCGTGTGTCGGCTTTGATGAAGTGGGCACGATCAAATAAGGGTCGCGGCTTTAGTCATGTTTTGAATTGGTACATGGAACGGGATATCGCGGACTTTGATCCTTATGCACCTGCACCGATGACCGAGTATAAGCAAGTTGCCATACAGCTGAGCAAAACCCCCATAGAAGCCTTTTGCCAAGAACTGGCCGAGTGGACTGAACAACGATTAGGTGGCGTAGGAGCTTTCACAGCTCCACAGCTCGCGGTGCTATGCGAAAGATGGGGCCACGACGCTCGGCCTAAAGTGCAATACATCAAAAAGGCGTTGCAACCTTTTGGCGATGTAGAGCCTGCAAGGCCTATCACGGTGGGAGGCAAGACCAGTCGATACACGATACTGAGAATTACAAAAATCAAGGCACCGGGAAAAATGCACGGAGATTGGGCTGAGACTGCTCGTGATACGGAGAGAGAAATACAGCGAGAATTGGGCACTGAAGGCAGTTTTTAGTAATTTGGTTACTGTTTTGTAACCGCTAAGTGTTTGATTCTTAAGGATTGATACAAAATTACAATATTACTATAAGAATTTATATTTTTATATTTATATATATGTGCATCGTATATAAAAGAGTTTCCGTGAGTTGTAATTTTCTTTGTAATTTTGCCTTTAACACGTCTTAAGCCATTATTATGTACATCCTGCATGAGAATTGAATACAATCATCGCCATATCAACTGCATAACGTAAGGGTTTTGCATGGTTACCAAAACGCAATCTCCATCCGGTGCCTATCTCGGTCGCCCCACAAAATACGATCCTGAAATTTGTAAGAAGATTCCACCTCTTGGCAAGCAAGGCTTTTCACGTTGGCAAATTGCTTCGACACTAAACATCGGGTGGCGTAATCTTCAAAACTGGGAAGGCGCGCATGACGATTTTCGGGCGGCTTTAGAAGAAGCACGTCTTTATGCGCTTGCTTACTGGGAGGACTTGGCCAATAAGCATGTGGTCGAAACGCCAGGCGGGCCAAAACTGAACACGGGTCTTTGGTCTCGGTCCATGTCGGCAAGGTTCCCCAATGAGTACCGTGAAAACTCAAAGATTGAGCACACAGGACCTGGCGGCGGAGCCATACAACACGATGTGACTTTGGACTTTTCACAAAGCCTGATTGATGATCTGCTTAACATGAGACAAGAGGATGCTAAGTCAAACTCTGGAAAGTAAGTTTGTTGAGCGTATTCGCAACACGCCACATCTCAACACACTTACTCCAGAAAAGCAAGCAGCATTGGCTGCGCGAATCAAATGGCTTCGCATTGCCAATCCGCATCAAATACCGCCCAAAGGCGAATGGTGGCGTGTTTGGCTCTTGCTGGCAGGTCGAGGCGCAGGCAAAACGCGTGCAGCTGCTGAGTGGACTTGGAACGAAGCTTGGACTAAGCCAAAGACTCGGTGGTTGGTCTCGGCACCTACGTCATCGGACGTTCGTGACGTATGCTTTGAGGGCGACTCAGGTCTTATGTCTATCATACCCGAGCAGATTATTGACCATTACACGCGAAGCTTGCATGAGATTTACCTCATCAATGGCTCATTGATCAAAGGCATACCAGCCTCGGAGCCTTCAAGATTTCGAGGCCCACAGTTTCATGGTGGTTGGCTTGACGAGCTGGCAGCTTGGGAATACCTTGATGACGCATGGGACATGATTCAATTTGGCATGCGATTGGGTGATGCGCCTCGCCTTCTATGCACCACCACGCCAAAGCCAAAGCCTTTGATCGTGGACTTGGTTAACCGCGATGGTGAGGACGTGATCTATACATCGGCCTCAACGTATGACAACATTCACAACTTAGCAACTACATTTAAGCAACAAATTCTCCAGTATGAAGGTACAAAGCTTGGTCGCCAAGAGATTTACGCCGAGATTATCGATCCTGAAGAATCAGGCATTATCAAACGGGATTGGTTTAAGCTTTGGGGCGCTGAAAAGCCCTTGCCTCAGTTTGACTATGTCGTGCAATCATATGATTGCGCCACTTCGGATAAGACGCACAACGATCCTACGGCCTGCAGCGTATGGGGTGTATTTAAGCCCGGACCGGATAAGCCTACCAGTGTCATGCTCATTGACTGCTGGGAAGAGTATATGCAATATCCGGACTTAAGACCTAAGGTCGTTGAAGAGTCCACCATCGTGTATGGCGACCCCAATGAGTTTGGGCATGGCAAAAAGGTCGATCTCATCTTAATCGAAGACAAGTCAGCCGGCATTAGTCTTTTGCAAGACTTGCAAAGAGCCGGCCTGCCTGTTAGAGCGTACAACCCAGGCAGCGCCGATAAGATGACACGCCTCAACATTGTGGCACCCATCATCCAACGTGGTCGTGTCTACATACCTGAAAGTCTAAAGAATGAGGGCTGTGCTCGTGATTGGGCCGAGCCACTTATCACGCAACTTTGTGCTTACCCCGAAGTCAGACATGATGATTTGTTGGACACCGTCACACAAGCATTACGTATTTTACGTGACATGGGGTTCATAAACATCGATCCGGTGTATGATGACGATGAATTTGACGAGCGACCGCGAAGGACCAATCCTTATGCCGTCTGATGCACCTGACGTCCTATGTAATTACTTCCAATTGAGGATTAAGCATGGCAACGGATGAGTTTGCAGGTTTGCTATCGGCATTGCAAGAGCCTGGATCGCCTGAGCTCAAAGATTATGAAATGCAATACGCATTGGCGCTTGAAGAAGCTCGCCGTCGCCAACGCGATCAATCACAAGTACCGGTACTTCCGCAACGTGCAAAAGTTTCAGACTTGGATCGCCAGTCGCCTGAAATACGAAACATGCTCGAGCGGCAATACATTGAGGGCATGCAGCCAAGGTCAGACACATCACAGCGTTTTCCTCCACAGCAACGCTCATACGCTGATAAGCTAATCGATGCGACTAAGAAAGCTTATGGCGCATTGCCTGCGTTTAACATCTCGACTCGTTTGTCCGAGCCTTTACGTGCTCCTGCCGAAGCAGCTGCAACTTTAGGCACAGGCTCAGTAGCTTTGCCAGCCGGTGCTTTATATGGCATGGCAAGAGCTGTACCTGAAGCCATTAGTACTAAAGTATTTAATCGTCCACCTTCACCTGACGTTAACAAAGATGTTGTCAAGGACACCATTGAGTCCATGACCTATATGCCTCGCACTGAAGGCGGGCAAGATATTGTAGGAACATTAGGTAAGTTGTTTGAGGAATCCAAGGCGCCTCATTTATGGCCTCTCACACCCGGTCGCCCATTGATGACACCTGAAGCCATGCAGGTTGCAGGCGCTCGTACTGGTATGCGCTTAGGCGAGATAAAAGACATTCCTGCAGATATACGCACACAGCAAAAAGGTCTTACACGTCTCAACGTTATGGATGAGCCGACTATTGGCGCGCAGCTCGGTAAGGGTATTGCTGCAACTGCTGAGGCTTTTCCACAAAATAGACAAGACTTAGGTTTGTTATTGGAAAGCCAATCAGGCGCGGTTAGACCTACAGGCACTCGTGTTGTGCAGCCACAATTTCCACCTGAGACTAATCGCTCGTTTGCAAAGCTTGCCGAGGGCTACGGTCAAGATACTGCAATGGAAATGTTGCGCGCATTTAAGAATGACATGGGTTATACGTACACCTTGCCACATTTACGATTTCCTGGTGCAGAAGGCCAAGCCTGGGCAGGGGCATACACACCTACAAGAGGCATTACGCCATTAATACCACATGATGTTAGTCTTGCCTTAGAGCAAGCTTGGGTTCAGCATTGGCGCAATTACCAAAAAAGTCTGTTTCCCGAGTTTGATCGCACCAGTGGAAACGGAACTATACAGGAAGCATTTAAAGCACGATTCAACACTGATGAAGCTTACAACAACGTTCGCAATCAGCAGCTTGATGCGTTTTTGAAAACCAATGAGGCAAAAGAGATTATTGGCGATCATTACGTTGCAACGCCTGCAGAGTACATGAAAAAGCTTGATGCTTTTGATAATTGGGTTGAGAATAAAGTTGTTAAGAATTTCATCTCATCTAAACTTGGTACACCCGATGATCCTATCATTAAGCTAACTGCTGAAGGCAAAGGCTTTAGACGTGACTCTGGACAGCCTGCGTTTGAACAACCACAAGCACTTTCGCCTTCTTACGTCAAAGCAATAAATGAAAAAAGAGCCGAGGCAGGTTTTCCCGCAAAAGAAACACCTACATTCTTAAAAGCAGAAGAAGTACGTAATGAACTAAGCGATCTTAATATTTTTCTTGACACAGTTAGAGAAGAAAAAGCTGCAGCCTTTCAAGAAGCCGTTGAACTGTATGGTTTAGAACGCCATGCTGAACATGCACCATTTGCTGCAGCTTCACAAGAAGAAAATCGTCTTAATAGAAAAATTAAGCGTGCTGAGGAACAATACAATAATCTTATGCAGGCAATAAGCTATGAAAATGCTGCCGATAACGCCATTGAGTTTTCATACAACTTACCGCCAAATGAGCAAAATTCATTTTTAAGCAACATTAGACAAATAGACCGGCAGTTTTTTGAGCACACAAAACGTGCACCGTCTACTGAGAAGCTTTACTCATACGCGCCTAATGGCGCATTGCAAATCGCAATTGAAAGAACCATTGCTGAAATTGGTAAAAAGTTTTTGAAGAATGAGATCACAGAGAAGCAATTGCAAAACTTGGACTTTCCAAAAGCTGTTGCTCAAGTCAGTGAGACATTAGGCAATAAGCTAAAATTGGAAGAAGAGAGACGCCAAACATACCGCGATCGACTATCAGAACAAGGCAAAAAAGACGCTTTGGCTTTTCAAAAGTCGCCTGAGCCTGACGGCACTCGTGTAATTGTGATTGACAATCAAAACTTTACGCCTACCGAGATCGATAGGCTCATGTCAATGGATACGGCTGTGCTTAACCATTGCATGAATAACAAAGGCTCTACGGATAGAGAAATACATGCTTTTACGGGCGAACAAGGTTCACATTACATACCGTATGCAGACCCGATAACGGGTGAAGTAACAGCAGGTGCAAGACGACAGCAACCCGGTTACTTTAATGGCATAGAAAACGGCACACAGATTATTGCTAGCTTTAGAGATGGTAGGACAGGATTGCCATATGCGTCAATGCAATTTAGAGTACTTGATAATGGGCTATGGTCAATACACCAGTTTGTAGGACCGGGCAATAGCGAAATTGTTGATAGCGCTAAACGCGCAAGAGATATTGCGAGCTTCTTAAATGCTAATCGACATAGCATTACGACTAACTATGACTCCCCGCATCTTATTTCAAACACAAACGCCAATGTTGTCGACACGTTACATGAGCAGTCGTCTTTTCAAATTGCACAAGCATTAGGCATTCCATCAAACGAAGTTGTAAAGTACGACTTTTATGATGGCGATCGTAGATTTTTGACTAAGCCTGAATTGCGTGAAATGTATGATAAACTGCGACAAGGTGCGCCTGCAACTGTCAAGTTAACGCCTTCATTGGTTAACCCTTCACAGCAATGGGAATACGCAATTAATCAAGGCGTGCAAGACTTAGCGCATGAATTAGGTCGAGCAAGAGTTGACAATCGTATTGCTGAAGAAACTACAACAGCATATAGTGCGTTAATGCATAGTGGTTACACGCAGGTTGTCAATGACTTGTTTGCTCGAGCGCCCGATGCGCACGTCAATGCAATTAACGTAGGGTTGGAAAACTTATACACTGAATTATCTTTTTTGCTTAATGCTGTTCGTCCGGATGAAGACAGTCCCGTTGCGCGTAGTGCTATTAACCTAATGCTTGATGTTATTAATGAAGGCCGCAGTTCACCTGTTACTCAATTCTTACAAGACAACAGGCAGCAGCATTCGCATCTGGTGCCAGGGCTCCCCACATTTTCTGAGACGCTTAATTGGTTTTTGCGCAATGTTGTTAACAGCCCAGACTTTTACAAGACTGTTGATGAGATAGCAATGTCAACACTTGAAGGTTTAAGCAATGCCGGTTTTACATTAGAAATGTTTTACCCTTCGGTTGAAGGCAATGAAATACGTAGAGTTGTTCAGCAACTATTAACAGAGCATCTTGAATCAGATAATCCTGAGTATAGACATCGTGTGCAATTAGGTCTTGAAAACGTTATCAACAACAATATTGCGCAACAAGGCAGCATCCCAAATCTTATATATGGTTTACTGGAAGAAGGCCTAGATTACTTGCCTTTGTATGAAAGGACTGCGTTTGCGTATGCAGCTTCTGAACTGGTACGCTATTTGCAAGCAACGTTTTTTCATACAGATTTTAATGGCAGGACGCTACGTCAAATAGATACACCTACTATTGACGCGTACATTAATGATCCGGCAAATGTTGGCGCTTTGCATAATCGTGAAGTGGCCATGCCTCAGCGGTTTGCGCAGGCACCCGCTCAACAAGCACCTGTACAAGTTGTGGATATGGATATTCCTGAAGAGCCTTTAGTTGATGCTCAAGGTCGATTGCTTGCTGACTTTGAACCAGAACCACCTGTGCAAATGCCTGAAGGTCCTGACATCGTTGTTCGCGGTCGCAATCAACAGCCTATCCCACCTCTTATTGGACCTGAGGCCAACGCGCAGCCTGCGCCACAACCACGAATAGCACCTTTGGCGCCTGTGCCAGTAGAAATACTTAATATGGACATCAATGAGCTTATAAGGCGACCAGATGTTCAGCAGTTTGATGATGTTGCGGCGGCTTTTGTAGCACTTAGAGATCAAAACAGAAATGATCCAGTAGCGCTTAATGCACTACCAGACATCATTGCGCAGTATGCCATAGGGCCTTGGGCGCAACTTAATGACGTGCAACGCGCGTTATTAAGACGATTTATTGAAGAATTTATACAAGAGCAAAATGAAGTTGCACAACGGCGGCTTGAGCGGTTAGGAAACAATGACGAAGACAATGATATACCATTTGCGCAAGGCGGTTTGGTTGAAAGGCCTTTGACAATCGATGATATGAAGTATGCTCTTATGATGCGGAGTGCCTAATTATGGCTACAGAAATGCCGATTCCTCAAGACTTTAATCGCTTTATTCCTCCTATGGTTGAAGAAGAATCAACTGAGGAAGATAAGTCAATCTTTGAGATGTTTGAACAGGAAGACGACGATGTTGTAGAGCTTCCTGATGGCAGTGCTATTATTCGTAGCAAAGACCTTGGACCTTCAAAGGAGCCTGACTTTTATGCAAACATGGCAGAAGATATTGAGCAATTTAAGCTTGCGCCACTTGCTCAGAAGTATTTGGATCTTATTGAAAAAGATCGTGAGGCGCGTTCAGAACGTGATAAGCAATATGAGGAAGGGATCCGGCGAACGGGGCTAGGCAAAGACGCCCCTGGTGGTGCACAGTTTCAAGGTGCCAGCAAAGTGGTGCACCCCATCATGGCCGAGGCATGTGTTGACTTTTCAGCTCGTGCTATTAAAGAGCTATTTCCACCTGAAGGGCCTGTACGCACAAAGATTGTAGGTGAGACAACTGACGATAAAGTGCAAATAGCAGAGCGTAAGCGTGACTTTATGAATTGGCAACTCACCGAGCAAATCGTTGAGTTTAGAGCCGAAGAAGAGCAAATGCTTACGCAAATGCCTCTTGGCGGTAGTCAATACTTTAAGATTTGGTACGACGATCAGCAAAAACGCCCTTGCGTCGAGTTTGTCCCCATTGATAATATTTACTTGCCCTATGCTGCAGGTAGTTTTTACACAGCACAGCGTGTGACTGAGGTCAACGACATTACGCAAGAAATGTTTGAGATTCGCGTTGACCAAGGCTTATATATCGATTTAGCTTTGATGCCGCCTTCACAATCGCCGGATCAATCAAAGGCTGAACAAGCTAATGACAAGATTGAAGGTCGAACAGAGCAAGCCATGAATATTGATGGCGTCCGCCGTGTGTTTCATATTTACACATGGTTGGAGCTCGAGGATGATAGCTTTTCAAAAGGTGAGCGTGCGCCTTATATCTTAATGATCGACGAGCTTAATAGAGCCGTTGTAGGTTTATATCGTAATTGGGAGTATGACGATAATCGATACGTAAAGCTGGATTGGATTATTGAGTTTCCATTTATCCCATGGCGTGGAGCTTATGCCATTGGCATGCCACATTTAATTGGCGGTCTATCTGCCGCGTTAACAGGTTCATTGCGTGCTTTGCTTGACTCAGCACACATTGCCACAGCGCCTACTATGCTAAAGCTAAAAGGCGCAAAGATTAGCGGGCAATCAACAAGCATTGAGCCTACACAGGTATCTGAAATTGAAGGCGCGCCTGGCGTTGATGATATTAGAAAAGTTGCCATGCCTGTACCCTTTAATCAACCCAGTCCTGTTTTATACGAGCTGCTTGGTTGGTTAACCAACGCTGCAAAAGGCGTGGTCACAACCAGCGAAGAAAAGATTGCAGATGTTACGTCCAATGCTCCGGTAGGCACAACACAAGCTTTGATTGAGCAAGGCGCTGCTGTATTCTCAGCCATTCATGCAAGGTTGCACGCCAGCCAGCGTCGAGTCTTACAAGTACTTACACGTATTAATCGTTGGTATTTTGATGAGATGGATAAAGCCGAGATGGTTGAAGATCTTGGCATTAGAAAAGAAGACTTTGAGAAGAACAGCGATGTTATGCCGGTTAGCGACCCGCATATCTTTGCTGAGACGCAACGGTACGCGCAAATTCAAACTCTGGCATCACGTGCTGAGAAAAACCCAGACTTGTATAATCGTCTGGCAGTTGAAAAGCGCATCTTAAAGCAAATCAAACTGCCTGACATTAATGAAGTCTTACCTGATCCTAAAGAAGTTAAAGAAATGAATCCGGCTTTGGAAAACGTAGCCATGACGTTAGGCAAGCCTGTTGGCGCGTTTCCTCAGCAAGATCATATTGCTCACCTTATGGTGCATTGCGCTTATGCCATTGACCCGACGTATGGTGCAAGTCCACTTATTGCAAAGTCATTTACGCCGGCGTTTTTAGAGCATGCCAAGCAGCATATGACGCTATGGTACTTAAATCAAGTTGATGGCTATGCCAGTGCTGCATTGGATAGACCTTTTAATGTTTTGAAAGAACAGCAACTTCCGCATGAGGCTGATAAGTTCATGGCCGTCATTGCACAGTTGGTGCATAAGGATACGCAGCCGACGTTTCAAAATATCCAACAGGTTATTCAAGGTGCCATGCAAGTCATGCAGCAATTACAACCGCAGCCACCTATGGATCCAGCAACTCAAGCATTTGTGCAAACATCCATGGCAGAGACGCAACGCCGTGCTACAAAAGATCAAGCCGACGTGCAATTGAATATGGCTAAGTTAGAGCAAAAGGCGCAAGCTGATGAAGCTAAATTACAAGCTGATATTGTTATGAATACCGAAGACAATTTGGTTAATGAAAGAATCAAGACGGCAGAACTTACGCGCGACGCTGCCGACTTGCAAAATGAGCAAGTTCGTACTGCTCTTGACGCGCAACGTATGGTTCAAACCTCATTAGGAGCATGACATGTCGGATGAAGGAATTAATCTCCATAAGAGAATGGCTATGGGAGCGGGCGAGGGCATTGCAAAAGCTCCAGGAAAAGGCCCAATTCAAAAATACAAAGAGGGCGGAAAAGTTATGCCGGAAAAGGGTGTTGCTAATTTGCCTGCTCGTGGATCTGCACCTCCACCTTTGCCTATAGGCGGTAAGACTAAGATTGCAACAATGAAAAAGGGCGGTATGCCAAAAAAGCCACCTGGGCTTATGCTTGCTATTGGCATGCCAATTAAGAAGTCATCCGGTCGGGGCCGCTAGTTTATGCGTGTTTCTGATCTCATCGGTCGACTAAAAGCTGCGCAACTGCGGCTTGCTGGAGTTCTTACAAGTGGAACACCACAAACTTTTGATGCGTATCAGCGATTAGTTGGCGTACACCAAGGCTTGGATGAAGCCTTGAATATTATTAACCAACTTATAGAAGAGGAAGAGAATGTCGAATGACATTATTGAACAGACGCTTGAAGAAGCGTTTCCTGAAATTGACCCTATGATGGCACCGTATGGGGCTAGAGTTTTAGTCCAGTTACGTGCGGTGAAAGAAAAAGTGTCAAAAGCCGGCTTGGTTTTGGTTGAAGAAACCCGTGAAACCGAGAAATGGAACACAATGATCGGTAAGATTATTGCCATTGGCCCTTTGGCATTCAAAAAGCGTGAATCTATGGAGCCTTGGCCTGAAGGATCATGGGCTGAAGTTGGCGACTTTGTTCGCGTACCAAAATGGGGTGGTGATCGATGGGAAGTTGACTACGAAAAGGGTGAACATAAGGGTAAAGCCTTGTTTACTTTTTTCAACGACCATGAATTGATTGGCAAAGTCACAGGCGACCCGTTGAAAATCAAAGCTTTCATTTAAGTTTTGAAAGGAAACTACGTAATGAATGCCACAGAAAAGTTGGAAATGCAGATTGCTGAGGAGCAAGACGGCTCGGCAATTGTCAAAATACCCATAACCGATGAAGATCTTGACCAAGATCAACAGCGTAATGCACAAACTGCTTCAAGTGATGCATCAGATGATGCTGAGGGACCCGATTCTTCAGATGATGATGGCAACTATGGTCCCGATGATGATAGAGAGGCCATAAGAGCTGCTCGACGCGAAGAAAGAAAGCTTAAAAAGCAACTTCATCGTGAAAAAGCACGCGAATCTAATCATCTTATCAATGCTTTACGCAAGCAAAACCAAGATTTAGCTCAACGCCTTGCTGCGGTTGAAAGTAAGACGTCTGGAGCTGAGTTTGCAAGGTTAGAAAAAGCAATTGATGACGCTTCGACACGAGTTGAATACGCAAAGTTGCAAATTAAGCAAGCAACAACTTCTAGAAATGGCGATGATATGGCCAAAGCACAACAGCTTTGGTATGATAGTCAGCGCCAGTTAGAAAGTTTGCAAGCTATGAAGGAAACTGCTGCAAAGCAGCTTTCTCAGCCTAAGCAAAATATTTCCGTGCCTGATCCTTCTGTGCAAAAGAACGCTGCAGATTGGATGGGACGAAATCGTTGGTATGACCCTCAATTGCGTGATCCAGATTCAAAAATTGCGCAAATGATTGATAATCAGCTTACAGAAGAAGGGTTTGACCCGTCTTTGCCTGATTATTGGGACGAATTAGATGAAAGAGTGCAAAAATACCTTCCACATCGCTATAATTCGGGGTATAGTAGCAACGTACGAAATCCTAAACCGAGATCTCCTGTGACAAGTTCCGGCCGCGAATCCTCACCAGCAACTAAACTTGGCGAATTCAGATTAGATCCTGAACGCGTCAGGGCTATTAAAGAAGCTGGCATGTGGGATGACCCAAAGCAGCGGAAACGTATGATTGACAAATACGTGGAATTTGACCGTCAACAGAAGAGAGGTGGTTAACATGGATGATCGTTTAAGAAAGAATACTCGTGCTGGTCGTGAAAATCGTGCTGCGCAAGATGAGTCACGTCAAGCACCTGAGTCTAAGTTTGCATTATCTGAGGAACGTCGTAAGATGTTCCGCTCGGAATGGCTACAAGAAGCTCTTCCGACTCCCCCTGAGATTCCAGGCTATCACTTATGCTGGCTCTCATCCAACAACTCGTATGACCCCATTCACAAAAGAATGCGCCTTGGCTATGAGCCTGTGAAAGCCGATGAATTGCCCGGCTTTGAGCATTTGAAAGTGAAAGCTGACGAGCATGTAGGCTTTGTTGCATGTAATGAGATGCTACTCTTTAAGCTCCCGATGGATATCTATCAGGAGATGATGTATGAGTTGCATCACAGATTGCCTCTTGAAGAACAAGAGAAAATCAAAGTGCAGCAGGATCAGTTGCTACAGTCTCGTGACAAGAATGGTCGTTCACTTGTTATGGTTGAAGGCGACGGCATGAACTTTAACAATCCGGCACCTGCAATACCTATTTTTGAATAGTGTATGCAAGAGCCTATTTTAGTAAGGACTAATGATGAGCGCTACTAATGCTCCGTTTGGCCTTCGTCCCGCATACCATCCTTCTGGTTTGGATCGCGCGACGGTATTGGTCGGCGGCATTCCGTCCGGGTACGCCAATCAGATTCTGAAGGGCCAGCCCGTTAAGTATAACAGCAGTGGTCAAATTGTACCTGCTGCTGCAGGTGATTCGTTTGTTGGTGCCTTTGCAGGCGTTGAGTTTACCGACAGTACGGGTCGTTATCGTGTGTCTAATTACTGGCCAGCTAGCCAGTCTTTGGCTACCAACACCGTAGCAACTGCATATTTTTATAGTGACCCACTTATTGTTTATGAGATCCAGGCAAATGGTTCACTGGCTCAAACAGCAATTGGTGATCAGGCTGATCTTACTGACGTCACCGATGGTTCTAACGTAACGGGATTGTCGCAAGCCAGACTATCAACCACTTTGGTTGGTGCAGGTAGCTCGGCCCAAATGCGTATTGTGGATATTGCACCTTATCCTGGCAATGCTTGGGGTGATGCATTCACGATCGTTCGTGTAACTATTAACGAGTCGCAAGTTCAAGCGACCGTTAATGCATTCTAAGGAGGGCTAACAAATGGCAGCCCCGATGCGCAGTACGGACTTTAGGTCGATAGTCGAGCCTATTCTTAATGAATGTTTTGATGGCGTCTACGATCAGCGGTCCGATGAATGGTCCACGGTTTTCCGTGAGCAAATGGGTATTCCCCGCAACTACCATGAAGAGCCCGTTCTTTATGGCTTTGGTGCAGCACCACAATTGCCTGATGGTAGCCCAGTGGCTTACCAACAGGGTGGTGTGCTCTTTCTCAAGCGCTATGTCTATTCGGTGTATGGCCTGGCCTTTGCACTGACTAAAGTGCTTGTGGAAGACGGTGATCATATTCGTATTGGTCAAGTTTACGCAAAGCATTTGGCGCAATCTTTGGTAGAAACCAAAGAGACACTTGCAGCCAACGTGCTTAACAATGCGTTTAACTCTTCCTACCCAGGCGGTGACGGCGTTCAGTTGAACGCAACAACTCACCCCATTGTGAACGGTAACGTTTCTAACTTGTTGTCAACCGCTGCGAACCTTTCGCAGACCTCACTTGAGCAAATGCTTATTCAGATTCGCCAAGCTGTGGATAACAACAACAAGAAGATTCGTCTTCAGCCACTGAAGCTTGTTGTTGCCCCTGGCAACGTTTTCCAAGCTGAAGTCTTGCTGAAATCCGTTCTTCGCGCAGGCACTGCAAACAATGACATCAACCCGGTTAAATCAATCGGTTTGCTGCCTGAAGGCGCCACTGTGCTTTCACGTTTGACAAATGCTAACGCTTGGTGGGTGCAGACTGATGCTCCGGAAGGCATGAAGCTCATGATGCGTCGTAAGCTTGAAAAGACTATGGAAGGTGACTTTGAAACCGACTCCATGCGTTATAAAGCTACCGAGCGTTATGACATCGGCTGGACCGATTGGCGTTCCATGTATGGCACTCCTGGTGTCTAAATTGGTGAGAGGCTTTGGCCTCTCTCCTTAACAGGAGAATATAATGGCGTACAATAATTCGGTAACTAATACGGCTGGACAATTGTCAGCAATTACTGCTACAATTGCCTATACCGATACTAGCGCTGTTACAATTGGCACGATTCCTGCAAATGCACAAATTGTCGATATTAACATCGACGTAACTACGGCATTTAATGCAGGCACAACCAACACCGTCACAGTTGGTAAAACTGGATCTGCTGCAGCTTTTGTTGCTGCAACATCGGTGGGTTCTGCAGGTCGTGCTTCTGTTGCAACAACTGGTGTCTATAGTGCATGGGCCAATGTTGGATCAAGTGATGTGGATTATGCCACAATTACTTTTAGCCAAACTGGTACGGCAGCAAGCGCAGGTGCAGCACGTGTCACAATCGTTTACAAATCTTTTGCATAAGGGGTAATTGGTCATGGGTCAATTTAAGCTAATGCCAAAGATGGAAACGACTGAGCCTTCTGTAATTCTTAAACTTGCAAATGGTGGACCTGTTAAGAAAGCAATGGGCGGGCGTATGCCTGCTGCAGCTATGCCTTCTGAACGTGGTGTGCCTGCTGCAGCACGTCGAGGCGTTGCACCCCCAATGACTGTACCCAAGGGTGGAATGCGTGGACCAATGATGCGCAAAAATGGTGGTGAGGTTGAATCTAAATCGATGCATAAAGCAGAGATGGCTGGGATTAAAGGCATTAAGAAAGAGCTGAAATCTCATGAAGGTAAACCTGCTTCCAAAGCGCACAAAGGTCTTGCCACTGGTGGCGTGGCATTGAAAAATGCCAAGCATGGTGGTAAAATGAAGAAAGCCTACGGCGGCGCGTGCTAAATAGTAGGGGCTTCGGCCCCTGCTTCTAACTGGGGACTGATGTGAAAGTTCAAACAGTTTCAAAAACAGGAGTTGGGTCAAGCGACTCTTTAGTTATTAATACAAACATTAGCCCGTGCAATATTGGTTTTGGTGTCATAGTGACAGGCACGGTTAATTACACCGTTCAGCACACTTTTGATGATCCTGCATCGGGATTTTCAACTTGGTTCTCGCACCCTACGGTAGCCTCTCTGGCAGCCAATGCCGATGGCAACTATGCCTTCCCGGTTACCGGCGTTAAGGTCCTGGTGAACTCAGGCGCAGGCACTGCAACCTTGAAGCTAATTCAGGCAGGCATTTAGTGGGTATTGTTGGTTACACCGGCGTTGCTAATCAAGCCAATACGCCAGACGGGTTTGCTCGTGGCGTAGGGGCTCAAAACGTCATTGGCGGCACGGATTGGGGCATGGACGTTGGCGATAATGGTGTGGTTGATGTGTATGGGGTAGCACCTGTAACCACTTTTTACATTCTTGACGAGGCAACCCCAGGGTATGTCCTGCAAGAAGACAACAGCAAGATCGTATTGGAGGCCTCGTAATGGCTGATCAGAAAATCTCCGCGATGCCGACAGCCGCTACCCTGACGGGTGCGGAACTTATCCCCATGGTTCAAAGTGGCGCAAACGTTAAGGCGACGCTCGACAGCTTTCGTAACTTCGATAATGCGTATGGTGGATTTAGTGATAGCACTGATCAGACAGGCAACATTTCTACCGGAACTGTAGTTACGTTTAATACGGTTGATATTACTGATGGCGTAACGTTGGCAAGTGGGAGCAGAATTACTGTTCCTAATACTGGTAAGTACAACTTACAATTTAGTATTCAGTTCAAAAATACAAACAATGCACAAGATGATGCAACAGTTTGGCTTCGAATTAATGGCATTGATCTTGCAAATTCTGCTACGCAATACACAATACCTGCGCGTAAAAGTGCCAGTATCTTTGGTTATAACGTAGCGTCGCTAACGTTTTTATTGGATTTAGTTGCAGCCGATTACGTTGAGATTGTTTGGCTTCCAACGGCTACTACAATAACGATTGAAGCTCTTCCTGCAAGTGTTTCACCCGTATACCCTGCAATTCCTTCAATTATTGCAACAATGCTGCAGGTGGCCTAAATGCCTCTTATTAAAAGCAAATCGAAAGAAGCTTTTGGCAAAAATATTGCCACTGAAATTAGAGCAGGCAAACCTCCTAAACAAGCTGCAGCCATTGCGTATTCAGTGCAGCGTTCTGCAAAAAAGATGGCCAAAGGCGGTGATCCGCGTCTTTCTGTTTCTCGTGGTGAAAAGTTACCTACTTCACAAGGCGCGGGACTTACTGAGAAAGGTCGTCAAAAATTTAATCGCGCAACAGGCGCAAACTTAAAAGCTCCTGCGCCGCACCCAAAAACAAAAGCTGACGAGGGACGTAAAAAGTCATTTTGCGCGCGTATGAGTGGTATGCCAGGCCCTAAATATGATGATAAGGGCAACTTAACTCGTAAAGCTGCATCTTTGAAGCGTTGGAACTGCCCGGGGTGGTAAATGGCTACAAGCGGAACAGTTGGTCAAACACTTGTTACTGTTCAGCAACTGATAGATCACGGCGCTAGACGCGCCGGAAAACTTGCTGAAGAGTTAACCAATGAGCAAGTCTCAGCTGCTAAGACTAGCTTGTTTTATCTTCTTTCTAATTTGGCCAATTATGGCATACACTATTGGTGTATAGAAAAGACGGTCATAGGTCTTATACCTGAAAAGTATGTCTATTCGTTGCCTGTAGGTACCGTTGACGTACTAAATGCTAATTATCGTACGGTAACTGCAAACACAACAGGCGGGTATAGCTCATCAGGTACGGCTGCAAACGCTTTTGATGGGCAGTTTACTAATATTTGCCAATTGTCAAATAACACAGGCAACATTGGTATTAATCTTGGCACCGGCAATAACGTTTACATTGGCACAGTAGGCATATTGCCAGCCATTACTGGATCGGTTACGATTCAAATCCAGTACTCAACAGATAATTCCACATGGACTACAATCGAGAGCCCTGGAGCCACATCTTGGGTCTCAGGGCAATGGTTGTATTACGACCTTGAACCGTCAGCTTCGGTACCATACTGGCGCATCTTACAAACTGCCGGTAGTAACATGGGAGTCTATCAAGTCGTCTTTGGTTCAAACGCCACTGAAATTCCTTTGGCTCGTCTTAATCGCGATGACTATACTAATCTTCCCAATAAGAATTTTTCTAATAACTATCCTTTGCAGTATTGGTTTGATCGCACTATTCCTCAGCCTAGTATGTATTTGTGGCCTTCGCCTAGTACATATCAGCCTCAGTTGGTTGCATGGCGTTATCGACAGATTGAAGATGTAGGCGCATTATATGGCTCTTTAGCCATACCACAGCGGTGGTACTTAGCAGTACAAAACATGCTTGCGCATCAAATGGCTATGGAGTTGCCTGCCGTACCGCTTGAAAGAATTAATTATTGCGAACAGCAAGCAGAAAAGTATTGGCTTATGGCCGAGCAAGAAGAAAGAGATAAAAGCCCAATTTATTTTGCTCCTAATATTAGTTACTATACGCGGTAACCATGCCTGTCTTTCTTAACACACTAGGTAATTCAGTACTCTCGATTGCTGTTTGTGATCGGTGTAAGATGAAGCGTGCCTACGTAAGTCTAGGCATGGATCCTAATTTTCCAGGTTTGAGAGTTTGTGATCAAGGCTGCGTAGATCAAAAAGACCCGTATAGACTTCCAGCTCGACAGCCTGAAAAAATAGCACTACGTTTTCCACGGCCTGATGTTAGTGTTGCTGCTGATAATGATGCAATCGTAACTAATCCTTACGGTACGTATCTTATTTCACCTGAGCAAAACACCGCTACACCAGCGCAAAATGGTAACCTTAACAATTTGAGTCCGTAATATGACAGCAAACGTTACCATCACGCAATTACCCGCCGCAGGTGCAATTACTGGCTCTGAGCTAGTACCCATTGTCCAAAATGGCGTTACTAAGCAAACAACCACAGGCGCAATTGCAGCATCGCCAAGTCAAACGCAAACGTTCTTAACTGTAAATCAAGAACTATCTTTACCTAATAGTCGATACTTATCAACAGGGACTGGCCTAGGTCTTACTGATGGTGGTGCAACGTCATTTTATCGCATTACTCTTAATGGTGCGTCCGGCTCGCTTGAAACAGCAGGTTCTGGTTTTATAGTTAAAACTGGTGCATCAACGATTGTTAATCGTCAGCTTACTACTTCAGGCCTAGGTATTAATGTTGCTAATGCTGATGGCACAGGCGCTAATCCTATTATTTCGTTGACAGGCCTGGCCGCGTCATTCGCGAATCTTGGTGGCTCAGGCATTGCGTTTGTTAACTCAGGTACAAATGCAGGACTTAGACTTCTTACAGGCACAGCAAACCAAATAACTGTAGTAGATGGAAATGGTGTTGCGGGTAATCCTACTTTTTCAATTGCCAATGATCCTACACTTCCAGGCACTGGGGCTGTGCTTTTGCCTGGTGGCTCAACTGCGCAAAGACCTGTTGGCACTGATGGACAATTTAGATACAACTCAAATCTAAATGCGTTTGAAGGTTTTACAGCAGGTTCATGGCAGCAGTTTTCACTAACAGGTGGTGTAGTTACATTTAGCGGTGGGGGTACGGGCTTATTGCCATCATCACCTACAGGTGGCAATATTGTATTGTCAGGCACGTTATTGGTTGGAAGCGGTGGTACAGGTGCGTCATCACTAACGGGCTATGTAAAAGGAAATGGCTCGTCTGCTTTTACGGCAACAGCAACAGTACCGACTTCGGATCTCTCCGGAACTGTATCGAATGCGCAGCTTGCAAATAGCGCAATTACGATTAATGGGAACTTGGTGAGTCTTGGCGGTACGGTAACTGTTACAGCAGCCGCGGCGAACCCTCTTACGATCGGCACGGGATTAAGCGGAACAAGTTATGACGGCTCGACACCAGTAACGATTGCCATATCAAACACAGGCGTTACGGCTGCTTCCTATGGCGCGGCCTCCAAAACCCTGACCGCTACGGTTAATGCGCAGGGCCAGTTAACTGCACTTGCCGATACAAATATCGCAATTACGAATACTCAGGTGTCCGGCCTGGGGACGATGTCAACTCAGGATGCTAACAATGTTACGATCACCGGCGGGTCAATCAATGGCACGGCAATTGGTGGGTCCACTGCCGCGGCTGGCACGTTTACGTCGTTAACGACCACTTCAGGCACGATCAGCACGACGCCCACAAGCGCAAACGATATTGCCAATAAGTCCTATG
>Ga0181352_1000204_pt1 | contig 27616 bp, 35 predicted proteins | sample Fa13VDMLBSN_FD_130103 | JGI IMG/M metagenome (GOLD analysis project Ga0181352, IMG submission 130103) | Freshwater viral communities from Lake Michigan, USA - Fa13.VD.MLB.S.N | ecosystem: Environmental > Aquatic > Freshwater > Lake | place: USA: Michigan | collected 2013-09-23 | reverse complement strand
ACAACGTGAACTTGACTCTGCCAGCAGCAAACTCAATATCCAGTTCGTCATTCCATTCCCGCAAAGCTTGCTCCTCGGTCATCTCGCCGAGCTGCACCGCAGCACGACGCCGTAACCAGCTCGGCCAAAGCTTGTTCGACTTCACCGCGTCCATCACCTGTGGCGTTGATTCATGCTCTTCATGCTCACGCCTGGCCTGCATTACCGCATCACGCATCTTCGCGTCCGAACGCAAACGCATTGCGTTGGACACGATGCACTGCGGAATGAGTTCACGTTCGTAAGCCTTGGGAGCATCCACGCTGCCGTTGAACCACAGACCAATGACGCGTTCCACCTCGCCACGTTCCAACCGCGTCAACGACTTGGCCCACAGCTCAAGCGTCTTCTCAGGCTGAGGTGACTTGTGAACCATCCAGTCCGCCACATCTGGCAAGGCTGGAAAAACCTCGTCCTTGATGACCCGCTTTGCTTCGTCAATTGTCATGGTCATTTGCAAAACTCCTTAATAGCCTCAGATTTCGATTTTGACGCACTCTGACGGGCCGACCCGACCGAACGTGCCTGGAAGTCGTTGCCGCTGTCCAGCAGCGTCTTAGCCCCCTTCATGACCGAGAACTCCAGGTCCGCCTTCCCCTTCACCTCGCCACGTCGCAGCACCTCCATCAGCGTTGCGTCCTGGGTCGTCTCTGGCATCTGCCGACCAGTCACCGCGAAGACCGTCTTCAGGAACCGATCCCACGGATCGACCACCCATTCGGGGAGGTCTTTCTTTGGAACGTTTTCCTCCGTGTGTGTGTGTGTAATACTCTTCTCTTCTCTTCTCTTCTCTGGTCCCCCATTTCGTCCCCGCGATGTGGGGACAGAATCGGGACAAGTTGGGGACGCCTTCGAGCGCTGAAAAGCCTTCTTTCGCTGGTCTTTTGCACGTTGTTTGGCTGACTTGCTCAAATGCGTGTCGTAGTTTGGCACCGAAATAAGTCCTCCGTCGATCGTCAACCAACCGACTGAAACCATCGCGTCCCCGAACCCGTCCCACCCTGCGACCCGATCCAGTCCCCGACGTGTCCCCTTCACCTGGGGACATTCTGGGGACAGATTCCGGTCGCACCAGAACCAAAATTGCACGAGGTGACCCACCACCTGATGAGGAGTAATCTCCAGGATGTCGGCCATCTCCATAACCTCCGGCTTGTCAATCAAGCCGTGCTCGACCTTAATCCAGTCTCCGGCCATTGCATTACTCCTGACGCATTGCTTCACGCACTTTTTGCTTTACGTACTCAGGCACATTGCTGATGCCGTATCGTCTCCGCAGTTCGGCATACGCATGCCGAATTGCCTCTCGTTCCTTCGCTTCGCCGTCGATCGTCATGATCGCGATCCGTTCCTCGAACTCAGTGATCATGTCCGACTCAGTCACGTCGTCGGTCAAAATAGCCTCAACTGAATCCAAGCATCCTTCCTCAATTCAATTCGCTTCAGAACGCCGTACCACGACGATCGCTTCGGGATGTGCCCGAGTGCGACCATATCCATGTCGTTTTTGAGTATCGCTAAAGCAATTCGTTTCCAACTTGGGGCAAGCCCTTCCGCGTCAATTATCTTAGGAACCTCATCTGGAATCCCATCGGAATAACATCTGGAAACCCACATCTTTTCGTAATCGTTTACCAGCTTCTTTGTTTGCATTGTGTTTTATGATCCATTTAACAAGATTGTTTTCCGCCAGTTCGTTTGCTCGTTGCTGCTCGTTTATCGATAGCAGCCAAAATCCGCCTTTGAAGGACGATGGTAACCCTAATTCAATACAAGCAGAGGATTGCCCAATCCATGCAACGCGGTTGATATTTTGGTTGGTCAGAAAGTTTTCGCATGAAATAGGCCACTCAGCAAAAACACGGTCTATCCCATGTTGAAACCTATCGAGGTTTGCTAGGAAGTCTCGATACTTAAGCTTGAAAACGTGCTCGTCCGTTCCAACGCAATTAGCTGCAGAGTACATGCCAGCGGCGGTGCACTCCCAGTCGTCCCATTTATGGAAAACCCTCTGGACGCTAGGCATCCTCTTCATTTGCCACCTCTTCCTCAAACAGCTCTTGCTCATCAATCTCGTCAGCCTCCCAGCTCTGAGAGAAGGACCGGTTTGCAAACAGAGCGGCCACCCCTGTTATCTGTTTAAGTCTTAACAGCTCGTCTAGGCTCATCCCAATGTGCTGGCAGATCCATCGATCGCCCTTGCCCATTTCGACCAGCTCAGCAACAATCGTGCTCATCAGCTCGATGTTGTGCGTCCCTCTCGCTCTGTTGTGGCGAATGGTGGACGCCATTCGATCACCTAGTTCCTTGTCGATAACGACAACCGGGAGCATGCCACCCTCTCTCTCAAAAATCCTGCGACTGTTCTTGAGAGTCAAGTATCGGTGGAATCCGTCAACAACGATGTACATGTCGTTGTCGCTGTCGTAGTACGTCACGACTGGCTGTGTATATCCGTCCTCCCAAATCGACGTCTCAAGCAATGCCATCTCAGGCGGTGCGACCGCATTGGGGTTGTAGTCGTTGGCCCGGACCTTATCGATAGGAACGGCCCTCACGTTATAAACTGGCGATGTAAACTTATTCATTCCATCCTCTCGGTATCTTTCGTCTGTAAGTATTGCATGCAGAATATGTGGCGGCATCATCAATATGATCCGCTTTCGTCATGCACTTCCTTGCCAGTGCACGGCGGATTGAACACGGAGATCAAAGTCACCTCTGACGTAGCTCGGAAGAAATGATCGTCATGGGCATCGAGCACATAGCAGCATCCTGGATACACTTCCGAAACTTCACCGGTCAACGCATTTTTGAGCATCCCAAATCCAGATATGCAATAGCATGCCTCAAGATGTCGCTTGTAGTGCCAGTGCTGCCAATCACCGGCTGGAATTACGGTTCTATGCAAACCGAACCCCATCCCCTCGCTTTCAAGCAGGTATCGATAACTAATAAATCCATTGTTTGGACATTGAACGCGACGTTCGTCGTCAACGTCGCATGGTTGTATGACGTACATTAAACGTACCTCCATTCAATACGGCCTTTTCTTAGTTGATGGTTGTATACGTCCTCGATAAAATGAGGGGCTAGCTTTGCAGCTCTGCTCCCGGTTGTGCCAGCATGTCTCCCGGCTAGTTGCTGGTATTTTTCTTCATGCATTCTTGCAAGAACGAGACACATCCGAGAATCATCTATTATTTCGCCGTACCTTGAATACAAGATCGTAAGCATCTGCACAAAATGGCTTGATCCAAACATTTGTTGCCACCTTGCGTCATCACCGTCGCCAAATGATTGACTTATGACAAACAGCACTCTATCCAAAACTCCACGTTGATAAGCGTCACGAATTGTATTCGCAGCACCAAATTGACGCTTGTTTTTTCCGATGTCAAATCCATATTTGTCTAATAACTGCTGGATGCTCACAGTAGCCTCTTCGCGTTGAGCAAGCATTGCTTTGTACATGGAAATACAATTGACTCCGGTACGCTTTGAGTTTAAGTCGTGAAAAACTTCTGCTTCATGCTCCGTGCCACGTGAAAGAAAAAAGACGCATGCGAGGGACTCGAGTCCCGCACCTTTTGCACCAAGGAATCGGTGGAATCCATCGACAACCCATTTTGAACCATCGGATCTGACTGCGACCGTTATGACTCCGGCAAGCAGCGGATTGAAGTCTTGCTGTATTGATTTAACCAGCTTTCGGTTGACGTAGTTAGTTCTCTGGTAACACGCATCTATTTGTAATTCACTTATCAAAACTTCAGAGTTCTGCTGGACTTGAAATAAATTTTCGGTTGACCCATCAGTTTCGAAGGCAAGTTTGCACTGCGTGCTTCCCGACAGCACATGTTTCTTGACTCTAAAATTCAGGTACGGAGCATCTCCAATTAACGCTCTGCTTTTGCGCCTCTCTACTCCAAGTAACAATCTGAACTCCTGCACGCTTCTACCGTGCGTTCCTACTATCGCCTGTAAAGCAAGAACTTCAGAGTCGGACAACGAGTCTATTCCCTTGTTCAACTTGCCTAGATACTCGCGTATAGCTTCGGCTTCGCCTTTGTTAAAATACCTTTTCATCTTACTTAACCTTCCTGTACTTCGCTGAAATCATTCTCTGCCTATCCATCTGCTCCCGCGTAGGAGCCAGACCCATGTATTTACAAACATGGTCATTCTTCAAAATCGTTATCGCGAACCGCTTCCAAGAAGCGACTTGACTGTTGTGACAACTGAGCATGTCCAAATGGTCCGGGAACTTCCATATGCGAACGCGATCTAGTGTCTGGTTGCCGTGTCGCGTTTTTCCGTTCAACTTAAACTCAATACCGTGAGCCGATAACTCGTCAATTATGTTTTGAGGTACACCGCGGCCCACTCTCCCCCAGACCTTTATCGACTGAGCGAACCGCTTACGAAAATTTTCAGATACCTCTTGAGGCAGCGTGTCCAACAGGAACTTGACGAACGATTTCCAAGTGTGTCCTGGAGGAAGCTTGAAACTCTTGTAGTTGAGCTGCTTCCCGTAGGTAGCTATAAAATTTGCACCGTGAACGCGAGAACATAATCTCGCCCACGTGCCTGGATCTATTACCCTGTAAAGATTCAAGCTGCTTTTGCTTTCCGACATAAACGGCGACGCAACACGCATCTTGTGCACTGGCACACCAGCCTTGTAAAACACGTCGTAAAGCTGGTTGTACTCCCATTCGAACTTAGCGTTCGCGGTCCAAATATCCTCCGTCCTCCAATCATAAATCGGATAACAGTTATAGACGTGTTCTGAATTACGCTTGGTCCATTTCTGACCGTCCAGCGATTCCTTCCTGTCGTTCAAAATAGCCCTAAATCTGTTTAGGCTTTCAGCAGTCCTGATGCCAATCATCGAGCAACATCGCTCTCCTTGAGCGTACCAAGCACCAAACTCATCCCAAAACTCGTCGTACATCATGTTTTCTCGAAAGAATGGCATGCTGTGATTCTGCAAATTGACTATGTAGTCTTGCTTTGGCATTGGTCGAATCCATCGCTCCTTGTCGGCTTCTCCCCAGCACTGCCAGTCCACCGCGTATTGCGACACGGTGCACGGCAGCGTAATTGGCAGGCAACACCAATACACGTCGAGTATGTCGAGGTTCTTGCTCAATATCGAATGCATGAAGCTTAGCGAGTGCTCGTAGTTTGCTTCATTATCCAGGATCATCACGCCGACTTTCTTCGTGATTCCATGCTTCCGCATGTAATCAATAACCAGGTTGAGCATCACACCCGAATCTTTCCCTCCGCTGAAGGAAACGTACATCCTTGGAAACTTTTCAAACATGAACGCAATGCGTTCTTGAGTCGCTTCAAATACGTTTTGCTTTTTGTAGGTGCGACGTAAACGAATACGCTCTTCCTGTTTCACCACCACTTGTTGATTCACTTCATTTCCTCCTCGCAAACATGTTTCTTTCCTTTTTAATCGTCCGCAACCTTTGCTTTCGCTCAATCTCCACCTCTTCCGCCAGATCGCAACCGAGGCACCGCATCGTGAGGATCTTCGCTCCGCATCTGCCGCATCGATGTTGGTTCTTCTCGACGAATCCACGTCGAATCTGACGTGCCAGAGTCATGTAATAATCTCGGCACTTGTTCCGTCCGAGGTGCATGTGGTGATCTCGATTGTTCGACCACCATCGAGAAAACATCTCGCCAGCGGTTTCGATGGGATCTCTTGGCGAATAAAGCATCGCGTCCATCAGTTCCTCGATCGCCTTGTCCGTAAAGTTCAACCTACTAGCCATAACATCACCATCACCAACGCGAACACTGAAACCACGAGCACCACTTCCGTGACCGGCCATCGGTCCCAATCAATCTCTTCTTCCATCGCTTCAACCCTCCTTAAAACCGACGGCAGGATTTGAACCTGCAACTCTGGAGCGTCTGGTCAGTAACCTCAGCCCAGCGTGTTTCCTGGATTACACCACGTCGGCCACAATCACCGGCTCTGTACTACCGGGAACTGTGCGTACACCTCTTCAATCCTCCGCGTCTGCTGCTCGCAGACTTCGTCTACCTTTTTCAGCTCTCGCCACAATGCGACGAGTGCCATCTGTTCTCTGGTCAGCGTTTCCAATCGACCCGTCGCCAACGACTCCGCGATCCTGCGTGCATCATGCGGCGTGATCGGTGCAATGAGTCCGTACCGTCTTGATGTTGGATAGATCATCGATACACCTTGTACGTTTGAGCCAGCTTGCCTGTGTGGTTGCAGATCCGTTGATCGTGTTGATAGATCACCAACTTCGATTGCAGTCCGCTCGCACGCTTGCGAATGGACTCATGATTGAGTGCACCGTTGCGTACTGCTCTCGCCGCGACCTCGTTGGCCGTCGCCTCGCCCAGCTCCAGCAGGCACGCGATGAAAGTCTGCTCCAGCATTCCGAGCTTCGGTGCGATCTCCTCAGCAGCGATCTGCGAGGTGATCGGATCGCTCGCACGAGCCTCTGCCCAGTCAAGCAATGGCATCATTGCTACACCTCGACCGTTTCTTCCAAAGCCACTGGAGCAGGTTGCAGCGGTGCAGCGTTCTTGATAATTCCGCCAACGCGACGCGGTGCAGCGGTGTTGATCACCTCGCCTTCAACCGTGTCCGAAACTTCCTCGGACGTGTGCAATCCCATCGCCAGCTCCGGTGCGTAGGCTCGGATGAACCATCCGGCAGCACGGTAGCGAAGCATCTGTTCTGGCATCGTCTGCCACTTGGAACCCTGCTTGCCAAACCATCCTTCCTTTTTTGCCAATCCAACGGTGATCTCGCTTCCTTCGAGCATCTCGCCGGTGCACAACTCGACGGCACAAGCAACGCATCCATGCGTGTCCGTGCCAGGCTGTCCTGTCCATCGGTAGCGAATCGCGGAGAACTTGCCGCAGGAGTTGAACGTCGCGATCAGGAACTGACTCGACCAGCTCGGCCTTCCGTGCACAATGTACAAATTCTGCATCACCATCAGCGGATCGGCACCCATCCGATTCGCCATGTTCAAAGCAACGACGCAGTTGGCGATGTTGTTCTGGAACTCCTTCGGAACCAGCGTTGACGACGACAGCAACTTCGCTGCTCGTTGCGTCAGCATGAAACTCTTTTCGGAACCGAAGCCGATAGAAACGTCATCCGCACTCACCAACTCTTTTTCGATAACCACACTCATCAGACTAACCCTCCAAGGCAAAAACATGCTTGTCGTACCAACGCGGCAGCGACAGATTTACAACACCACTTGACCAATTCGCGATCCACTCATCCGTCGCCAGACGCGACTTGTATTCCGTGAGCAATTGCTCGATCTCATCAAATCCAATCGCAATGGATTGATCATCGAGTTCGTACACCGCCGACTCATACGGTGCCGACGTATTGACGACGAAGAAGAAAAACCGGAAGTCGTCGCCGTACTTTTCGCGGCATGCCAGCTTGTAGAACGCGGCCTGCCTCGCATAACCAAACGCACCGACGCTTTTGCAAAAGGCACCAGGCGAAGCGTCTTTCGTAGTCTTGATGTCAATAATGATCTGCGACTCTGGCAGCACCATATCTGGCTTGCACTTGCACGGCACCTCGAGCCAGTCGAACATGATCGGCACCTCGATCACCGCATCTCTCGGCAGTTCGTTGATGTAGTAGCGTCCGATGTCATGATTGCTCAGCGACTCCACGCACTCGCACGCCTGCTGGTACAGATCGCCATCGACAAGCTGCTTGCCATTGGCCTCAGCCTGGAACTCAGCCCACGCAATCTTTCCTTCCGTCGTGCGACGATCGCACTTTGGAACCACCGCGTAACGTGAACTAAACGTGTCCGGCTCCAACGCCAGCGAGTGCACCAACTCACCCAGTGCCATTGATGACGACTGTTCGTTAACAATCGTTTGCGTTACGAAAGTCTGCAAAAACTCTTGTGGACTCCGCTTCAGCACCGAAAGCATCGAGTTGCTGATTCTTGCCGTGTTGGCGTGATACCTATCGTTTTCGATCCCCATTGTTCCCTCCCATCCCAAACAAAAACCGTACAAACTCACAAAGCACTTGCCAACGATTCTCACGATCGCGGCGATTCATTGCAGCAGCGATCGCGTAGATACGCTCCGGATGAAGTCGAAACGCTTGCGTCTCAGTCACCAGCCAGTAGACCTGGTCGCACGTTTCGTGATTCCAAATCCAATACAGGCCGCACCGCATCCACGCTGGCCTGACGTTGAGCAGATTCAGCTTCAGGAACTCCGCCTCGATCCAATAAAAGTCGATGTGATCAAGATTGATCGAGCCTTTGCCACCGCAGTAGCAACAATCGTCGGCCAACTGCCCGCGACGCTCGCACCATTCACAATCGATCACCTCGATCACGTCATCGATAAAGCGTTCGATGCAGCGATCAATTGCAGCTTCAGTTGCCATGATCGGAGTCCTTTCCGTTTTTAATGGCTGCGTAGACTTCCTCTCTATGGATAGGAACATCTTTGGGAGCGGTGATGCCAAGCCTTAGCTTGCCGCTAGAAGAAGTGACAACTTGAATGATGATGTCGTCGCCAATGCGAATCGATTCACCAACGTCCCGTGCAAGTACCAGCATGGGTAATTCCTTTCGGTGCGTCCATTGCCAAAAACTAGGCAGGCACCATTGAGAGTTGATTGTTAACCGTGTGACGCTTGCGGTTCAGTGCTCGCGTTCACACGTCCTGACGTTCAGGTGTGCAAGAGATTATCGACCTGCAAAATGCTTTGCAATAGGGCTAATCGTCTTTTTTCCCAAAATTTGGATTGCCACTACCTCGCTTCCAGGTCGATTCGATCTTCTTAACCTGCTTTTCCGTTAGTAAAAGTGAGTTTCCATACTTCAGTTGGAACCCCAAAACTTTTGCCCAACGGGAAACCGTTGCAGTCGAACAACCTATCTTTTTCGCCGCTTGTGTTGCTGTAACCATGCCTTTCATAGTATCTCCTTGCAATCTGCTTTGCAATTGACTAGTGTAAAAAACACAGGCAAAGCCGCCAGATCGAAAAGGAAGAACATCAATGATCGCGGGTGATTCTGTACCCTAAACGGAACAGCACCCTGGCTAGATCCTCGCTGGTTTCGGTGATCGCTTGTTCGTCGAGATCCCAGTGGCAGGCGTGGAGCATCTCGTGGATGAGCACCTCTAGCTCTCGCTCGCCGGTTAGCGAGGGTCGGACGGTGATCGTGCGGGTGTTGGCGTCGCAGAGGCCGTCTAGCTTGCTGTCTAGCTTGCCTCGGACAATCGACCAGTATCGGCCTCGAAGTCTGCAACGCATCATGCACCTCGAATTTCGCCATGCTTGGTGATCCGCATGTTTCGCACGCTGAAGCTGCCGTCGGTCGCGACATCCACCCAGCAGAATCCGTGGTTCCAACGATTTACGCGAGCATATTCAGGGGTGAGATCGCAGAGACAACCAGTGCTCCAGACAAATGTTTCCGAATGAAACATATCGGTGTCCGCGTGGCCGCTGGTCTGGTGGGAGTGTCCAACGAGGACGGTGTGATGTGTTCGGAGAAATGCACCTCTGGCAGGATTAACAGGGCTGAAGATCGAGCGGCCCAGCTCGTGGCCGTGAAGGACTGGTAGCTTTCCGAGCATGATCGGACGCTGATCGCCGATCACCTCGATGCCGAATTGCTTGGCCTTGACCAGTTCATCGATGCGAACGTTCGCGAGGTCGTAAATCTCGGGTGCTCGATTCCAGATAAAATGGTCCCAGCGTTCTTCGTGATTGCCAAGTTTGAATACGATGCGTGCCTTCGGGAACTCATGGCGAATCCATTCGAGGCCTCCGATCACTAGCTTTAGTTCCTCCGAGAATCGTCGATGGTGCGGATCTCGCTGATGCCTGCTGACTTGGTAGAAGTCGGCGAAGTCGCCATTGATGAGCAAGCAGTCTGGTGATTGCTTTTTGAGTTCCTTCACGGCAGCGGAGAACGCTGTTTCGTCGTGGTATGGGATATGAACGTCTGAGATGATGCCGACTCGTTTGGCGTCGATTTCGAATGGTTCCCACGCGGTTGACAGGCTTGGCGGCATTTTGGGAACTTGACCGGCAACGCCCTTTGGCCGTGGTTGGGTAGCGAATTTCTTTTTCGCTGTGCCGTGTGCACCTCGGATGGATCGGATGGTACTCCGAGCGGTCTCCACGCTGCGGAAGCTGTTGGGTCGTTCGGCCTTTGCTCGTTTTGCTAGGCCGAGATTGGATGCGTCTGGAAACTTGCGGCAGAGTTCCTCCAGGTAGAGGCGAGCTGAGGTTTGAGGGGGTCCAGGTCGTTTTTTCGTCATCTCAATCCATCCGTGTTAGGTGTCGATTGACAAATACCGTCTCCAGCGATCCGCCATAGCGTCCGCTGTGTACTCGCTAAGATCGATGCTGGATGCTGTGGCGGTTTCTATAGCGTGTGCTATAGCCGACGCGTCCGCATCAACATCAAGGATCGATGGACCGAAGTCTCCGTGACGCTCAGCAAGATCGTGCATGATTCCTAGATTGGTCGAGACTACTGGCAGGCCAAAGTGCATCGCTTCGACGACCGATAGCCCGAATCCCTCGCTGGATGGAACCGTCGCGAAGACATCGATGGCATTGAGGAAGTCGCCGATCTGCTGGATGGGTTCCAGCATGCGGACTCGATGACTGATTCCAAGATCGTCGGCAATCTGCCGCACTCGCTCCGCATGCTTGGTGAGCCAACCGCAAAGGACGAGATACGCTCCGTCCATCTTCGCCACAGCCTGAACCAGCAGCTCGCAGCGTTTCTCGGCAGCAATTCGACCTGTGTAGCCGACGACAAAAGCGTCCTGGGGAATCTCGCAACGTAGACGCATCTCCTCGCGGGTGATCGTGGGAACAAGTCGCTCGGTTTCGATTCCGTTTTCGATGGTTTCGCATGGTCGGCCTGTCCATCGAGTGACGTGCTCCGAGACAACCTTGGAAACACCCACTAGACGCCGGCAGACGCCGTGAGAACTCATGACCCAGTCGCGTGTCCAGTCGCAGTATCCGTGAGCCAGCAGGATCAAATCGGAGTCTAGGATCGGTGCTGCTTTTGGAACGCAGCTCATGACAATCGGGACGCCATGCTTTGCTGCATCGAGTAATCGGACGCGAGGGGACATCCCAAGCAGCGTCTCGGCAACAGTTTCGTCGGCAATGTTGCCGTGTACAACGGTCCCGAATGATCGCAAACGGCGAGCCATCGAAATCGACCAGCATTCAAGCCCACCAAAATGGATCGGTTGCCAGAATGCGATCTCGGATCGCCAGAGACGAAGTGCCTCGTCGACGGTGATCTGCGGGTATCGCTTTCGCTCATTGTCAAGCTTTGCGTTGACTTCGTTATGGACATCGATGGTCCATCTGAAGAAGTCGTCGGGAGTCTCGAAGCGTGGCGGCGTTCGCTCCTTGATCTGACGATAGCCTTCCTCGCACTTGCAATAACGAGGAATTGTGCGTTCCCATTTCTCAAGCCATTCGGGATCGTTTCCGCGGTAGCGATGGAGGTGGAACCAAGGATTCTGAGCGAACCAGGCGAACGCTCGATTCTGCTGTTGCACGATCGGTTTTGGTTCCGAGGATCGTGTCTCTGGGCTCTCAAAGTGTACGCCAACTCGCATGGCAGCCTGTTAGGTGTTGAGGGTGACGACGACCGTTGGGAATGGTATGCAAACCTCGTCGGTCGGCTCAATCTGCTTGGTGAAATTGACAGAGAACGTGTAGCTGTCGACAGTCGCAACCTTCATTTGATAGACAGGTACGATGGGATCGGCACCGGAGAAGTAGCAGTCGATGCAGTCCCAGTAGTTGCACGCGTTCTGCTCTGCTAATGGAGGTCCGGGGTAGATCGGGTTGTCGCACGACTCGCAATCCTGAGTCCATCGGCCTGGTGCGTAGTTCTCCCAAAAGAGATTGTGGCAAGCCGTCGTTTTGATGAGAAACGGATTGTTGACGACGTTGAACGTTTCCATGATTCCGTCCTCGGTAAATCGAGACTCGGAGTGAGTGCGATCGGTTTCGCGTGGTTCACATGAGCATGGGTATCCGCCGCTGAACTTGGCACAGACATCGCACTCAATGCCTATGTTGAAGCAGAACTGGCAATTGTAGAGATAACCGATGCTTCGAATCGTTCCGCCAGTCACCGGATCGAGGCTCGCTCCGATTGGATAGAAACACAGTGAGTCGACGCCCTCGATGCATGTCTCGAAGTTGCATTCGTTGACGTCTGCATCGGTAAAGGTGATCGTTGCTGGAATGTCCTCGGGTGCATCGTAAACGCGATAACGCAACAGCCAGTACGTTACCTCTGCTCCAAACTCGACATCGTCTGGACAATTGAATGGCGAGTCGTGGTAAGGCTTTGTCGATGTGCATTCTTCTCCTGGAATCGGAACTGGCGGGAATCCACTGTTGAAATCGTAGCCCTGGATATTTTCCTCACAGCATGACGATTTGCCGCTCATCGATGCGGTTCTTGTGGTCGACTGCCAAGAGCCAGCACCGTGAGCAGCTCGGACCTCGACAGCACATTCGACAACGTACTTGCACTCGATGGTCCCACCATACTCGCAAGTCATGTTGCCCTTGTAGATCGATACCTTCGTTTCGCCATAGGCCCAGCGAACCGCAATCCATCGCTGAGTCTTTAGCTCAACGGCACGTTCCACCGTTCCGCAGTTGTAGACGTCGTCGCAAAAGCTGGCTGCACTTGCGTCTGGCTCGTCGTAAAAGAATGTGCAAAACACGTCGTTTTGCTGGTAGGTTCCAGGCGGATCCAGCACGTACTTTTTTGACTTGATCATCTTCGACGAAACTTGGATCGTTTCGTTGATGGTCCGATCGACGACTAGAAGCGTGTCGCACGTGTAATAGATGGTGTCGTCGGTCGCTGTTGCTGTGTGGCAGCATCCATTCGAAACAAACGAAACGGTGTCCGTTTCCGATTCCCTGAGGATAGTGACGCTGGTAGCGATCTCGGCGAGTTCGGCGGCATCCATGCAGCACGGTGAGCAGTTGCACGAACCGAAGCATCCCATTAGCAGATCTCCACAGCAACCCACTTGGCATCGACTGGGAATATTAACACGATCGCATTTGCGGTGATCGGTGTCGATGTCGGTGCCCATGCGGTGTAGGTAATGGTTCCTGGACTCCAGTTGCCGGAGCTGGGGAGCCTGGCCGTAACTGTTCCGCTGCTGTTGCCGGCAATCCCAAGCGATCCTGCGGTTGCCAGTAGTGGCGTTTCGCATGCGATCACCTTGAGGATGTCGGTTCCGATGTCATCGTAGGCAATCGCGGTGAAGGAGCTTCCCTTGGTAAGCTCAAAGGAGTCTACCGCAGGTCCAAGCCTGGTTCCGCATGCGTAGGATGTTCCGTCCGTGAGTGCTCGGAAGATCGGACCAGATTGAGCAACGCCTAGATCACCGGCCTCAACCTCGTAAGGACCATTCAAGAGAAACGGTGCCATTACGGAGTTGGTGTAATCAAAGGGTCTGGCAATCTGCAAGTAGTTCTGGCTTCCGATTTCCTGGACGCCGTTGACCTGGATGCATCCGTAGGGAGGAACTGTATGGCTTGAAAGATTGATGAAGTAGATCGGTGGAGCGATCGCCGGTCGCATGTCGGTACTAGCGACATCGATCCCACGCTCAAAAGCGAGCGTGGCCTGCCATATTCGGCGAGCACGTTCGGGAGTAAACGCTCCGATCTCAACGTCTGGCATCGATTAGCCTCGTGTGTCGCAAAGAAGAGAAACTTTGTAGACCGCGGGAGTAACCGCGGTTCCAGTCGCTGCGTCGTTGCAAGCGATTGACATCCGGCATTCCAGCAGTTTTCCAGCAAGACTAGAGCCTGTGACGGTGAAGTCGTAATTGGATGCGGTCAGCGAGTTCATGCTGGTCGCCGATGTGGTAACAAGATCGGAACCAGGCGATCCGGACGAGCCAGCATATGCCTCGAAGTCGATGGTGCATGTGGTGTCGGCAACGGTTGTCTCCATCTTTGCATTGGCTCGGATTTGGATCGTTTGCCCGTTTTCAAAGTTGGGAGGAACGGGGATCGAGAAGTAGATCCGTCGCGTGGTTGCTCCAACGGCCTTGAGATCGCCAGCGGTGATCCGGACAGGATTGGTGCCCCAGGTGCCAGTGACCAAGCCGAGATCGTCGCTGGCCGCTGCGGAGACGGGATTGGATGCGACAGCGTCCCAGACTCGAAACGCATGCACCGGAACAACGTACTCGGCGAGGACTCGCTGAGCCATCTTCGTTGGGTCGATGTTCGCGTTCGCTGCGATGTCGACGTCGTTGATCGAGGAATCGGGGAGGAGTATGGTGACGTTTGCAATGGTTGCCATGTTAAAGTAGTCCTAATGCGTTGAAAGGGAGTGAATCGTAGAGCTTGAACTCAAGCCAGTTTGCGATCTGTTCTTCGCCCTCAGCGGGTACGGGAAGTCGATAACCGTCGGCAGCGAGAAGCACTTTGCGAGTCATCGGTTCCTTGTTGCCGTCGACAGCTCGAACAATGCGAGTTCCGGCACCTGGCCCGGACAGATCAATCTTTTCGTAGAAGCCTTCATGACGGACGCGAGCGTACCAAGCTTTCTCTGCGGTTGTTCGGTACGGGTAACGGAATCGAATCTGTGCAGTGATTTCCCAGTAGCCGCCAATTTCGCCAAAGACATTGGACGCAGAGAACTTCATGAGTTTTGCGGTTCCGGGAGGCCAGCCGAGAAACGTGTCTGAATTAACCGCTCGGCGGTAGCGTGCCTGGACATACGGCGAGAAACTAATCATGTTCCGTTTGATGCTGACCGTCTGATCTGGAATGAGTGCCTTGACTCCCTCGATCGGTTCACGGTTGACGGTCTGGATTGGCTTGCCGTCGAAGTCCTCGTCGATCTCTTCCTCGCTTTCGATGTCGTCCCAGTCGATGCGAGGCGGAGCCATAATTGGGTTGTTGGGCTCTTCTGGATCGGTGCCAGGTGCAATCTCGCCGTTGTAGTCGATCGTCATCATCCATAGGACGGGAGACACCCGTTCTAGAGATGCACCATCGGCGTAGACAAATGGAAAATCTTCGCTGAAGGACGAGCCGGCAGCGGGGATTCCGGTCGCTTGGTAAATGTCCCATTCGACAGCGTTGGGCGTGCTGGTGATCTGGTAGGCACGCTGAAGCTTGACCGTGAGCTTTCGGAAGTTGTCTTCCAGTCGCACGTCATGAGCGGGCTTAGACCACATTTCGGTGACTTCAAGGGCTGGCATTACTTGATCACCTCAAATTTTACTCGGTCAGAATTTGGCGTTTTCAATGGTTCCAGTTTCTTGATCGCTTCCTCAACCTTTCCAAGTTGTTGAACGGTCAGCTTGGTATTCTCGACGATCTTCTTTTGATCGTCCTCGCGTGGACCACGACTAAGCAATCGAGATTCAAAAGCCGCGTTGCTGGTCTGCTCGATTGCCTTCGCGTCCTTCTTTTCTTTCGATGCGTCCATTGCGGCCTGAGCTGCGGCGATCGCCTCGGCGGTTCCCTGGTCGAGTCCCTGCTGCTGGAGTCGGAATGCGTGGGCGGCTTGTTCGCCTTGTTCGATGGCGATCTTTTGTTCCTGAAGTCGTTCCAGTTCGCTCTTGCGTAGGTCGTCAATCTTTTGGATGCGTGCTTTTTCTTCCTCGTCGGCCTTCTTTTTGGCGTCTGCCTTTTCCTTTTCGAGGTCAACCATCTTTTGCAGGTTGGTGATGATCTTTGCGTCTTGCTCAGACTTGCCATCGGAAAGCAGTTGAGCTTTTTTGGCTTCAAGTATGCCCATTGTCAGTTCGTTGTATTGATTGCGGAGTGCTTTCATCTGAGAAACTGAATCGGCATCTATTTGCTTTTTCTTTTCAATTGCGGCGGTCTCTTCCTTGAACGCTTTAATTGCAAGTGCTCGTTTTCCGTATACACTGCTTAATTGATTTTGCTGCTCGTTCAACTGAGCAATACGCTCGCGTTCTAAATCAATTTCATCCTGCTTGATTTTTATGTTTGCCTTAGCTTCTCCAGTTATGTTGAAGCCTTTTTTCATTTTGTCTAACTGACTAATGTTCCTTCCTAAAGAAACCTCAACTGTCTTCAGATCGTTAGATACGGCCGTAAAATACTCATGAGCTACTTGCTGCTGTTTATCGGGATCTCGTATTAGTGCGATTTCCTCCATGTCCTGCGAAAACCGGAAGTTTTGAACTCCAGCAGTAGCTTGTGCTAATTCGCGGATTTGCTCGCGTGCTTGCTCTAGCTTTTTGTTCCACTTGTCGGTCTGGAAAATAATGTTGCCAAGCGACTGCCCAATGTTTACGGCAAGAGTAGCAACGAGCCCAACAAGTCCCGCCTTGAACGCCAGAGCACCGGCACCTCCAGCCTTTTGCATCTCGGCAAATTGTCCTACCTTTTCGGTGACTCCCGCCAACTGACCTGCATACGACGCCAGCTCCGTTCCGCCCAATTGACCAGCGAGGACGCCAATAAACTCAGTGGAGGCTTTCGCCTTGGCTCCGGTGTCCTTCACCGACTTGATATTTTGATCGATTGCCTGAGCAGCAGCAGCGACCTTTGCAGACGCTTTGTCCTCGGCCTCGATCAGGATCTGTACGGATTCGCTAGCCACGGTGAGCCTCCGCCTTGATCATGAGTTCGTCAAGTTCCAAGAAACGTTGTGCGTCGACGAACCAGACGGCCTGGTCCAGTGCTCCGCCAGAGACAGGTGGCAATCCCTTTTGGTAGAGATCGCACAGTCCAATGACGTCGACAATCGGACGGCAAAAGCGATTTGGGCACCCCTGGATGCGTACCGACCCCTGAGCACAATGGGAGCACCCGGACCCGTTGCAATGCGGGCACTCGATCTCGATTGGTTCTGTGTCGGTTCCCATGTCAACGCACTCCTTGTCGCTGCAATGCCGGCAGAGTTTTCCCTGACGGATCAACGCAGCGACTCGCATCATTTTTTTTCGTCGCCACTCATTCGCTGGTTGTAAGCAACCTTGCGCAACAGTTCGATCGATTCGTTGTAGCTGAGCACATCCTCGATCGCGTCGGCGTTGTACTCGCGGCCCATGTTTCGCCAGTCGGTTAGGACTCGCTTCAACTGCTCGACCGCTGCATCGAAAACTTGAGCGACAGTGACGCCGTCGGCGTGCAGCATGTCAATCGCTTCCATGATCTTTCGTTGACCTCGCATCGACTGCGAGCGAGCCACAAACACCGGACGTGAGGCCACGGGCTTGTCAGCATCGCTATCGAGAACGATTTCAAACGACTGATCAGGTTCCAAGAAAATCGGCATAACCCCTCCTCAAAAAAACTAGGTAGCAGCGGTGAAGGTGATTGACACCTCCTGGTCCGCCGTTGAGCCGTTGGCATTGCACTGCCACGTGATGTCATCGACCACAAGTCGCTCGCGGTCAGCCTCCGAGATCGAAGTGATCTGAGCTTTCGGAGCTGCGATGGTGATCTTGCTGTTGGTTGGACCATCGAGATCGAAAGTTAGTGCATGCTCGCTGTAGTCGAGCAGCTTGCCATAGCGATCCTGAGTCGCAACGAGTTTTGATTCTGGATTGCCAGTGATGGTGCAAATCCGGTTGGTGACGATCGCGGCCAGGAACCCAGCGGCGGTGCCAGCAGATTCGCGAAGTAGGATCGTGTTTCCGCTGTCGAGAACCAGGCTCTCCAAGTGCAAGTCGACGCTGTTCCATGTGGTCGTCGAGGATGCGTAGCGGAGCGGTGCAACGGTCGGATACGTTGGTGCAATGATTGCGGTGTCGGTCGGTGATTCCCAAATGCCGGTGAACTCGAACTCAAGGAATGCCGTTTTTCCGGTCGGGCAGTTCCATTTGAAGGTTCCCATGCAGCCTCGAAGCAGTTTCCGCATTCCGTCGATGTAGACGGCCATTGTGAGCGTCTTGACGTTGGTGCCTGGTGCCTCGGTGCGAGGGGTGTAGACCTGGCCCGATTTGACCCAACCGCATGCAGGGAGGAACGTATCGGCCCAAGCCGGCTCGGTGGCGGTTCCGTCCCAGGATGCATCGTGCTTGAACGTGATCTTGCCTTTGTAGCCGCCGGCAACACTAGGACGCATGCCGAACGAACCCTGGCCCTCACGCTGTTCCATTTCCGTTTCGGTTTGGATCATGACGTCGTAAGCATTAAACGCTGCATCCGACGAGGTGAGCGTCTCGGCGGTGCCTGGTGTCGATTCGATCTTTGCGGCGAGGACTCGTTTGCGTTTGAGTAGCGTCATTTAGTTGGTTCCTAATTCAGGTGACGTGCGTAGTTTGATCTTGCCCTCGGCGGCCAATGTGACCTCGCGGAGCCTGCGTTTGATTTCGATGGGGAGTCGCTCGGCGGCGATGCGAGCGGCATCGCTGCCGATGCTGGTCTGCGTGAAGTAGTCGCCTGGGCTTTTGCCAAAAATCTTTCGGAGCTTGCGTCCACCCTCTTCACGTTTGTAAACGTTGCCGCCCCACGATCTGACGGTGAAGCCATCGAGGACGCTGGTCCAGCCGCCGCCCATGTTTGTCTTGTACCGGACTCCAGATCGAACTCGTTTGCCTTTGCGAGTTTTTCCGTACTCCATCGCTTCATGCCAGCGAGCTGGAAAGGCATGCCCCTTCCAAAGCTTGATCGTGACCTGCGGACTGTCAGGCGATGCGTTGTTCTTTTTAATGACCGCCTTCTTGAGCACCTTTGCCTTGGTGTAGGTCTTTGATGTGTGCTTGTTGGTGCTGTGGAGTTTGAAGTTGACGACCTTGCCGAGCTGCTGTGCGGCCTCAACGCCGACGGTTTTTGCAGTGCGGTTGACGGCAGTCGCGAGATGGCGTGCCAGGTGATGCTTGAACTGGCCGAGATTCTCAGCGATCTTGCGGAGGGATTCCTGGTTGACGTCCACTTTGAAGTTGAAAGCCTCGCTCATGTTCTCACCACAGTTGGATCTCCCTCATCCGTCCTGTAGGTAACAAGCAAAGGAACGTTGACGCCATCGAGTCCACCATCTGCCGAGACGTATTCCGGGGATCGGAACTGAGCATCGACGGTAAGTCCGCCGAGGGTGTGCCAAGTAGAATCGACGCTACAAACAGCACGCACGACGTCAGCATGAAAGAGATTGAGCTGCTCGTCGATTGTGGCTGCATCGCGTTCGCTCGGCATCAAATGGCATCGGATTTGGTACGTTTGGCGATAGGCGACAGCAGGCGGATTGCCTGGTCGCATCAGTTCCTCGACGATCTCAGCCGAACCCTGCACGAGAACGATCTGGCGATCGCGAGGTGTAAAATCGGTGGAACGTGTTGGTCGCAGCACCTCGCAGACGTCGATCGGATAATTCGTGGAATCTCCGATCATCGCCTCCAAGCGTCCGAGCAAAACCACCGCGATCTGTTCGTTGACTGCTAGCGGCATTCTAGGACCAACATCCCCTCGTCATGCGACAGAAGCTTGGTAATGGTACGGCGTTCTGGTTTGCGTCCGACCCGGACGGCGAACGCGATTGCGTCGCCGCCGAGGTCGAGTTCTTCGCTAGAGATTCCCTGCGTGATGTCATTTGCAACGCTGACCTCGAAGACGGGAGTAATGGTGTCTCCGTCTTCGGGCAGGATCGCTAGAGCGTCTCGAACCACGATCGCGTTGATCGATCTCGATTTTCCAGTCCGCTTGATGTAGCTGACCGGCTCGGCGAAATCGTTCGGATTCGCGAACAGGTTGATCGAGTCGCTCTGTATGACATCGTGCAGAGTCATCGCTTACCTCTTGCACTCCACCGACACGTAGTCGATGGTGACGCTGTTGACGTTCGTCGATGCAGTCTTGCTCATCTGAACGAACGGTTGCAGCGAACTGGTTGCAGCGGCCATCGTAAAGGTTGTGGTCGATGCGACTCGCTGGCCGTCGACGTAAAACTTCACGTCAGACTTTCCGCCAGTGAAGTCGATCACACACTCGCGATAGGTGGCAACGAGCGACAGGCCAGTAGCCTTGTCGTCAAGATCGCTGGTTCCGTCGTCGGACTCACAAACAATCGCATTCGAGCCAACAAGCTTGAACTGGGCGTTGTTTGCAGTCGCGTCGGTGTCGTCGTTGCGTGCCGACTGAAGTCCGAAGGCCAAGGTCGTTGCAGCGTTGAGCGTTGCAACGGTCTTAACGATGAAGACTGCTCGCTGAATGTTGTCGATGTCAAAGCAAAGCTTGTCACCGAAATCCAAGCAAACGTTTTGAACTTCGTTGGCACTGTCGAATGTCAGTGCAATCTCTCCGGTAGCCGATGGGCTGACCGAAGCATAAGTTGGAGTACCGCTCGACGAGGTGTCGGTGATCTTCCAGTTGCCTTCACCGACCGTCGCGGTGAACGTTCTTCCGCCGAAGAAGTCATCTTCGAATTTCGCGTGGTTCACGAATCCCATTTTTCTTTATTCCCGTTTATTGATGTGGTTTTGGTTGTCAACATGCCCCTGAGCCGATAAGCCCAGGGGCGAAGATTGTCAGTTAAGACTAGGTGCGGTTTCCGAAGATACCGCGGTGATCGATGACCGCTGCGGCCATCGTTTGACGCACGTAGTAATGGTACGTGTCGTTGTCCTTGTTCCATTCGCTCTCAAGGACTGGGGACTCTTCACCGTTCAGGAAGGTGATTTCCACAGTGTCGATCTGCGAGTTGTCGGCGATTGCATACCAGTTGGTAGCACTGTTCGCGTCGAGCAGCGGGGTCGATACGACTTGCAACGGACGAACGCCGTTTACGCCGTAGATGTTGACAACGCCTTCGTTGCCGTTGCTCTGAACGTAGGACTGGCTGTTGACCAGTTCCAACGCGGTGCCAGAGTAAGCAAGTGGCACGAGCAACGTGCGAGGTTGCAGGTTCAGGTAGACGTCGCTCGATAGACCCTTTTGGAGGCCCATGAGCTTGAACGCTTCGTTGAGCGAGGTCACGCCTGGAGCTGCGACCGAAGTTGCGGTAATGTTGGTTCCGCTCGTGTGCGATGCGGAGAACAACGCAAAACCGTCAGCCATCGTTGGGTTGGCGAGAAGTGCGTCATAGACCACCTTCTCTTGAGTCCGGCGAGCTGCGTTTCCGTGCATGGCTGGGATTCGCGACAGTGCGTCGAGATCGTCGTTGATGACGGTTTCCCAGGTGACGGAGAACTTCTTGCCGAACTTCTCAACCTTGTACGATCGCTTGGAATCGCTGATTGATCCCTCTGGGTACGGTGCCCCTTCAGGAACCATTTCCAAGTTGGGCGATTCGCCAAGCTGGATGCGGTTGATGTTCTTGAAGTCCTCGACCGATTGAGCTTGGCGAGCCCAAAGCGACCATGTGTAAGGTGCTTCTTCGTAAGCGGCTCGCAGGGTCTTTGTCGCTGCGTCGAGCAACAGGTTGGCAAACGATCCGCTGGTGTGGTACGCCTCTGCTGAGCGTCGAACGTTGAGCCGGTTGAAGGTTGGCTCGTGGCCCATCGCCATGCGTGCGATGTCTTGGCGAGTGTATCGCTCTGGATTGATTCCCATTCGGCGAACGCACAGTTCGGCCAAACGGTAAACGCCCAAATTACGGAATTGTTCCGCTCCTTGGACTTGAGGTGCCTGTCGCTTGACTTGGCCCTGGAAACATCGCTGCACGAGGCCAGCGGATGCGACTTCCATGAACTTGTCTTGCTCGGACACGGTGACTGCAATGCTGGAGCCTTCGATGGCTCCGCTTCCCAATGGTTGTTGAGCCATTCGTCGAATAATCTCCTGTCGGGCATCTGCAACGGAAACGTTGTCATCGATGAGCTTGTCTGCGAGTGCCCGATCTTGTCTCGCGAGCTTCACGTCATTGATGATGGTTTGGCGGCGGATCTTTTCGGCAGCGAGTTGGCGTGCAACCTCGGCCTTGACCGCTTCTTCTTGAGATGGTGCGTCGGCAGGCATTGGTGCATCCGCTCGAACAGCCTCGCCCTCCATTGGTTTTTCTTCACCCATCATCGATTCGATCTCTGGCATCTCTGGTGCCTCGATCGCTTCCGAGCCGGCTGCACCAGCAAGAAACGTGATGATTTGAACTGGATCGGTCATACCTTCCGGCACGCCGAGTTTTTGAACTGCGGCCATAAGTGCCTCGTCCATTCTCGTAATCCCTTCCCGGTCGCTAGACCGACGAACAGTAGAATTTGGATCTGCACCCGTTGCACAGATCGAAGCGTTGTGTGGCTCCCAAGCGGTGACAATCTCCGCCGGTCCATCTATCACGTTCCCACTCGGAGTCGTGTATCGTTGACCCTCTGGCACGTACTGACGTGCGAGGATTTGTGCATCGATGCTAAAGTCGTTGAGGTGTCCCTCGTTGTATCTGGTCGCGATCTTTTGGCTCTCGTCGTCGCTGGCGAACTCGGGGAGTCCAACGAGTGCATCTCCTTCGATCTTGATGGATCGGATTGAGCCAAAGACGTTCCGAACGGTTTGATCGTTGTGACTGTCGACGATGGGGAGTTGATTGCGATCCTGACGGAATCGGACTCCATTCATGAGCAGTACCTGAGCGACCCATTGACGCCTGGCTTCGTCGTAAACCATGACGGGAGTCTCGGTGGCGATTACTGCCTTGCCGTCCTTGATGACTCCGAACTGTCGCTGGATTACTGGCGAAGGATCGTTCTTTGCGATGGCTTGTGCAAACTTCTTGCGACGAATCGCGTTGATCTCGGCAAGTGTCATTGAGGCACCTCGGCTGGCAGAGTGTCGACAGATCCATCCTTTGCGTCATCGATGAGTGCTTGTGCGTTGGCGTCGTTCATGCCGATCGATGACAGGAACACCTTGGCAGTTGCTTCGCCGATGACTCCGTTGGCGAGATCGTCCAACGTCTTGGCGATCGCTTTGCGGTTGCGGTTGAACTGGAGAGTTGACAGGCCCATCATCTCGCCGCTTCCGATCGGTGTTGGCTCGCCGGGAGCCGCCATCGAGGATTGAGCCGCTGATACGTCGACCTGCTGCTGCTGCAAGGTCTTGAGCCCGAGCTGCTCCATGAGGCGACGCTCTTTGGATTGCTGGTAGAACACCGATCGCCATGACTTGCCACGCTGACCGAGTTCGGTCTGGTAGGTGGACATAAAATTCTCGATCGCGTCCTTTGCAGCGGCCTGCTCGGATTGAGGATCGACCCATTCCCACTCTGGCGTCTGCCACTCCACCGGAACGGCTCTGCGACGATCACTAAGCAGATCGGCGGAGGAGGGGAACGCCGGCAGGGAGCTAAGTGCTGCAGCGTCGCAAAACGCGTCCCAGGTGGGTTGGAGGAAGTGCCGAATCAAATACTGCTGCCAGCATCGGAATCGACGACGATCCTCAAGCTGGCTGGTTCTGGACGAACTGTAGGAGGTTCCGCTGTAGTCGCGAGCGACCGTCTCGTAGGACAGGCCGGTTCCAACCGCGATGCCTCGGAGTATTAAAGCGATCCACGGTTCTGCTCCGGCAGTCGGTCGGCCTGGGTTGATGCCCTCAACCGATTCGCCTGGCGACAGTCGGACGATCTGGCCTGGTTCGAGGTAGTCGAGCTTGTTGCCTGCCGCGTCAACAGAATCTCCACCGTCGGGATCGGAGAGCGATCCGATGGGTGTTTCAGTCTTGATGGCGACAGTGAAGCAGGATGCAACCGCGGAGGCTTGTAGCTCGTTGTCCACGTAGGTGCCGAGGTCGCGAATCCAGCTCAGTGCCGGTGCGAACCAGGAGACGCCTCGCGTCTGACCGATGCGATCGTGGCGATAAAGGTGCAGGATCTCATTGGCGGGGATTCGCTCAGGTGTGCGAGTGAATGCCCACGGTTGGAGCGGGTGATCCTTGTAGATCCAATAAGCAACTGGTCGGCCAAGATCGTCGAGTTCGACGCCTCGGACGATGCGGTTCCCGGTCGTGTTGTCGAGGTGTGCTGCGTAGTTGTCTTTGTCGCCAGCGAGTCGATCCGCCTCGATTAGCTCAAGTGCCAATGGGACGGGTCGATAGATGCCTCGGTATTCGCTCGATGGAAGTCGGACAATGCGAATCAGCACTTCGCCAGCTTCGACGATTTCACGCTGTGCCAGCGATTGCATTTCGTCGAGCGTGTACTGGCCGTTGATCTCGCAGACTTCGGACCACTCGGCCCAGATCTTGTCTCGCTCGTCGTTGATAGATTCGACGTCGTCGCCCTGTGGTGTCTCAAAGGTCGATTGTGCCTTGATCCCACAACCAACCACAGAGGAAACGATCGTATCGACGACGCCCCAAGCGTAGGCGTTGTTGCGAACAAGGTCGCGGCCCCACGCTCGAAGTCGGTCGGCTCCGAATGGACCAAGCAGTTCCTGGTCGGCTGGGTTGTTCTTTGGGATGCGGTTGCTGCTGACTCGCGATGGCTCGGCACCTTGGTAGGAACGCATCAGCTTTCGAGCCTGCAACCGACGGACGCCAGCAAGCGGATCGATGGCAGAAACAATGGAATCGATCAGTCCTGCGATCATCGGCGATGCCTCGACAGCTTGCCAAGGGAAAAGCCGCCTGATCCGCTCTCTCGCACGACCTGGTTCTGCAACATGCGACGCTCTTCGAAGAGGCTCGCAAGGTCGAGTTTGGTAACGCTCCGCGATCCAATGGAATAAGACGACGCACCTCCGGTGAGAAGTGCTTCGATCGCAGCGTCAATCTGTGTGAGTAGGCTTGCAGCGGATGCCATGCATCAAGGATCACATGGCATGCCTGGTGCGTCTATTTGCAATTGCTATGCAGGTTGCAAACGTAGAAAAACTTTATCCTTCCTGTGCCCAGGTGTTGCCGCACATGCCGCACCGACAATAACGAATCGATCCGTGCTTGCTGTACACTCGCACGTAGCTCTCGCCTGGCTTTCGACGCGTTACGCACAACGTGCAATCGCGTGGCATGAATCGACGAGGCTCAATCGGAACCTCGGCGACGGGTGCCTCGATCGTTTGCGTTTCTTGTGACTCCTGTGGTCGCTGTTTCTTCCTTGCCATCACCCTCTCCTCTTTGGTATCCACCCACCCTGACGTTGCTTGAATCGAGTTCCGTGCTGATGCCTGGACTCGACCGGCTTCGATTGCTTCTGCTTCTCGGCTTGCTGCTTTGCCTGAATCTCGATCTCCGATGGAGCGATGAGCTTGACTCCGCACGCTTCACCGGCTGCCGCTGCCATGTAGGTAGCATCGAGCCAGTGATTGTTATCGTTGCGAACGGCCCAATACTGCTTGGTTCCCTTGCCTTCCTTGAACTCGCTGACGAACTCCTCAGCGGTTATGTGCTGGCTGTAGGACGCGTGCCGCTGCGATCCGTCGAGCGTGAACAACGACAGAGATCCTCGACGCAGCATGTTTTGCTCGTCAAATGTCGGCGTCAGGAATCGCTCGTGAACGAACTGCTTCCAGTAGGCTGTATCGAGTTCGTAGAGCCATACTCCAGCGGATGTGAGACGGCTGGCGTGCATGTTGGCACCGGCAATGATTGTGGCCGTGTTCGCCTTCTTTGGTGTGTAGGGTTGATAACCCTTGGACGGATGGAAAACGCCGCCAACTTCGCGACAGAACTGATAGGCCGCATTGGTGAACGACCCTGAGTCGACCATGCAGAAGTCCACCTTTCGCTCGGTTCCTGACCCGTCGACAAACTTCTTCTGGAGCAGCTCATCCCGCCAGTTCAGCAAAGCGTTGTAGATCGCTGGCTCGGAGGCTTCCGCGTCCATCCCTTTGTCGGTTCCGTACACCTCAGCAACACCGTAATCGACGACAACACCGCCGGCACCGTGCCACCAGGCCGTAACGACCCAATGGCATCGGTACTTGCCAAGGTCGATCGCTGCGGTGAGTGCCGTTGCGTTGATTGGTAGCTGACGCCTAGCGAGTCCGCTCATCCGGGATTGCACGATCGCTGCGGTTAGCCCAGCTCCGACCGGACCGGATTCCTCTGGAGGATCGTTGTCGATCTCGGTCGCAACCGACTTAGGACCAACGTCAGCAACGCGGTTGTAGTAAGCATGGATCGCTGATAGTTCCAATGGCTCGCCATCGGAGTGCAGCTTTCGGGAGTAGCTGTTTGGGTTGCTGACGACACATCCAGCCTCGATGATCTTTCGGTTGTCACGCCAAAAACGATAGGCTTCGCGAGCATCTGGATCGTCGGGCTTTCTACTGCGACGCTGATCGATGTATTGCTCAACCATATCCATCCGGTCTGGAGGCTGTACCATCTTGCGGTATCGCTTGCCTCTCCAAGATGGCTTGATCTTTGGATCGGTGAATCGGTAGGCAATACAACGACGATTTTGGCATGTGCACAGCATCACTCGCGGAATCCGTTCAGCACTGGCACCCAGTCCAGCAATGTCCGCTTCGATCACTTCCTCGTTCTTGGCAATGAGCACATCGGACGCCGCTGCTTCGCGATCCTCGATGTCGTCGATGATTGCAAGCGTTGGACGCATCGATCGGAACTTGGTTCCTCGAACCGGACCATCGACGCCAAGGCAGTAGAGCACCTGGCCGCATGATGCAGGAACCACGCTCTCAGGCCAATCAGGCCCGAGCTGCCAACGCCCGATGGTTGGAAATGCGATGTGATCTGCTGCGAGTTCAATGTTGGTATTGACGCCTGATACAGTCTGCATGCGTGCTCGACTGGACCAACCGCCAACCGCTTGCATCGGAATGCCGATTTCCGGGTAGTCGGCAACGAAGAGTTCGTTCTGTTGCAGTTGCTCTTTGATGTCCTTGAGTTCCTGCTGCGACTTGCCTTGGCTTTTGCCAATGACGACCGGAAATGTGCTCATCCCCATCACCATCAAGTACAGTGCGGCTCTGGTCGCAATGGTCGTTTTTCCTTCTCCCCGAGGACCAGCGATCGCTTGATCTCCACCGTACAAAGCAGCATCTATGATGGATCGCAACATCGACTTCCTGTCACCTGTAAAAGCCTCGCCGAACTGACTTGCAAAATAGGTTGCGAGCCACATCTCAGGATCTGTTTCGGCCTTTAGTCTTCGCTCGACGCTTGCCGGCGGAGGGATCTTTAGATCGCGTAGCTTGGCTCGCTTCGCTTCTTTTCTAGCCTTGTCCGCCTCGGCCTCGCTTAGGCTTTCCGTTGTCTTTTGGAGTTTCGATGACAACGCTGGATGCGAGCTTAGCAAGCTCTCCAGCTGGTACACGTCGAGCGAGTTCAAGAAGCTGTAGTCGTCGCTCCTCAAGTCCAGCATGTTCTTTGGCCTCCAGTTCGTCCCTCTTCAAATCCAACGCGTCGGCAGCAATCAAAAGTTTCGCCGAATCGATCATCAAGTCCGGATCGGCCAACGCTCCCATCAACGCCTTCACCACTTTTTTCTTGTCAACGTTCCATCCTTCCCGAATGGCTCGACTGACCAATCTCACATCTCGTTTTCGTTCGAGTTCCAAGACTTCCCCTTACCCCCAACTAGGACCAAGACAGCAAGAAATTCTTACAAAAAACTAGGTCCTCCCACTTTTCTCTTTTTCTTCTATCTTT
>Ga0181352_1000203_pt1 | contig 27736 bp, 32 predicted proteins | sample Fa13VDMLBSN_FD_130103 | JGI IMG/M metagenome (GOLD analysis project Ga0181352, IMG submission 130103) | Freshwater viral communities from Lake Michigan, USA - Fa13.VD.MLB.S.N | ecosystem: Environmental > Aquatic > Freshwater > Lake | place: USA: Michigan | collected 2013-09-23 | reverse complement strand
TATATGATGCAGCACCAGTAGTAACAGGCTCACCAACTATCACAGTATCTGGTGGGTATAGAATTTACCAATGGACAACAGTTGGAACATGGAGCATATTACTTTGAAAACAATAATTGAAGCAACAGATACAGATCCAAAACACGAAGTTGAGTTGTTGTGCGGTGCATGCTCGTATGATTTGGATGAGAGCGAGATTGCCTCTGACACCTGCGCTAACTGCGGTACAAAACTAAACTTAAGGCAGAACACAACAATCCATGTAACATCAATTCCTATGTTTGGAATCACAGAGGTATAAAATGTTCACCCTATTTACTACTATAGTTAGCTTTCTTACAGCCGGTGTGCCTAAGGTCATGGACTTCTTCCAAGATAAGGGAGACAAGAAACACGAGCTAGAGATGGCGCAGTTGCAATTGACCAGGGAGTTGGAGTTACAGAAGGCAGGGTTGGCAAGTCAAGTTAAAATCGAGGAGATTAAATATGACGAGATACAGACGCAAGCGGCAAGCAGCGAAAGGGAAGCCTTATATCAGCACGATATTGAAATTAGTAAGGGAGCGTCAACCTGGGCTATTAACGCTCGCGCTATGGTGCGTCCTGTTATTACTTATGGCCTTTTTTGTCTCCTAGTATTTGTTGAGATATTTGGTTTCTACTACTCTATCAGTACAGGCGTTACATTCCCAGTTGCTATGAGTATGCTGTGGGATGAGGACATGAAGATAGTTTGGGCCAGCGTGCTGTCCTTTTGGTTTGGGTCAAGAGCGTTTAACGGGAAATGATTCAAAAGATGTTGCAGTGGTGCAACGTGAGATGCAACAAGACCTTCACGCATAACCGGACATTTTTGTCCGATTAGCTATGATTGTAGGGCTTGGTTAAGTTTACAATGTTAATACGCACCACTCCTCTGCGAGAAGTACGGGTGGTCTCTCTCAACACTAACACTCCGCAAGGGTGCAAAACAGACCTGAGTACAGGTATCGCTAGGTAGACGTATCTAGAGTGTGTATTTTATTTTAAGTGGGAAAAGTAGTATGTTTTCCCATAATTATCTCTAAGCAGAGGAAACACTATCTCTAAAACGGCACAGTAACTAATTGATTGCACTATGAAAACATCACAGGCTGGCATAGACTTAATTAAAAGGTTCGAAGGATGTAAGTTGAAACCCTACCTATGCCCTGCGAAGTTTTGGACTGTCGGTTACGGACACGTAATAGGTAACGGCAAGGAAGCACCAGAAAAGCAACTCTACACACGAGGAGAAATAGATGAACTTCTTAGAACAGATTTGGCAAGATTTGAACAGGGTGTGCGCCGTTACTGTCCCGTGCCTCTCACTCAATTTGAGTTTGATTCTCTTGTCAGCTTTAGCTTTAATCTTGGTTTGGGGGTACTTCAGAGATCAACGCTCAGACGAAAGCTTCTCAGACAAGATAGACAGGCTGCAGCGAAGGAAATACTGAAGTATAATAAGGCAGGTGGCCAAGTGCTTAAAGGCTTGACCAGAAGAAGAGAAGCAGAATATAGGATGTTCACAAAAGAAACCAATAATGCCATTATCTAAATTAGTTTTTAAACCCGGACTTAACCGCGACCAGACAAACTATGCCTCTGAAGGGGGTTGGTACGACTGCGATAAGATTCGTTTCCGTTCTGGGTTCCCTGAGAAGATTGGTGGTTGGAAGGTAGAAACATTTGAGCAGTATGCAGGGTCGTGCCGCAGCCTATTTTCTTGGGCAACCAGTGGCGGGCAAGAGCTCCTGTGCATAGGTACAAACAAAAAGATATACATATCGACAGGTACCGACCTGTACGACATCACTCCGATACGGGCAACACTGACGACACCGACAACAAATAACTGCTTTCAAACCACAAACCTGTCTACCACAGTCTTAGTAAATATAGTGGGGCATGGGGCTATTGACGGTGACTATGTGACCTTTAGTGGGGCAGTAGCTGTCGGTGGCGTTACCGCGCCGATGCTCAACCAGGAATTTGCAATTACTTTTATTACTGCAAACCAGTTCAGTATTGTGGTCTCGGGGGCAGCTACTTCTACAGTAGCGGCTGGGGGTGGTGCAGTTATCGTAGCAGCGTTTCAGATTAATATTGGGTACGGTGTGGTCACTGCAGGATATGGCTGGGGGACTTCTACATGGGGCCGCGGTACGTGGGGGTCAAGCTCATTAATATCGGTGCTGCTCCCAGCAAGGTTAGAGTTCCAAGACAAGTTCTTTGACGACCTCATATTTAATATAAACGACAGCTACATATACCAGTGGACCTATGACGCCACGTTCGCAACCCGCGCTATATTTATGTCGGCAGATGCGGCAGCGCTTGCTGTACCCCAGCAGGTAGCGAAGATTATGTTTGCCCCGACAGGGCATCTGTTGGCTTTTAACTGCACAGGATACGACGCTGGCGCGGCTGCGCCTAACTACCTTGGTGCTAAAGACCCACTGATAATTCGTTGGGCTAACGTGGATGCTGATGCTGGGCCTATACCTGTTGACTGGAGACCGACACTAACTAACACAGCGGGGTTCTTACGGCTGCAGTCAGGGAACTATATTATCACAGCAGCACGGACACGGCAGGAAATATTGGTTTGGACAGACACATCGCTGGCATCACTGCAGTTCCTAGGCACACAAGAAGTATTCGGGATACAAGAAATATCAACGTCTTCTACTATCCTCGGACCTAACGTGGTTGCTACTGCTAACAGCATATCTTACTGGATGGGTAACGAGAAATTCTACAGCTACAACGGAACCGTATCCACCCTGCCGTGCTCCTTGAGACAGTATATATTTGACGACCTTAATAGAGACCAAGGGCAGATTGTGTTTGCAGGTACTAACAACCAATTCAATGAGATTATCTGGTTCTATTGCTCTGCTACATCTAATGAGATTAACAGGTATGTAGTGTATAATTACGCAGAGCAAATTTGGTATTTCGGGCAGTTAGAGCGCACAGCATGGCTGGATGCTGGGGTTATCTTTTATCCTGTAGCTACTGGCGCTGGCTGGGTATATACTCACGAGAACGGCCACGACGACGGACAGCCCTTGGGCGCAGAACCACTGCCTATAACATCCTATATACAGTCCGCTGATATCGACATCGACGATGGTGAGAAGTTCATGCTTATGCGTCGGATTATCCCAGATGTAAACTTTGGTAGCTCGGACAGTGTTAACAGTGTTACTGGTGCTCCACTAACCCCAGAAGCTACTATGACAGTTGGGGTGAGGAATTTCCCTGGTGCTTCAAACAGCACAACTAACGCATCGGGGGTATCAACAGACCGCACAGTAGTGACAACAGCTACAATAAATCAATATACAAATCAAGTATTTGTTAGAGCTAGGGGAAGGCAGATGAACTTTAAGATTGCATCAAGCGATGTTGGTGTGCAGTGGCAGTTGGGTATGCCTCGGGTTGACGCCCGGGCTGATGGGACTAGGGGTTAATATGGCACTTAAATCATTTGCAGCCCCTGTACTACCTATCCCACCCACAGAATACTCGGCGCAGTACTTAAACCAGATAGTGCGGACATTAAACCAATACTTTCAACAATTAGGCTCGACAAACGGTATAGAAATTGATACTATCACACTACGCAACCTACCCACTAGCGCGACAGGATTACCTGTCGGTTCCGTTTGGAATAATGCTGGTGTTTTGAACATAGTACCATAGGGACACAAGATGCATAAAACAGCGCAGGAATTAGCTAGGTTAGGTAGAAACGGTGACACAATGCTTATGCATGTGCAGCCCTCGGAGGTTGTGGGGTTACAGGCTCTGGCTAAGTCACATGGCACTACACTAACTACTAATCCCCATACAGGGATGCCAGAAGCATTTAACATGAGGGGTGCGGTTAAAGCCTTGGCTCCGACAGCGCTTGGCTTGGCAGGTGCAGCTGTTGGGATACCCCCTGTTGTTACTGGTTTGGTTGTTGGCGGCCTTACCGCCGCAAAGTCTGGTAACGTGATGCAGGGCGCTATGGCAGGTTTCGGTGCTTATGGTGGTGGTGAGCTAGGAGGTTCTCTCATGGGGGCTGGAGCAGGAGCGGCGCCGTCTGCGGCAGTAACACCAGAGGCAGCAATGCCTGATTTAGCAAACCCTGCAGTGAGCGGAACCCCGCAGCCCAGCGCTTCTATATATAGCAATAATGCCCAACTAGGTACTCCCGCGGCTAGCGGCCCAGGTGCAGCAGGAGGGTCAAGCACAGTAGGCGGTAGGCTCTCAGATATGGGTCGTGGTGCGGGAAATATGTTGACAGGGCAGCCTGGATCGTGGGATGCATTTTCAGCAGCAGCGGGTGGGCAAGGTAAAGCAGCTATGCAGTTGGGGATGCCTGTGGCTACTGGATTAATAGGCGGGCAAGATAAATATAGACTCCCTGTAGAGGACCCATACGACCCCAACTTTAGATTGAATTTAAGTGGGCCTGCACCTTTGAGGCTTGCTGCTGGTGGTGCTATAAATAACGCAGGTATAATGGGCGTGTATGGGACTCCTGACAACCCACAAGGGCCACCGATTAGTCAAGATGGCTATGGTCTTGGTCGGTTAAATAATATGACTACAAACCAAGGCCAACCACAGAACCCGAACACTAACTTTGCTGGGTTTGCCAAAGGCGGCTATCTAGATGGCGCTGGTGATGGCATGAGTGATTCTATTCCCGCAAAGATAGATGGAAAACAGCCCGCTGCATTGGCTGATGGGGAGTTCGTGATACCTGCAGATGTAGTAAGTCATATAGGTAACGGATCCACTAAGGCCGGAGCTCACAGGTTGTACGATATGCTGGCTAAGATAAGAAAAGCTAGGACAGGAAACAGTGCGCAGGGGAAGCAAATTAACCCACGTAAGTTCATGCCTGCATGATTGAAGTACAGGTCGTAGCGCCTGAGCATGTGCACGGTATTTGGGATAGAGTAGAATCCTTTTTTGAGATGGCTCACGCCGTTAATCCAGATGATTGTACTGTATCCCAAAGAAAGATGCTCCTAGCGCAGGGGTTTGAAACGATGTTGATTGCTGTAGATGGTGCGTCGATTGTTGGGGCTTTATCTATTAAGGTCAGTAACCACCCCAACACAAGAATTGCATTCATCACGGCATTAGGTGGGGAAGGTATAGTTGATACAGAGGTATTTGGGCATGTCGAGCAGTGGGCGGTATCGCAAGGGGCTACAAAGATTCAATTCATAGCCAACGCCGCGCAAGCAAGACTATATAGGCAGAAGATTGGTTGTAGTACTGATAGGTATATGATGGAGAAGAAATTATGAGTGGTGGTAGCGGGGATTTTATGCAGGATCTATTTAGTGCCGCTCCAAAAGTGCAAGGTAGTTCAACACCGACAGCGCAACCAGGAACAACACCTGCATGGCAGACAGCGGCGAACCCACAACAGATGCAGCCGAACCCGAACCCATACGCACCACCGACACCTGCAAACATGCCTCCACCAGTTACAAATATGGGCCCGGGGGTAAATGCTGCATTTAATTGGTCACCACAACAACAACCGGCGCAAGTACAACAACCGGCGCCACAGGCGCCACAAAGCGGTATAGGGGGGCTTGCACAGCCTACACAACAACCATCGTACCAAGTAGTGCAAGCATACCAACAACCACAACCACAGGCCCCTGCGTTCGGCGGCGGTTATACACAGAAGTATTACAATAGGAGCTAATCATGGGCGGCGATTCACCACAACAACAAACACAAAAAACAGAAACCTCTAATGTGCCTGAGTGGGCGAAGCCATTCTATCAACAGCAACTGCAGTCTGCGGGTAAGAATATATACAATACCGATGCAAGTGGTAATGTTACAGGTGTAAAACCATTTGAGGCATACACCGGCGAGAGAACCGCTGGGTTTACTCCTGGGCAACAACAAGTACAACAAAATATTGCAGGGCTACAATCCCCAGGAGGTTTTGGTTCGTCGCAGACAGGGCTACAAGCAGGGCAGAATCTAGGCTACGGTAGCGCAGTATCAGGGTTAAACCAAGCGCTGAACTATCAACCGCAAACAACTACTGCACAGAATGTTGGCACGCAACAATTTACACCTTATGCTGCCCAGCAGTATATGAACCCCTACCAACAAGCAGTGACTTCAGGGACAATAGCACAAGCACAACGTGCTGGAGATCAGCAAAAAGCAAATGTAGCTATGCAGGCCGCAGGCCGTGGTACGTTTGGCGGGGCTAGACAAGCCCTCATGCAGTCAACAAACCAAGACTTGCTCAACAGACAGCTATCTGATATTCAAAATAAAGGCGGACAAGAAGGGTATAATACTGCATTCAGTCAATTTACTCAGGATCAAGCGAGGAACTTGCAAGCACAACAAGCAAACCAAGCAGCTAACCTCACTGCGCAACAACAGACACAACAAGGTCAGCAGTATGCTGCGGGTCTGGGTAAAGACATCTACTCCACAGGTCTGGGTGCTGGTGTTGATACATCTAAAGCTCAAGGTGCACTGGCTGCGCAACAACAAACCTCTAACTTGGAACGCCTCAAAGCCCAAGCAGGAAGCGCTGCGGAACAGCAAGCCTTGCAACAACAGATTGATAATATCAACTATCAGACTGCAATGGAATCTAGAGACTGGGAGAAGAAGCAGTTGGATTGGATGAATGCTCAAGTACACGGAACGCAAGGTGTCTCAGGGCAGCAAACAACTTACACAAGCCCAGCTAATCAAACAGCACAATTAGCAGGACTAGGCATTGCCGGGTTGGGCGCGTACGCGAAATCATAAGGTAAATATATAATGACAATGTATAACACAACCCAGCTACAGACAATAGCGAAAGATACGGCCCCTAATGGGGCTATGCCCAATGCGCTAAAGAAACTTATATATGATAGCAAGGCGGTGGAAGCAGCCAAGTCAAAAGCCGAAGCCCCCAAACCTACCACTACAGTAGTGCAGGATGTAGAAAACCAAACACAAGCAGCGAGGCAAGCAAAGCAAGCAGAACAACTTGCGCTGACCGTGTCCCCACAAGTACTACAAGAAGCAGCGCAGATGCAAATGGCGCAGATGCAAGCGCCACAAGGTATTGCAGGTTTACCACCACAAGGGATGCCACAAGGAATGCCACAAGGAATGCCACAAGGAATGCCGCAAGGGATGCCTCCACAACAAACTGCTTCGCTGGATCAAGGCGTCGGTGGGTTGCCAACAGGTATAGACGAACGTAGCTTTGCAGGTGGTGGGATAGTTGCGTTTAGTGGTGTAACAGACGGTTCTGTTGTTGGGGGTGGGGAACAGAATCCAGTTGAGTACCCAAATCCAGGAGCAAATGTACAACCAACAGATATTGAGGAACTACTCCGTCGCGCTGTCGGTATGTCTGAAGAAGAGAAGCAAGCATATAGGGAGATGGCCGCGCGTCCTGTAAAAGCAGAAGAGCGCGCAGCGCTCAACAAAGACTACCCTATGCCATCGCTCGATGCCCAACCTATGCAGCAGTTGACCGAGCAAACACCTATAATAGACCAGACTTCCCGAAGCACCTATGAGCAGCTCTCAGATAGAGGACTACCAACAGACCTAACGGAGATGACAGCGTCCGACAATGTGCCAACATCCGGGTTACCTGGCATCGCAGGACTACCAACACCAGCACCAACACCAGCACCAACACCAGTAGTAGCAGAGTCTACACCAGCACCAGCAGTAGCAGAGTCTACACCCGTAGTTGCGGCTCCACAAGCACGAAATGTGTCGGCGGAAGTACCACCAGGAGGGATAGCTGAAGTAGTACCAACACCAAAAGTAGTACCAACACCAAAAGAAGTACCAGCAGCAGGAATAAAATTACTACCAGGAGTTGGAGCTAGGTCGGCAATCGCGCGGACTATGGATATTGAAGGGGGAATGGTTAAGGACGACGCAGGAAAGGGAGTAACAAACTTTGGTATTAACCAAACAGCAAACCCAGATGTAGATGTTAAAAATCTAACCAAAGAAAAAGCAGAAGAAATATATAGATCTAGGTATTGGGATACTGTTCCAGGCATTGACAACCTGTCTCCTGACGCGCAAAAGATTGTGTTTGATGCAGCTGTAAATCAAGGTGTGCCCTTTGCTAAGAAGATTCTTGCAGAGAATGGTGACAATCCAGCAGCGCTTATTGCAGCTAGAAAGGCCAAATATGCGGGGATAATAGCCGACGATCCAAAGAAATATACGCAGTACGCCAAGGGATGGGATGAGCGCGTAACCAAAGGACTTGCAATATTAAATCCAGAACAACAAAAGACATTTGATAAAGTAGCTCAAGAAATTGACCGGACAGCGCAAGCTAACATAAAGAAACGACTTGACCACGGTGAAGGTAATGCAGGCGCGCTCCCAGATGAGATAGCTAGCGTTACAAAAGACGAGCTAGCCAAAGCTGAAAAACAAAAACAATCTACTAAATTTGCTCTGGCCGGTGCGACACCAGCAAAGACAGCAGCAACAGCAGCCGCCCAGAAGAAAGACGAGGCGCAAAAGACAGGTATTGCTCTTTTAGCACCAACAACAGCAAAACCATCGGAGGAAATGAATTATCCTGCGTACGCGCCCTTAGTAGACTACGCAACTCGAGTGAAAAACCTTCAAGGTGTTATGGGTGATAACGAAGGAAAGGATATAAGCAATGAATATGTCAAAAACCTAGAGGGGCAATCTGCAAGGTTGAAGAAAAACCAACTGGCTGATATGGCGATTGGTTTAGGAAAAGGGCTGATGGACCGTGGAGGACCGGGGAACCCTGCTGGAAGAGCTTCGTTCTTAACTGCGTTAACTGCGGGTGCTGAGGGTGCTATAGGTAGCATGCAGGCCACACAGAAAGCACAGAATGAATTGGCTAAAGAAATATTCGGTGCAAAGAACTCCTTCAACACTGCTAACAGAGCAGAGAAGGCAGGTATGATGAAGCTTGCTGGAGAGATTGCGCACAACGAACAATCATTTAATGCAAGCCTCGTGCACTACAAAAATGCCGATATTACAGGAAAACGAGCAATCATAGCGCAAGCGAAAGGGTTACTCAGTGAGATGCTGAAGACAGCGGAAAAAATAGCGGAAAATCCAATGCTGTCGGTGACCGAAAAAGAAAATGCACAAAAACAAGTGCAGGCTATTATATCGCAAATGGGTGCCTTTATTAAACATGATGCCGAGGTAATGGGGGTTTCTATGCCAACACAAACAGCTAGTACAAACACTGCTAGTACAGGAGCACCACCCGCAGTTCAGGCAATGATAGATAAATTTAAATCATAATCTATGAGCAATATAGATGATATACATTCGGCGATAATAAACGCAGGTAATGCGGGAGATGGTGAAGCCGTCCGGACGTTGGCTAAATACCTAGAAACACTGCATGTACCCCCAGCCCCAAACAAAAACCAAAACACTGGGCTTGGTGGGGATCTTGCGACCGACATAAAGCGGGGGTTCCTAAACCTCCCCGGACAGACTGCAGAATTACTTGACACCCCCGGGCACTTAATGGGTTATGAGGGAAGTCCAGTTACTGAGGCTGGTGAGTGGTTAGCTGGTAAGACAGGGTTCCACCCAAGTGATAAAGCAGAGGCGGCAAAAGCAGAGTATTCCCCAGGCCGTCAACAAAGCCAACAGGAACTAACCGAAGCCTGGGAATCCCCTTCGCTGACCTTAGACCCAACAACATGGGGTAATGTTGCTAAAACTGTTGCACTGAACCCAGGAGCCACACTGGGCAATATAGTAGGTAGCGTGCCTGGAATGATCAGCGGCGGTGTCTATGGTAAGGGCATTAAAGCTGCAGGTAAGTATTTTGGGCGCGAGGTAGGTAGTGGCGTTGCTTTGGGCGGTGGTGAAGGTCTTGCAACTACAGGACAAGTAGGACAACAAATAAAAGAAGAAGCACCTGGCGTTGACCCACAGACTAGAGCAATGGCAGCGGCTGGGGCGGGCTTGTTTACAGCAGGTATTGGTGGCGCAGCACAGCACTTAGCAGGTAGGTTTGGTGTCCAAACATTAGAAAGAGCAGTGCTTGGGGGCGAACTACCCGCGGCGGAGCTTGCGGCATTTAAAGCTGCAGCCGATAAATCTTTGTCTGCCCGAATAGGGTCTGGGGTTTTAGTCGAAGGTATCTTACAAGAGCTACCTCAAGGCATGCAGGAACAGATGTGGCAGAACTGGGCGGAAGGTAAGCCGATACTTGAGGGGGTTGCCCGGGCGGGTGTAGAAGGTGCGTTAGCTGGCTCCGCCCTAGGTGGTGGTATGAATGCCTTGCAGAATCCTGCTAAGTCGCAGCTTGCTGAGATAGAGGCCATAGAGAAACTAAAGAAGCAAGCAACAGAGAACCGCCAAAAGCTACTAGAAGAAAAAGGCATTGACTACGACCAAGAACTGGTAGACCGCCAAGCGCAACAGAAAGTTCAAGAAGAGATGCGTCAGCGCGATGAGGCGCAGAGAAAATCGCTTGAAGTGCAGAGAAAAGCATTTGAAGAGATGCAGCAGCGTGAGCGAGCAGCGCAAGAAGAAATAGATAGAAAGCAAGCAGCGGTCGTAGCGCAAGCTAAAGAGTACCAAACTGCCGCAGCACAAGGAGATAAGTCTGCCCAAAACTTCCTTGGCAATATGTACTATCACGGGCAGGGAGTACCACAAGATACCACCATAGCTGCAACACTATATAAGCGCGCAGCGGACAGGGGGTTTGCAGATGCACAGTTTAACTTAGCCTCGCTGTATGTAAAAGGTGAGGGCGTTAAACAAGACATACCAGCAGCTATAAAGTTGTTGGAATTGGCAGCAGCAAACGGGCATGTGAATGCTCAAAAAGCATTGCAGATAATACGCAATGCGCAAGAAGGCGGAGAGGCCCGCGGTGAAGGGGTGCAGCTCGATATACCAGGAGTAGAGCAGGTCGCGGAGGGCGAAGGAACAGAAATAAATGCTGGCCCCGAAGCCACAGCAGAAGCACCCGAAGGCGCGGCCAACCAGATTGGACTATTTGACAAGGAAAGCGGCTATGGAGAAAACGGTATTGATCGTACTGGAGCCCAGGGAACTGCGGCTGTCGGGGAAGGAACTGACTCAGGCATTCCTGGCGATCTCGGAGGACAGGCAACCGTCCCTGAAGGTGCTCAAGAAACTAACGCTGGAGGACTGGGAGACACTGGCGCTCCTGCTGGACGACCTGGTAAAGGAGCTGGAGCTAGCAACAAGCGAGGGGGCAGTCCACTAATTGCACGTGCAAGAGCGGCTTGGGATGGTACAGTACCTTTCGATGAGCTAACCCCCGCAGAGCAACAGAGTATTGCAAAGGTAGACCCTGAAAAATCCCCCAATGCATTTAATTGGCTCGCGGATAAAATCAATACCGAAGCACTGAGCAGGCGTTCACGCGAAGCAGCGGCAGCGGAGAACATACAAAAGAGCGCGCAAGAAGACAACGAACCAATCAGGTACCAGCGCGGTAAGAAACCAGCAAGGGGTGAAAAATCTACTGCAGCTTCCTTCATGGAGGCATTTAATAAATTATTCCCAGAAGGCTATAGAGGCAAAAATAAGCCTATCATAATAAACGATGCTAGAGATGCTTATGAGGCCCACCCTGATCCAGCGATCAACGAGGTGATACGCCAGAAGGCAATCGATAACCCAGGCATTAGAGCTTTTGTGGTGGTGGCGACTGGGCAGGACGTTTATATAGCCAACAGGATACCAAAAGGTAAAGAGACGGCCTTGATAATGCACGAGTATGGCGTGCACACAAGTCTAAAGAAGCTAATTGGCGCGGGGCGTAGGGATCGGTTGGCGAGCCAAATATCTTTTTGGGCAAAGCAAACAATAACAAAAGAAAATGCTGTGCATGTGGAACTTGCTAAAAAAGCAATACGCCACGTAGAAGGACTTAAATATACACGGGGCTCAGAGCAATATAGCGAAGAGTCGATTGCTTACTTTACTCAGTACGCTATAGAGAAGTATGGAATAGAGGCGCTAACAGGACTTACAAAACAAAGAAACGCGGTTATTACTTGGCTGCAGAATCTGTGGGCGGGTATATCTGAAACGCTTAGAAAGATAGACCTCAACCTCCACGCACTTACTACCAATGACATTGTTAGCCTGGTGTATGGAGCCGCAAGAGTATCTTCCTTTGACCCAGCTGCACCACTGGAAGGCCCTATATCACAACCCCGCGCCGAAGCGAAAGCAGAGCCTGGAGTGAAAGCAGAACCACAAGCAGAAGGGGAGCCGCAAGCAGAACCAAAAGTGGAACCACCAGAAGAACCAGAAATCCACAACGCGGTTGATGAAGAAGCACCAGAAGAGGAATACGGCTTTAGCGATGTAACCTACCGCAAGCCTACAAAGGAATCTGCTGCTGCGGCTATACGGGGTGTGTACAACGGTAAGGGCGGTATCTGGGGTTTCCTCAGGAAGCTTCTTGACCGTATAGGCAATGCGCTCATATCAAATACTTACTCTGCGGAACGGAAAGCCCTAGACGCAAAGATGGGCGAGTTCAATGCTCAAGGTATCCACAGGGGAGATCTAATTACCCAAGCAGCGACTAACTTCATAGGTATATCCCAAGATGCATTGATGCTGGGTAGGTTGATACTAGAGAAGAGCGGGATAATGCGCGCAGGGCGGGGGGTAGAAGGTGCAAACATCCTTGACCTTACTCGTGTGTGGCATGAAACTCTGGCGAAAGCTACTGAAAAATACGGCGCGGAACGTGCCTATGACATGCTTGTAAAGGGTTGGTACGGCCCAAGATACGATAGCCTGGAAGCAAGGAACGTCGAGCTAGATAGAAAGATAGAAGAACTAACAGCTAACAAGCCTAAGAACTGGGCTAAAAAAGTACGTGAGTATGAAGACAGCAAAGTGAATGTATCTGACTGGACAAGCGATCCGAAGAAGGCTGCAGATGCTAAGTTAGCACGAAGTGAGTTTGCCGCAGGTTTTGCTGAGATGGATAAGATCCGTAACCAGATGCGCGCGCCACTATTACAGACTATGGTAGGTACAGGGCTGTACACAGAAGAGCAAGCGGCTGAGTATTTAGAGAACGCTGACTACGTACCTATGTACCGCGTGCAAGAGAAAGATCTGTTCGATGCCAACAAGAACCACATAAGGGCAGGGCGTGGGTTGTTGGGTATGGGTAAGGAGTTCCGTATACACGGTTCTGATTTGCTCGTGGCTGATCCAATACAAAACTTCAGCGCGAATATGTCGTGGATGATGCAGCGTGCGATAAAGAACAACGCAGCTATCCATATGGCTAATATGCTCGAAGAGCTGGGCGCCGGGAGATGGGCTACAGCCCCACTAACTAATGAGGAAAAACATAAGAACCTTACTGTAGTTATATACAGGGAGGGCATGCCTCAGGACTTCATCCTAAACGACCCACTAGATGTGGCAGCATTTGCCTCACCGCCCGTTGCAACAGGAAGCATTATCACAGCAATGAAGTACGCCTCAGCAGCCTTAAGGCATGGGGTTACTAGTATGCCCCAGTTTGTGTTTAACCAGGCGTGGCAAGATAGTATGCGTGCGTACTTAGTGGCTGGTAATAAAGATGCGTCCTTACTGCGGTATACAAAAGATACTTGGACATCGATCTTTAATAACCAATTCCGTACTCCCACAAGGACAGCACAGATACTCAAGTCTTTCGGTGTTACTGGGCAAAAGGATACTATGGACGCCCAAGCCCTAGAGGACGTATACACTGGTAAGAATAAGAAGGGGTGGCGTAAGACTGCGTTCTTCTTCGAGCGCCTCGCGCACGGCAGTGACTTGGGTGCCAGGGAAGCTATATTTGATGCTGCTAAAAAAGAGCTGCTCGCCCAGGGGGTATCAGAAGAGCTAGCAGAGAGCACAGCCGCGATCCGCGCCAACAGGTACATGCCCTACCAACAGGTAGGTACGTCTCAATCCCTAGCCTATCTGAGGGCTCTCGTGCCCTTTATTAACCCACCTATACAGGGCTGGGCGCGCGACATAGCTGCCGCTAGAGGACGTTTGACGGGTGTAAGTACCGCAGCAGGGAGGAACGCACTGCTCTTTAAACTAACTAAATATGCCATGTTTGTGGCAGCCTATGCAGCGATGCGTAGTGGTGATGATGATTACGAGAAGAAGACCGACGACCAACGTGATGATAACTTATGGATAGGTACAAAAATATCTGTGCCCCAAGAACTACGCCCGTTTAAAGTTCTGATTGAGCGTATGACTCGTTCCATGATATTCAGTGGTGGCAGTGGTAAGGTGTTGGAAGATCCAGTGGTTGCTGGGCGGGTACTAAAGAAGTCGTACGAAATTGCAGCTGGACTTACCCCTATACCTACCTTGTTTAAACCAGAGATCGAGGCTGTTACTAACTACGACTGGCATACAATGAAGCCTATTGTTGGTAGCCACAATAAAAACTTGTCCCCCCAATTTCAAACTAACAGCACAACATCCGAGCTGGCCAAAATTGTCGGGGAAGCTCTAAACATCCCGGGGCTGTCTCCTGTGCATATCGACCATTACTTGCAAGGTCATTTGGGGTTAGTAGGCGCAGCTATAGGAGACTTTAGTAATGTGCTCATGTCAGACAGTAAAGTGCCAATGAATAAATGGCCTGTTGTTGGTTCTATAATTGGCGGCAACACACACCCTTCTGGGGATATGGAAGCGTTCTACGAATTAAAGAATCATGTAGCTCAAGTGCGCGGGGATTATAAATCCATAATAGAGAAGGGTAGGGCTGATGAACTACCTGCTTTCGTTAAAGAGAACAAGGCATACCTATCAGACTGGACAAGCTCTGCGGTCAATAAAATAGGCACTAAGCTTACGGAACTAAATGCTGCAGAACGCACCATGCGGGGCAGGAGCCTGGAGCAAAGACCAGACAAAGAGGAAGTGCTGGAGAATATACGGAATGCAAAAGACCGCATGCTAAATGATATACACCGTATACGCCAGAGCCTAGATGACGCAAACAAGAGATAAAAAAGGGGTCCCTAAGGACCCCCAAAGTACTACTCCACCCTCCGCAGCAAAACTCCTAAATAACCATCAACGATGGCGGTCTTGAGGTACAGCTTTATTTCTATCTCTGCCGCTGCTTCCCTCAGTACTGCCCGCATCTCCTTAGCTTTAAGTGTTGGAACAAAGAGGCTATCCTTAATTACCATAGCCTCCATAGGTAGGTCTATCGACCCCCCATCAGGCAGCTCTAGGTGCATCCTGCCAGATGTTCATATCAATTCCAATGGCTTTAGTATCAAACAAAATAGCTTTGCAGACACCAGAAACTACACCAGTCCCAGAAGCCAGTCGCTTAGATACCGTCTTACCCCCAGACAATGCCTTTAAGCTGTTCAGCGAGAACTGCCTTTTCACACAGTAGTCCCGTAGTACCGCCGCCGAAACAAATAGCTTGCCTGTATCAGGTTCATATCGCGCCATAATGCGGTTGATATTCCTATTCTGCGGTGGTGCTTGAAGCCCCATTACATCAGGCAGGTCATTGATGACTAGGATGTCCCCGTGGTTCTCAGTCAAGAAGTCAGATATCAGCGTGCTAAACTCAGTAACACAACCTTGTACTTCTCCACGCATCTTGCTTACCTCGCCAGCCATGAACTCAATGTTAGCAGCTACATCCCAGTTATGTATACCAAGCTCCTTACAGATCCACCCTGCGGTATAAGCCACAGCAAATGTAGTAGACCAATGACGTTCTTTGTTAGTAAACTTAAACTTCTTATCCAACTTCAGTTGTGTCTGGGTGAACAGCGCCTCGATAGTCCCTGAGTTAGCAACCATCCACGAAGCCCATAGGTGCCCAGCAACCCCATAGTTGGTGTCCATCAAACGAAATACCTTATCTGCATGTGCCTTATCCAGTACGGGCGTGCCGCGCATATCAAACTCAAACAACCTCATATTCTCACCTTCTGAGGAAGCCTTCAGGGAAGATATCTTATCCCGTAGGGATGCGTTGGCACTGGCAATAGTATTGAGGTGCCATCTAGTTGTGTTCACCCGCTCAGTGTTCGAGCTAGCTGCCATACGTTCCTTGCCCCTGCCTTGGGTGCCCATATAGACTAGGTTACTGCATTCGTCTGGGCTCTTGTTGGTTATCTCATCGATAGATAAAGATAGGCTGTTAAAGACCCCCATACGGTGCGCTACTGCGTTGATAGTATCGTTAGGCATGGACATCATGTCCTGTGGGTGCCCCCATATAGAGTTGCATAGTTTGCTCAGTGTAGTCTTGCCGATACCTGACTCATCACTAATCATGGTTGTTAGGATACCTGGTTGAGCAATCTTAGCTAGCAACGGTGACCCCAAGGCCAAGAAAAATATAAATTGGTGTATGCCAAAACCTGGTGCGTTGTATAGGTCGGGCATCTTACGCCACTCTTCCATAGTCCCCTTAATCTGGAACATGTGGTGGTAGTTAATTGTTGTAGCTGATGGTGGGCAGTTGCGGATACCCGCTTTTGAATACTCACGTTCCCCTACGACAAAACTTCCGTCTTCTTGCCAACCCATTTGGTTGCGTGCTTTCTCTTCTTTTTGCATATGTTGTAACTCCTGTGTTGATGCGATTAAATAACTACTTAGTTCGGCAATAGTCTTTTCCCCTGCTGCCACCCCTTGCCCACATATTATCTTTCTAAACTCTGCGTTAGGTCCTATCACAGCTAGCGGTATAGCGAAATCTCTCACACCATCCAACGGCATGTGTAACCTACACAATATATCCTGGCTTCCTATGTCTGCATCAAATACCCGTCCATAAGCATAGATGTCGTTTGGGTAGATACATACATTCTCAAACGTACCATCCTCTGACTTCATCTTCTTGTATATACCACCTTTCACGCCTCGAGAGTACGGAGCAGGGGGTACAGGTATCGTGGTTAATAACTTAGCGGCATAGAACTTTGCTAGCGCCGCCGCCGCTGCCTCATGATCAAACCCACTGCTTGCTTCTTTCTCTACATTAACCACCTCCGCTTTCTTCTTTATTGCGACCGTCATTGGGACCGCGCTTGTTACTACTTCTACACATAGCTTTAATGGGTTTGTTATCTTCCCCCAGAAAGGGCACTCCATACATACCCCAGGCCGCTGAGAGTTAAATACAGCACAACTATGCGCGCCTGTGGTTTCCGCTGCTTTCCTTATAGTCTTTGCGGCATCGTAGCCTGAGTACTTATTCGACACCATATGGATCGCCTTCTCGGCATCGTCACAGCATTGGGCAACGGACAACACCGACCGCCACATAGGCTCACTTACATCTTCTTGGTTTTCCACAGCGTAGTTTATCTGTGCGCACCCACCTTTATCTAGGCCACGCATTAGAAGCTGTTTAAAGGATAACTTAGAGTTACCTGCCAAGGCCAAAGTAGTTGCGCTTACTGGGCGGTCTGGTCGTTTCCCTGGTATGTTGAGCCCACCAAGCTGCTTAGGAGGAACATATACCTCGTCTATCTGCGCTATGAACTCATCGATGTCCACCTCAACCCCTTGTGTATGCATCTGCACGTGGGTTGGTGGGGTGAATCTATAGTTCAATGTATTAGGTATACGCAAGATCCTAGCGCTGTCTGCTGTGCATACAGGGTCAATCCTAAGCCCCGCTGCAAGGCATACTGCCTTTAGTTTCTCTGCGACTGGTTGCCACACATCCTTGCTAATTGCCGTGGTAAGCGGCCAATACACATGCCACCCATTACCTGAATCTACTATTGTCGGTTGCGGTAAATCCTTTGTGTTACAAAAATCCTGTATAGCCGCGAGTCCCTCTTCTTTGGTTGCGTAATCAACCGTAGGGGATTTATCTTTACAATCTACATCTAGCCAAAAAGCCTTGAGCTCTTTTACATTCTTCTGTGTTCGTGATGAACTATCCTTAAAGGAAGCCATTGCATAATATGCATTCTTCCCAGCCTTTGATGCTGTAATACCCGCATTAACTAATTCAGTCCTGTCACTAAAAAATACTTGGCGTGGTGCATCGTTTTGTATTGTGGTCAGGCAGTAAAAACCAGTAGAAGGTACTACGCTTTCTATGAGCGTATCCATAATCCCCTATCCGAAGTCGAATTCTAATTGTACTGGGTCTGTGTCTTTCTCTGGTGGTGTTACTTCTTCTGTCGGTACCGCTTCGTTCTCTTCATTCATTTATATTCTCCAAGGGTAAAATAGCCCCCACACATGTGGGGGCTAGCAGAGTTAAACTATATTAACCCCAGGCGTCGATTGTATCTTTAAGCGCTGTCTCTCTAGATGTCTTCGCACTAGCAATCACAGGCTCTGGGATATTGTCCTCGTCGGCTACCACAGCTTTCACTACGGCCTTTTTCTTAGGCACTGCGACTTCCACAGGCTTTGCCTTCTTAACAATCTGAACATCAGTAATCCCAGCAGCAACCTGCGACTCACCTTGAGCCTTTATAGTGCCTATATCATCGTCTGATAGATACCCTGCGGCAGAGAAAGCAAGTTTAGCAGGCATGTTGTGGTCGGAATCATCGATGTGCAGTCTTGTAATGACATAGTCGATACTTACGTTGTTGCTTTTTAGTAGTCGAGCATATGTCTCCAAAGGCATTGTAGACCCGTCACCCTTACCAAATATTGCTGTTGATGACAACTTTAACGCATGCACGTCACCCCCAATATCATTGGCCATAACAACCGCCAACCGCCTACTGAACTTACAAGCCTTGGTATCGCCCTTGCCAGAACCCTTCGCGTTTTGTGGACATACTGCGCATGTCAGTGATTGCACGTTCTCGCCTGAAGGGTCTGAGTTAACACCATCCGCAGAAGAGCAATCAGGCGCGGCTTTACTATCTGGCTCATACGCGGACTCGTAGTAAGTACGCGCGTTGTTCGCTGCTGTTCTAACAATTACCACATCCATTGTGCTGTTTGGGCTGGTCATTAGCTCGGCACCGTTTACTTCCAGACGAAACTTTCCTGCTCTAATAGTAATTCGTTTGCGGTCGGCCCCAGAACTAACTAAGTTTTGTGTTGCGGTACTTAGCCCTCTGTCTAAGATGTGCTGCGGTACTACTGAAGTCTCTGCGGATGAAAACAACGTAACATTGGTGCTCATATATTTCCTTTATTTTGAATTGAACAAGTAATATAACTCTCTTTAACAAAACGCTCTAAGTCTTCCAAACTATATGTCACCCTACCACCCACCTTGCTAAATGCAGGGCCTATTCGCAGCGCTCTCCATCTTGCTAATGTAGGTAAACTAACATGTAAATACTCCATAGTTTGTGGAATAGACATCCCTCTATTTGTCATCTGCTTCCCTCTTTGGCTTTCTGACAGATAGCGCATACGTTCTATCAATACTTAACCCTGGTGGGTAATCCGTAGGATGCGCAGCTATCCAGTCTTTCATGTTGTTCTGCTGCACTCTACGCTCTAATAAATCTACTGCCCCATGATCTAAAATGAATTGGTGTAGCACAGACCAATCGCTAGTCCAGTATCTATCTTTAATTGTCCTAGTAACTGTGCCGTGTGCTGTACGCACCGACTCAACTCCCTGCTCCTTCATTAACTCCATTATTGCCGTTCGTATCTCCTCTCGTTGTGTTTCTATACCCTTCACTTCTTCTTCCAACTTCTTTATCGCCACGCCCATCTTCTGGTCTATAGCAACTAATCCGTCGATTGTCACACTCATCACACCCCCTTTTTGTACTCGGATAGGGAGTATATCAATATCACTTAGTCTACGCAAGCATTATTTAGTATTTATTTATCCATTCAATACTTCGGCATATAAATCAACTAGTTTTTGATGGTGCTCGACCTTACTATTAAGCATTTTATAAACCATCCGCTCCGCAGGGCTGCCCTGTAGCAGAACCACGGTAACTTTGTGGTCTTGCCCTTTCCTGTGTGCCCTAGCGTTTGCCTGTAAGTAAGTATCCACACTAGCGGTAGGCCCGAACCACACCACAGTATTCGCCGCAGTTAAAGTAATCCCATGTGATGCCGCCTGTGGTTGGATGATAAGCACCCTAGGATGCACACTATTCTGGAAGTCGTGGATTATCTTAGTCCGTTTTGGCATTGACACCTTGCCGTTAATTACGCTGTTGGATATATTTTTCTTTTGCAAGAAAGCAGATATAACCTCTATGGTGTGGGTGAAGGGAGCAAACACAATTACTTTGCGCAGGCTTTCATCGATCACCGCCTCTAATTCATGCAACCTTTTAGACACATCAAAGTGAACCGTCTCACCCGCGTCACTATACACCGCACCGCAAGATATCTGTAGGAGTTTACTCAACTTAACCGCCGCGTTTACTGCGGTTATTTCTTCCCCCGCTGCCTCTACTAACAGCTGATTCTTGAGTATCTTGTAATACTTCTCTTGCTGCGCGGTCAGCGGCACCTCACGAACCTCATACACCATATCTGGTAGGTCTAAGCAATCCTCTTTGGTATACCGTATCGCGGGCTGCAGCGCCTTAAACACAATGTCATTCGCCCTAGGTTTAGGAGTCCATCTAAACTGTGTCAGCTTCTGCATAACTAAATCCCGCCACGCCCCGATATACTGTGGTACGTTCTGGGGGCACACTAACTTAGCAAGACCGTAGGCATCCTCGGGGGACTGCGCAGCGGGCGTTCCCGTCATCAGTATCAACCTGGCGTTTCTTTTGGTGAGCCTGTTAAACATCTTCCACCGTTCTGTGCGCGGGTTCTTCAGATAGTTAGCCTCATCCACAATGATGCAGTCGAAGTCGGCAGCCATAATCTCATCAATAACTATTTCAATCCCGTCATAGTTAATAACTACGAACTCATACTTGCCTTGAATAATCTCTCTGCGTGTCTTTGGTGTCCCGTGTGCTATACCTACCGAGCGATGGGGCAACACCTGAAATAGATCCTGCTGCCAAGCTGCTTTCATAATAGACAACGGGCACACTACAAGTACCCGCTTTATCTGTTTGTGTTTTAGCAAGTAATCCGCTGCCCACGCAGCGCTGGCCGTCTTCCCCACCCCCTGCTCATTGAACACAAAACACTTATGGTTCGCCACAATAAACGATGCTGTGACTTTCTGGTGCTCCATTGGAATGAACCTACCACTCCACTTGTATTCTTTGAGTATGGTTGAGGGTACGTTCTTAATACCTAGGCGGGTCAGTGCATCCACATTCTCGTGGTCCCACTTAACTACTATCTCATGCAATCCCTCGCCGACTTCTCCTAGGTACTTACTTTTTTCTATGATGCTGGTGAATCTATCTGGGTTTCTAACTACGAGTAGTAGTGCTTTGTTGTCCAGAATCTCCATTAGGATTTCTTCTCGCCTTTCTTATGCAGGTTACGCTTCTCGTTAGCATTGACCGATGTCAGCCTCAGGTTGCTCTTAGCCGCAGTCCCACCATTCTCTAGTGGTATGATGTGGTCAATCTGTTTACCCTTGCGGTCGATGCCTGCCTTGTCGTATAGGGCGCGTGCTTTAGCACGTACTAATTGCTTCTTATCTTCTCCTGTTCTCTTCTGGTATTCCCATTCACGCTTCCACTCTGGGTCGCCTTTGGGTAGGTTTGGTTTACGCGGCATGTTACTTCCTTTCTCTAAAATGTGGACAATCTCTAACTACGCACCAACCGCAAAGCCCTGTGGGATTCTCATTCCACACACCTGAGTCCTGTGCATTCTCTATGTTTGCTATCTTTATACCCCATTTATTCCATTTAGCTTTCTCGTCTTTCCTTTCATATGCAGCGGGTATTACTTTGTTGTGCACTACGAAAAGCAGCGCGGCCTTTACTTCTTCTATCTCTGGGAACAACCTGAATACCATCAGCGCCATCAACTCTAGCTGCTCTGGGTCGGGGTAGTTAGCCTTGCCCGTCTTGTAGTCGAATATAGTGGCTCGCTTCTTATCCCTGTCTATGATAACTAGATCGGCTACCCCACGGATGAATACATCTGCTGCAAAGAAGTCAACAGGCTTTAGTTCCTCATTCAGCGCCATGCGCACCTCAGGCATCTTCTCACCAGGTATGGCAATTAGTGTGTCCATCGTGGCTTGGTACCTTGAATGCGGTCCTAAGGGTTTGCTAATGGTGATGTGTTCTTCCAGTGCCTTGTGCACATCCTCGCCGTAGATAATCTGCTCGGACTTCTCTTCCTTAGGCCACTTCTTAAGTATGCGGGTCTCGTAGTACTTACGTGGGCAGTTGTAAAAATCCTTGATTGCAGAGTAGCTATAGGCCATTAATATGTTCCTTAGAAAGGTTTAGGTTTTCCACATCCGCCGCGAGGCCTGTGCTCTTGTGTCTCGTGAATGCACTGTATTACAATCTCTTGTACGTCCCATGCCTCATACCCATTGTCTTCGTAGCAAGGTGCAACCCTGCGCCCTCGTGCTTCTGCCAACCGAACCCTGTGCATATCAAACTTCAGTTGGTATTCTTTATCTTTATTTAGCATCTCCGTATCTCTTTCCTGAACCTACTTCACAATCCAATGGCAGGTCTGCTGCCCATTTAGGTGGCGTGCGCATTGTCTTTTCGATGAACGCCTTTGCTGCTTCTACTTCATCGTCACGCACTACACATATTACCTCATCATGCACCAACCCTGCAACATAATACTTACTATTTATTTGTATCGCATGCTCCGCCATGATGTCTCTGGCCAGCGACTGTACGCACCTCTGGAAGCATTTGCCTCCGTAGGCTTTATCGGACGTGGTTGCACGTCCTCGCTTGATATTGTACGTCCAGTCCCCCTGTGTACCCCTCGCTAAACCTGGAAATGGTAGGAGTAATCCACTTGGTTTTAGTATGCCTCCTGTGCCTAATATTGGTAGAAAGCCATAGGCTGTGTGGGTTTTCTTCGCTGCTATCCACTCTAGTATCTCCTCCCCATCGCGCCATGCGTTGACCACATTGACATACTTCTCCCTATACAAAGACTTAAACCGTTCTGCCTGGGCATCGGTTATTGTTATCTTGCCCTTGCTTTGTATGCGGATAGTGTTTTTGAGTTTAGGTGCACCTGTTTGATACAGTAACGACAGATGGCACACCTTACCAACGAACCTCTCTATGCTGTCCTTGCCTATGCTCTTATAGGGAATATTGAATGCCTCGGATGCAAATACCCTATATAGATCCACACCATCACGTATCTGTTGTACCGCGTCTAGCTGCTTCGCCATCCACAAGCCTAAGCGCAACTCGATGTTACTCAAGTCAGCTACTACCAATGAGAATCCACTCGGTGCCATGATAGCCCTGCGTAGTGTTGAGCCTCTAGGTAAGTTCTGCGGGTTGGTACCGAACCCTGACCATCTATGCGTTACCTTTGCACCTGAGTATGTTAATGAGAAAGGATACGCCCCACGCTCGGCTATCTCTGCGAATGCTTCTGTTCTGGATTCTAGGATGGTCGATCTATTCTCTAGTCGGGTAGCCACCATCGTTGCAATAATCGAATCAGAACCCCCGCCTTCCATCAGGTTGGTGAACTCCTCGTCGGTCTTTGCGAATGCCCAGGTCTCCTTGCCTGTCGTGAGACTTATCTTGGTGGGAGGCGCTACTCCATATTCTGTTAGTAGTTCGGCAAACTTATCATTACTCATAAGGTGCTTCTTCAACCCCACCTCGCTCTTAACCCCCAATGCGCTCATCAATGTTAGCAAGGACCCACGTTTGGCCGCTCGGATGTCTGATAAGTCGGTTATGAGTAACTTCGCATCTAGCATCAACACTGGTCTGGCGTACATCCGTATGGTCAGGTCGATCACCCGCAGTTCTGCCTTGGGGAAGGTCTTCATCATTATGTGAAAGATGTTATAGGTTAACTCGGTGTCGTGCTTGCAGTAGTCCCCATAGTCGGCCAGTTCCTCGGGGGTGAAGTCCGCCCTGTGTTTACCTATCGCTGCGAGTACTGCTGTGCCTTTGTCTTCTTGGTTGTATAGCTTGGCTAAGTTAGCCAGAGATGAGGATTCGGACAAGCCATGCATTGCGTGTGCCATGCTCATTGTGTCTAGGTATCCTACGGGTTCAATGCCAAACTTCCACTTAAGGATAGCTGCATCAAACGCACAGTTCTGTGCTAGTAGTAGGTGGTTGTTCCAATCCAATGAGTTCAGGTGTTTCTTGATGGCGCGGAAGTCTCCAGTGACCCACTTAATCTCTCCATCCTCAACCTTGGTAGATACCCCGATGACCTCGAACTGCTCACTACGAATGTATTCCTCCATAGTATGGTTGGTAAGCCCGTAGGTCTTGCTGTAATACGTTTCAAAGTCTAGTGTTATTATATTCATGTTTAGCTTACCCAATAAGTTTTATCGTTTACCTTCACACCTAACCCATCATATACATCCGACTCGGCACACCACATCAACTGCTTGATTTTGTTTCGCAGTTCTTCTGGGACTTCCTCTAAGTTCTTATAGGGTGTTGTTAATGCATGTGAGAGGGGCAGTCTAGTGTCATCAAGCGATGTAATTTCTACCTTCTGTCTTTCAATATGTACTACGTACTTATACATTTCTAATGCCTCCTCGTCTTGGGTGCGTATTTCGTTTGCGTATGCCTGCGGTGTTACGCCCATCTTCTTACATATATCCATTTGTTGTTGGTTCAGGTGTACTGTTCTCATGGCTCCTCCTCGAAGTAATCCTGTATTGTTGTTAGGTTCTCCCCTGCCTCTACTCTTCTCGATACTTCGTCGAGCGCTGTCTGCCACTTCTCCTGTGCCTTAGTACGTGCCTCTATACTCTTTGTCGTTGCTCTAGTGGGGCGCTTGTTATCCTTTAATCTTTTCAGTCGCCAATGATTGAGATAGGTTTCACGCGAGAACTCTTTCTTTATCTGATTTATTACTGTCTCTTTGCGTTGTGTGGTTGCTCGTGTTTCGCGGGTCTTCTGGGCTTTCCTTCTGTCGGATGATGCATACCTTTCAGCATCCCTACATGTGATGCACTTTCTATGCACCCCTCCGCATTGCTTTGTAAACGCTGACCTAGGCATTAAGTAATTACATTTGGGGCAGCATATACGATACCCTCGCTCATTCATCTCTTCTGCCTCTTTGACCAATCATCACGGCAATCTGTATCACACCACCGCCCTGACTTTATGTTTATACCGCAATTCAGACAAGAGCCTGTGGGGTTAGCTTCTAGCTTCGGTACCTTTCGGTGCTTTGCTTGTATCAACTCCATCATCTCCATCTGCTCCTGTACTCTATCTACGTCATCACTCATGCAGAAGCCTCTATCTCGATCAGCATATCTTTTAGTTCTTCTATGTTATCTCCATTGACCACGATGGCTTTACCACCCGCGCTTCTGACTCGTTCCAACCATCTGTCCTGTAGCACGGTGGTTGTACCCTTACCTGCCTTAGCCTCAATGCTTATGAACACTCCTCTATGGCAAGCAACGAAGTCTGATACACCTGAACAACCAAACCCATACGTAGCGGGCATACAGTATACCACACCGCGCTCAGTCAGTATAAGTTTGATTAGCTTTTTAATTCTGCTCTCTGGTGTCATTGCCATACAGCCTCCTAGTTCATTGCGCTCTTGATTGTGTTCAACACCGACTTCCTTAACTCAGGGGATATGCAGCCATACTTCCTACGTATTATTTCCCCCGCCCTGATAAGCCTAGCGCCGCCACGTTTACCTGTTTTACCTATAGGGACTGCCTTTATATGGTACGTACCTGTCCTGCCTCCCCCACGCCCCACTATCGTTGTATGTACCTCAGCCCTCAGATTCATAAGCGAACTATTTATCTGATGTATAGTTAACCCCGTGCCCTTCATCATGGCTACCTTGTCGGTGCCTGGGTGCCGCTTGATATATCTTATTAACTTGTCACGGTTTTCCTGCGTGCTGCTTCGTGTACCTCTAGGTGCTGGCATTTATGTCCTCCATTCTTGTGAAGTGGTTCTTGATTGTGGTTATTGGTGGCACGCAAGTAGTAAATATAGGGTTGTCCACGCCACATAACGCCAACGCATCCTCCTCTGAGATAACCCTAGAAGATATTATCGTCTCACCTATGTGACTTTGTGAGAACTCCTTTGCCTGCTCTGCTGTTACTGTATCAAGCGCATACTCAGGGTGGTCGACTGGGCATTCAATAACATAACGCATCCTGTACATGCTGACAGTCTCTACTAGAACCCAATTAGTTTTGTTAGCCATGACCATCCTCCTGGTGATTTAACTTCTGTAAAATGCGTTATGTCAGTCATTCCCATGATCTTTTCTTCTGCAAGATACGCTGCCTTATATCTTGGGTTAAGCCATCTTAGCCCTGTACAGTCTTCGTTTGAGTATGAGCATACCATGAATACCTCAATTGATGTCTTGTCGTAAATGGCAGTGTAGGTTCTACCCTCCTTGCACCCCCATTCGCTTTCTAAGCACACAGCGTTAGAGCCGAAACAGTGCCGTTGATAATCCCAACTGTCTGTTATTCTATACTTAACGCCATCCATCCAATCTTTTAGTGTAATCATTTCTTCTCCTTTAATCCCACAACGCTCTATAATATTTCCCAAATAGCTTTAAACCGACAGCAATCTTAGCGGTATGTGCCTTATATCCATCCATATCAAACTTTAGAGTATGGTTTGGCCCTGGTTCTGTAGTATACAATGTCGGCTTGCCCTCTGCATCCCATGCGGAAGCAACGTGCTTAACATCATTTACACCAGTACTGAATTGTCCCATCTCACTATCATCAGAACTCAACTGCTCGAACGACCAGATCATCTGCGCCAACGCCCAATCCCACCGTTTAAAATGATTGTCATCTATGTCCCATTCATTTTCTTTTGCTGGTGCTGACGTTGAACGCAGTTCTTCTGGCACATCTTCATCATCAACATAAGGCGCACCATGCTTAGAGGCATTAAGCTGTTTCAACATCTGATAGATGATTGGAGACAGAGTTGAATCCATACTCCATGTATCCCACCTGTCAATCTTAACGTAGTCAATCTTGGGGTGAACTATATTAAGAACCTTATGTAGTGCTGTACAAAAAGGCATTAGCACATTCTTAAACCTCTCAATGATGGGCTCATCATAGTCAATCTCACGCCAGAAGAACACTTTCTCCAATATGGTGTATGGACTTAGCCAGTGGTCTCTATAGTTATTTTTATAGATTTTCATCTAATTTCTCCTCTGGTTGCGATAATATCGCGTCGTATCTGTCGGTCAGGTCACCGATGCAGTCCTGCAGCATATCAAGCTGCGTAACCCAATGCGCCTCGTTGAATGCCGTAGTGTATTTAACACTCCCCTCACCTGTGTAGTCGCTCCAATTCAAACTAATAAGTCTCATCTCAACCTCTCGATCTGCCTCTCAAATTCTTTTATCCGTAACCTAGCCAGCTCTATACTACCTTGGAGTGCCCCATACTCCACCTTGCCCAAGTGGATCTGTGCTGCCTCTAACCTGTGTGTCAGTTCATTTATCTCGTATGCTTTATCTTGTTCAGTCATTCTTTACCTCCTTTAGTTCCGTCGGTTTGCACACAAATTTTTCATTACATTGTTCAAAGGTACCATTTTGTGTATTCATTCGCACAATATT
>Ga0181352_1000202_pt1 | contig 27742 bp, 44 predicted proteins | sample Fa13VDMLBSN_FD_130103 | JGI IMG/M metagenome (GOLD analysis project Ga0181352, IMG submission 130103) | Freshwater viral communities from Lake Michigan, USA - Fa13.VD.MLB.S.N | ecosystem: Environmental > Aquatic > Freshwater > Lake | place: USA: Michigan | collected 2013-09-23 | reverse complement strand
CCTGAGAAGTGCTGGCTGACTTTTGGCGCATACTTTTTCAGGAACGAGAAGCACCCCATGCCCTGTGCTGGAATCTCAAATGGCTCCGATGGCATCTTGCCATGCTCGTCCTTGCTATTGCCCCAAATGCCGTAGTCATGCCCTCGCCAGACAGGCTCAATAAGCTCACTGGTATGCTTGAGGTCGTCATACCAAAGCGGCCCCGTGAGCATGTTTGGAGCGTCATTCTCATGCCAATAATCCATCATGGCCTTGATGAAGCCGGGCTGAAGCAGAACGTGGCAATCAAGCCCAAGTATCACATCCCCCTTAGCCTCGTCGAAGGCTCTGTATTTGACGAAACTGCTCGTCTTGTCCGTCACGTCGATGATCCGCATGTTTGGAACGGATTTAGCGAAGTGTTTGGCCTGCCTGCCATCGTCGGAGTCTGGATTGTTATCGAGAATCAGGAACTCGGTGTCAGGCGGTAGGTCTTGGTAAATACGAAGAGCCTGAACCGAAAAGAAAAGACCCGAGTAATCGGTATGGGTCGCCATCGAAATTGTGAGTTTCATATTATCTTCTTTTTAGAACCACTGTGTCGCCGTCGTCATCTACTTTGTCGAATAGTTTAATTCCGTGTTGGTAATGAATCCTTTTTGCATCATGCAAAACAACAACGCCATCCTGACTCAGTATTTGGAGGCTTGTTAGAAGGCAGGAAACTCTTTGCCTCCCATCCACAAAAATGAAGTCATAGAATTTTCCCTTGGCGTGAATCAAGGGCCAACATGGATACTCAGATGGACCATACTCAGGTATTGGGCAGAATACCACCTTAGTTGTCGGATGGTCAAGTGCGGCCTTGTTAGCAAATCGCCTTTGGCTCTCAATGCTTACAATCTCTGCATTCGGACACTCCTCATAAATAATTGAGGTAGATTTGCCCGGACCCCATTCCAAAACTGATTGTGGCTTAACTGCTCGAAGCCACTTTCTCAAGATACTCTCAAATGAGTGGCAACTAAGGCTCATTTTGGAAGAATGGATGGGTAGTCTTGTTTCCAATGCGGCTTTAGCTCAATTCTACCACTTAGGGTTTCTTTGGATGACAAGAATCTATCGCACGAATCCATGCCGTTTTTGCCGGTCTTGGAGTCTTGGCCGTAAGCTGATAGATGGTATGATCCAGTATGCGACCAGCGATACAGGTAATAAGCCTCATCGTCTGTAATCTCACTAGTTGAGATATTTGTCTTTTCCTTGAACCTAGCCTCAAGTTCTGAGTCTTGACCTGAATTTATGTGAGCATAGCCGCGAACAGAATCAAACAGTGAGCGAGTGTAGCAGGCGATGGATGGGAATGCGTTTTTCTCAGGCTTTTTGATTCCATTCGTCATCCATACGAATGCCTTCCTTGGATTGAAAAACTCTTTTTTGTCCAATTTTTGCAATGAAAGCTCGATGCGATTTGGTAGATGTATATCATCGTCATCCCAAGGGAAAAGAATATCTCCGCGAGCCAAAGCTGCACACGCATTCCTCTTTTCTCCAATGGTTCTAAACCTGATTGGAGAATTAACCACACGAACATTTGGATGCTCGAAGACAAGCTCCTGTGAGGCCATATCATTCAAGATAATCAATTCACTTTGACCTTGATACGTCTGCCTTAAAAAAGACTCAACCGCCTCCTCAAGCAGAGATGGCCTACCGTAAGTGATACAAACTGCTGAAACTATCATGGCGGAGGCGTCGTCGTGGTCGGCGGTTGCGTCGTTGAAGTTGTGCTGCTGCTGGTCGTCGAGCTTGAAGTCGTGCTCGAAGTCGTCGAAGTCGAAGTCGTGCTGCTCGATGTGGTAGAACTGGTCGTAGAACTAGTGGTGGTGGACGAACTGGTCGTTGAACTCGTCGTCGTAGAACTGGTCGTAGAACTGCTGGTCGTGCTACTCGATGTCGTCGTGGTCGGAGCGACGGTCGTAGTCGTCGTTGATGGGCTGTTGCCCACATACGTCACCACCCCGCCAACAATGGACAGATACGTCCCAACTCGAATCGGCACCACCTGCAACGAAGGCGTCGCATCAAACGAGTTATCAATCCTCACCACCGGCCTAGCCTGCTGCCGGATGGTAACTTGGTCCGACCCGCGCTGGCGGTTCGCAATCAGGCCTCCGACTCCGTATTCCTTTGGAGCGGACTGATACGGGCTGGCATCAGGGCCATACGTGCCGTTTGCGGTCGTAATCATTGGATCGTCTCTTCAGGCTGCGGAGGCGGGAAGATTTCCACCTGCTCGCGTAGCCACATGCCGTTCACATACTGCTGCGTGTCGCGGAGGATGAAGCTCTCCCAGTCGATGAAATTGGTCGCCGGAATGATCGTCTTGTTCGGATTGCGCCCCGGAGGAGGGTTTTGAACGCCCACTCCAACGATGATTTCCGCTGTGTATTGCTGCTCTGGAAAGACAACGGTTGGATGCAGGCAGCGAACAAAGTCCATAGAAACGCCGATGTAGGAGCCATTCACATCCGTAGGCACCGGCTGCTCATGGGTCAGGTCAGCCTCGCTCCACGGCGTCGGAGAGAGGAACTGCCGGACGATGATGGTCGAGTTGTAGTTGACCTCTGGAATGAACTTGTAGCGCGGCAGAATACGTGGCGTCGTGACGATACTAGCGCCGTTATTGATCGCCAGCGGGAAGGCATTCGTCTCGATGGCGTAGAGGTCGAGTAGAACCGCAGGCCAAGTGTAGTTCTGCGTGTCAGGGAAGACCTTGAAGGGCTTGTTCTTGGTGCCTAAACCATCCTTGGAGTTCTCGGTCTTTGATTTGCCGAACAGGAAGGAAATGAAGCCAGCCCCAGCCTTGGAGCAGGAGACATAGATGTAATCGCCCCATTTCTCGTTAGCACGCTCACCGTTGACAGCCCAAAGGAACTCCTTGTAGCGAGTCACTCCAGCCTGCAAAATAGGCTTCTCGGGCGACAGGAATAGCTCAGGGTTGATCTTTTGGTCAGGCACAGACACCGAGAACATGAACTCGTTCGGGTCTGGCGTCGGGAGTAGCTGGAAATTCGAGGCCATTAGACGGTGTTCGGGGGATACGGAGCAATCACATCGCCAGTCTGCCATTCAGCGGCCAGAGAGGCGGGGGTGCCATTCTCAATAGTGAAAATCCAGTGCGTGCGGGCGAGGAAAGTCTGCCGGAGTGGCTGATGGTTGATTTCGTCGGAGACGGAAGCCCGGAGGTCAGCTTCTCCCTCCACCGCAAGGCCCCCAGTTAGCGTAGTAGTGCTTCCGCCGCCGCCTGTGAAAACGCTCGGGATGACTGCGGCAGCGCCTACAAAAGAGCCGGGGGCTGTGAAACCCGGAGTAACGCCAGTCTCAGGCCAAAGGGTCGTCGTATTCGTGAAAATGTCCCGAAACTCGCTCGACCAGACCCGGATTTCGTCCCGTTGGATGATTGCGTAGCCAGAGGTGATGTTCGAGCCGAGGTTGACCGCAGTGCCGCCGAGGGTTTCGGCCAGCTTACAGGTAGCTCCAGAGCTGTCTCGGGCGAAATAGACCCGGTTCGTAGTGACGTTGGAGCCTCCTGTAAGCTGCGTGAAGGTGATTTGCAGGCCGTCTGACAGCGTTGCACCGGCAAAGGTGACTACATCCGTGGAATCGACCCCTGTGACGCCAGCGTAGGCTGTGGTTGATCCGGTAAGGGACACCGCCGAAACGTTGTCGTATTTGAAGAATCTGCCGTTCTTTCGGCAAAGGAAAATCGTGTCGCTGGCCATAATTTCGGAGAATATCACTTGCGCGGGTGAGGGCAAGTTGTTAATGTGACGCCAGCTTGAAAGAGCGTGGCTTCGGGTGAGACTGGAGCAATCCAAGAAATCCGAAGCAAAAGCCCGAATTTCCGTTTCTCACCCCGGAGTTCGGGCTTTTTCATGTCCTGATTCTTAGCCTACTCAGTTAAAGAGGCTACCCGCAAAGGTTGCTCCCGTTGTGAAACGGCAAGCGGCCCCGCCGTAAGGCAGGAATGCTCGACATGCAGACAGTGAGATTTCAGTGCTTCCCGTAGCAGCCTAACACGGGAGACTCGTTGGGGGCGCAAGTCCGTTTGCGAGGATAAACAAGTTACGGAGGTCGCCTCTCTTGCTCACCGTATTTGGTTACGGGGAGAGGAGGGGTCTTGGCAGAGAGGAGAGGGTGGGGATTTTACATGCACATGGACACGACAAATTCATTCATTGTTGGCGACAACGTTCTGTTCAGAACTCTTGGCGGAAAGACTAGGCCATTTTTCAATGGCTTTCTACCCTCTCTTGAAGAGGCCCTTTCTTTGAAGGACTTACTTGATGAGTATTTGTCCGACTTCAGCTCAGATGAAAAGATCGACAGAATCAATGAAGAACTATTAATTCGCAAGAGAACCAAACGTTCATCAATTAAGTCGGGAGTAAGGCCCTCCGTCACCAACATTTATGTGATGAGAAATGGCTCTGGCCACTACAAAATAGGACACACTAGAGGAAATCCAAAATTCAGGGAAAATACACTTCAATCACAAGAGCCGGAAGTCGAGTTGATGTTTTATTTCGAGGGAACCACCGAAGATGAAAAATCCCTCCATACAATGTTCTCGGAACAAAGAAAAAGGGGAGAGTGGTTTTCGCTTTCAGGCGAAGATTTGGAAAAAATTCGAGATTACTTTAAGAACAAGAAGACCCCATGAACCTAACCCGAGAAAACCTCGAAGCCCTTTTCAACTGCAACGCACCCAACGCGAGGCAGATAGCCACCCTTGGACTTCGCTATCCTTTGCGTAAAGGCTGGATGCACCAGCTCATCGGCCAAGAAATCAGCGACGAGCTTTACGCCGAACTGATGGACTGCAAAGGCAGAAGGCCGCAAGGAATCCCCAAGAAACAATGGCGCAAACCCTGCATCCCGTGTGACACCCCTTGACTCGCCCTCCGAATAAGCGTAAGGTTGGAGATATGAATCCCGAACCCCAATGGCACGACTTCCCGTTCAAAAGTGGCCTGTATGCGCTGCGTTGCGATGGCTACATGGCTTTTGCCAACATTCACGGCAATGGGCAGGTTTGGTATTACCGAAATGAAGGCCACGCTTACTCATACCCATTCGATTACAAGTCATTCGACGGCAAGTGCTACGGGCCTATCGAGCTTCCAAAGGTGTAAGTATGACCATACAGCAAGAAATCCACAACCTTCAGCAAGAGCTTTACTGTTTAGGCAAAGATGAAGAAGTTCAAATCGCAGCCTATCTTGGCGATTCCGAATGGAAAGAGTTTCTGATGTCGCTAGAGCCTTGGCAATACTACCATTTCCGAGAAGATTGGGCCAAATTTGGCCTTCCAATTCAGTTTGAGCGAGCAATGATTTTTCGAGTCGCGGTAAAATCACACCGCCACATCACAACCATTCCAAAGCCATGACCCCCGACCAAACCATCACAAAACTCCTCAAGCTCTGCGCCCAACATGGCTACGACGCGGTAGCGATTGGGATGAAGCATAAGGTGGTTCCGCAAAGTGTTAGCTTTGTATTCGGACCCCAAGGAAGCATCTTTGCCAAACCAAGAGGACGATGCAATGCTAGAATTGGTGGATGGCCCGCTATTTGGGATATTACCGAGCAGATTGGCCTTAAATCTAGCTGCGGAAACAACCACCAACGCCAAATCGAGAATATCCCCTTCCACCCTCAAGTCTGGCAACTTAAAAAGGGCAAGTGGGTGAAGATTGCGGAGGAGGCCTAATGCCTGACCTCTGCCTCACCTGCCACGCTGCCGGACGTTCCTTGTGGAACAATTCCTGCCTATGCACAGGTGACGCCATGCAGCCAACAGCCTTCCATAAGTGGTCGGCTAAGAACCGCGTGCCTTATAACATTCCGCAGCCTAAAATCGAACCGCCGAAAGTGGTTGTCAAAAAGCCGAAGCTGGTGTTTGGTCAGGCTATAACGAAGATATGACCTACGAAGAAGAAACCATTGAGGACGCCCTTGTCACCCTCTGCGAGACCGTGTTCGACCCGGATCGAGCAGCGCCGTTGATCCGCAAGAACATCGCCAATCGCATTGCCTGCGAATACACCGTGAAGTTCTACGGCACGGAGGCTGGAATCATCATGGAAACGAATCTAATCACCAAGGCAGATCCTAAGAGGCTTGGAAAGAAGGTGGTGGTGTGAGTAAGGAATCTACCTCATCTCCTCCACCCACCGAACCATAATCGGCGTGATCGTGGCATTGTCGCCATCGTGCATGGAGCAGCCCTTAGGGCATTCGATGAACCAAGTGCCGTCGTAGCCAATCTTGGGCCTCTCCTTGTGCTGTCGGCAGGGCGGAGCGGTCTGGTTGAAGTCCAGCATTAGGCGCTCGATGGGGGTCATGCTTTGATTTCGGCTGGAAATCCGCACACCACACGCAAATCCTCCATCCATTTTTCAGCGGCGGGGCCGGGGTCGTTTTTGCGAAATTTCGCAATATCATCGTGACCAATCACATCGTCGAGATTGTAGCGTTCAACGAGCGCCTTAGCCAGTTCAGTGCAAGCCTTTACCTGCGCCTCTGGATACGCCTCCCATTCAGTAATAGGCCCGCCGTTCTTGTGGCGAGCTTTCACCAGCGGCAGTTTAGTCCACCTAGAAGCCAGTTTGGCGTCGTCACCAGCGTTGGCTAGTTCAATGCCAATCGAGCAGGAATTGAGGCCGTCAAAACCCTTCCATTTCGATTTGCCAGCATGCCCACAGACCACGTTGAACGGGCGGCACTGGATGATAGAGCCATCGCGGTCGATAACGATGTGGGCAGAAGCCCCTTTTGCGGCAGGTGTTTTCCAGAAATTGACGGAGGATTGAGCAGAGGCACCCTGAGTGTAATGTATCACCAAGAATCGCCGTATTGGCATCGGCGAACCTCCGGGTATGCGATCTTTTTTTACGCCTTCAAGCCAGTGGTCTGAGAGAATTTTCATTTTGAACGGTAAAAGTTGGGGTCTCTATTTTTTGCTGCCTCCATATAAGCAGAATGAGCTTCTTCTGGCGAGGAAAAGTATCCTAGCAAAGTCTTTCCACCGGGTCCAATTCTAGCCATCCATTTCGTCCCCCTTTTGCTAACGCCCTTAAATCCGCTTTCGTTATCCTTGCGGATTTTTTCGTTCATCTTGTTTTGCCCTCGCGTCGCCAAACGAAGGTTGCTTGGACTATTGTTTAGCGCATCTCCGTCCTTGTGCTCAACCAACATTCCATTGGGAATTTCTCCGTGGAGTATTTGCCAAATTACCCGACTTGGTAAAAGCGCCTGTCCATTTATCTCCATTTTCCATGATAAATATCCATTTTGATCTTTGCTTTTGTGGCCAACAGCTCGACCCATTCTGGTTTTCCTAAAATGATTATACGAGCGAACGCTTTTGAAGCTCTCTAGGCAGCGGCCCTTCCACACAAGCCCACTTGGAGACAATGGGGAAATCTCTACATAATCTGAGTAATCCATACGTTTCGTATAGTTCACTTCTCCTGCAAGGTCAATATCTTTCCTTGTAAATAGCAATCAATCCCCAAACGACTAGCGCGACCGCCGTAAACAGCAGGCCAGCGATAACGGATGGTGTAAATTCGACGATCATTACGGCTCAACGTCCTCCTCAATCATTCGAGTGTTGTGCTTGTAAAGAAATGCGGCCATGTCGGTGCTGAGTTTGTCCACTACTTCCTCGGGCAACGCCCATTCCCATTCGTGGAGAAATTCATGAATTAAAATGCGGAGATGAGGCTTGCCGCGAAGCCGGTCGTCTATTTCAATCCTTCCATTACCGTGCGCAAGCCCGAGAGCGCGATGTCTCCCGAGCTTGCGACGTAGAACGGTTATGGAGCTTGGTTTCACTTTTTGCGTAGCTGGGCAACCATTGAGGCGTTCGCCCCGTTGATGCGATGAGCGATGTAGCTGTTGCTTTTGCCCTTGTGGCGTTCAATAGCCGCCAAGATGCGTTCTTCTAGGGACTTTGGCTGACTCTTTGTGGCGACGCCTTCCTTGGTAGGAGAAATACCATCGTCTGTCTTTTGTCGATAGCATCGAACGCGAATGGTCATGCGGCGTTTCATGTCCCAAACTGGAAACTCCTGAGTCTCGAAAGCTCCCGATGCCAGACCGCCTTTGAGCAGGTCGTGAACCCGCTCTGGAGAGCATTGAAGCTCGGCTGCGATCTTGTCTTTGGTGTCCCAACCTGCCGGGATGCTGAACTTCTGGACGTTGATTTTATCGACTGCTTTTTGCCAATTCATAGTGTGTTTTGCGTGGTTTATTGTCTGTTTTTTGCGTGGTTTATCCAACAAAGATCGGGAAGGTGACTGTCCTTCCGTAGCGTTTGTCGAAAATGAATCCCGTTTGGGAAGGTGGTTCGTATGGGGCCTTAATGACAACGGAGTAGGCGTTGTATCCAATCAAACTCCCGTTGCAAATCCACTTCGGGTTCTGCTGACTCTGGTGCCAGTGACCAAAGATGTCGAGGTCTGCCGGGACACCCTTGTTCCAAGACGCAATGGCTTTCTCAACTGGGATGGTCAAGCCGCCAACACCGCCTTGATACTGCAATCCGTCGCCGTGATGAATGCGCAGGGTCTTGCCATAGAGGTCGAGAAGCAGGTGGTAGCCATCGGAAACGTGCCATTCAGCCTTGCTGCCCATGTGCTTCGCCATCGTCTTATAGAGCATCCACTCGTAGGAGTTGGCTGCACCTGTGGCGTGTCGTGGTTTGCGAGTGTTGCGACCATGATTTCCATAGACGCAAGGAATTACAATCTCCCCAAAGTGCTTCGACAAAAGCTCAACACCGCTGGCAATTTGATCTTGAAGCCACAGAACCGTTTGTGTAGGCGATAGAGCATTGTTCTCCATTAGTTCCTCATGGATGTAGCCCGTCATCAAATCGCCCCCTAAAACAAGCACAAGGCGGTCAATTTTGGCTCCGTGACGCTGAATCTGAGCCATGCGAACAATGGACTGCCAGAAACGGTTGATGCGCTGTTCAGCAATGTCCAGATTGAACTCGTTCAGGTTGTTGATGGTCTTGCCCTCAACGGTTTCCTCAACGTGCCAGTCAGAAGCAACGGCTACAAAGGTGGCCTCTGCGTCCGCATCTGGAGAAACCTTAATCTTGGATGGCTTAGGCTTTTCTGAACAGATGCCCAGCGCCGTATTGAGCTGCTGGTCTTTTTCCGAGATGATGTCGAGGAGTTTTTTACGCTCGGATTCAAAGTCGGCCACAGTCTTTTTGTGGCGAATTTCCTGTGTTTCGTGAACGGCTGCGGACCAATTTTTCATATTTACTTTGGGTTAAGTGCTTCTTGAACGCGCTTCATGTAAATATCCGCCGAATACCACCTCTCGTCAACCTGAGAGGTGTAAATGCCATCCTTGGTCTGGATGGTCGTCCCAGCTTTAAGCTCCAGTGTGTCGGGAGAGTAAACTTGCATTGAGCTGGCGACGGTAGGCGAGGTTTGAGCGCAGCCTGTCAGCAACGGTGCGATCAGCAGGAGTGCCTTTGTTTTCATGGTCAATGATCTTTTCGGTTAGGGACTCACACTCCTTGGTCACCTGCCACTGGAGCCACAAAGGAAAAGCCTTCGCGAGTGACGCAAAGGCTTCGAGAGCGGCAGTAATGGCGGCTAGAATGGTCATTTCACAGCATACTTGCGGGCCACGAATGACAGGCCGGTTTCAAGGAGCCAGCTTGCTCCAGAGATGATGCCAGCAGTGATGGTGGTCGTGAGTTCTGCATCCACTCCTTTAGCGGCGAGGTATGCAGACAAAGCGCCAGCCGCATAGGTGACGCCCTTCAAGGCCTGACGAATGATCCAGCCGGAGTTGGTGGTGGCGAGTTTGATGGCAAGTTCTTTCATGGGTTAATGCTTACGTTTATTGTTGGTTTCTGTCAAATCCTCGTTTTTGGACGACTTGGCCTTTAGGGCGTCAAGAGACAGGTTTTGATAGTCGCGCAGGGACTTGTTTTGATCCTCCTGAAGCTGCTCAATTTTGGTCCCTACGTCGTGAATCATCTTTGTAAGGCTATCCAAACAATCAGCAAACCTGTTCATTGTTGAGAGTCCCTTGCCCCACACCGCCCGCAGAATCAGGGCGATGAAAGCAGCTAGAGCGACGATGAAGAGGATTAACACGACATGGAGTGGCTGGAGGGCAAGCTCCTCGGGGGAGATTACAGCCATTTTAGTGTAACACCCATAGGCGGTCGTAGCAACTATTCCTAACCCTGAAATAGCGGCTCCGGCGATGTGATACGCCAAGGCAACAGGGAGGTCCAAGCTGGAATCGAAAAAGGTCTTCACTGGGTCTGAGAAGTGTTAGTTTCTGTTTTGGAAGCTATGAACTCCGCGAGCTTCTGAAAGTGGTTTTGAAGCACCCATGCGTCTCGAACGGTCATTTCGGCTTTGAGGTTGGCGACGAAACCAACGACGGCATCGAGGGTTTGCTGGGCTTCTGTTGGGGTAATCGGCGTCATGGAGTTTGGATGGCCTGTTCGACCTGCGCAATTATCGCCATGCGCTGCTCAAATGGCAAGCCCTTGGCCGCATTCACAAGGCGAAGGGCGGAGGCGTTGAAGTCTGCGTCTGTGTAGGAAGTGATTTCGGCATTCAGTGAGCGACGGAGGTAGGATTCGACGGTCAAGGGGTCTGGCATTACCTCGTCTGCCCGCTTTTGAAGCGAGTCAGCCTGCTCCGCGTTGAGTTCAAGGGTTAGGGTGATGGTCATGGCTTATGCTGCTCCAAGGGTTGTGACTGTGCCGGATGAGCCTCGATACTTCAAAGCTCCCGCCTCAACGTAAAGGATACCTCCGCCAGTTGGGTCGGTGGTTGGCGCTGTCGTGGCGTTTCCGAGGAAAAGAACGCCGCTGCCACTGCCGTAGCTACCAGCATTGGCAAGCAAGGTGGTATTGTAGGTCGTAGCCTCAAAGACAGCCCTTGCGGTGCCATCCGTGATTAGCTGCATGACGCGAGCCGTGCCGCCGCCGCTGCCTTTTTCGGTGCCGATGGAGAGGAGGTTGGTGGCCCAACTTATCGTGGCTCGTTCATGATTTGTCGAGCTGGTGAAGGTATTGTAAACGCGGAGGGCCTGAGCGTTGGTTCCCCTGCGATGCGCCCATGCGTCAGCGGCGTCGCGGGCAGAAACACAGTCTGGAGCCGTAGTGTTTACTGCGGCAGAGAAGCCTAAAACCCATGAATTAATGATGCTTATCGACGCATGTGTCGTATTTCCACCAACAACTGATGCACCGTTAGCAACCAACGCCGAGAAAGAACTGCCATCGCTACGAACACCATAGGAAGTTCCAGAAGCGGTGAAATACATGTTCTGAGCGTCAACGTTCAGGTTGCCCGTTACCACTGCTCCCGAGGTCGTAGTGCGAAACCTCTGTGTTCCATTATTAGTGATGGCGACCTCGTTGAGCGCGCTTCGATAGATTCCCGTGGCTGCGTCCCCAAGAGTAATAGCTGGCGCTCCAACGGCTCCGGCTGTGAGGGTCTGGACACCAGTAAACGTATTCGCCCCCAAAATAGCCAGCGTCCCACTCGCGGCCATGTTGTTCGCAAGGCTGGTGGCTACGTTAGTGCCGAGGCCGGTTATGCTGCCGACAGCCGGTGCTACCGTGTTGGTGCTTACGGCTGTGATGAGTCCCTTGGCATTGACCGTGATGGCCGGGATTGCGGTGGAGCTACCGAACGACCCGGTGTTGCTATTGACGGTCGCCAGTGTCAGCGCGCCGGTATCAGAGAGCGTGGCGTCTCCTGAAACGGACTTGTTCTCGAAGACGGTCCCTGCGCTGTTGGCGACGAGAATCTGGCCCGTTGAGAGGCTGGTGATAGTCACGCCCTCGTCATCCTTAATGTTTGAACCAAGAGTGCGGTTGATGAACACCGTGCCGTTGGAAGCGTGGGCATGGACGACCGCGAGAACCTGCACGTGCGGATTCGGGGCGGCTGGTTGCGTCTTAGTCAGCGATCCAGTTGTCGCACCAGCGTAGATGATTTCACCATCCGCCCAAGTCTCGCCATAGTTGCCGCCGTTGGTCTGGATGCCGTTGAGTTTACCAAAAGATACAACAAATCCTTCGCTACCATTGGTCAGCGCCTCGGCGGTCAAGCCCATGAAGTAGGTGCTGAGGCCGGTGCCGTTCCACGGTTGGATGAGCAGCTTGCCACTGTTGCCTGTGGTCCCGTTATACATGACGGGCACACCTTTAGCAATGGTGCTGCCGGTGCTATTTCTGACGTGATACAGGACGTGCTGCCCCGTGTGCATCGCGAAGCCGTTGAGTTGGATGTCGAGCGTTTCGTCGTTGGAACTCCACATCATCTGGCCCGCCGTGGTAAGTGAGCCAGTTGGTGTCGTGTCCATCGCGATACTGTTGACGCTGGCGAGGTCGCCTGTGTCAGACTGCGTGATCTGACCGTTTTGGACGAGTTTACCAGTGGTGCCGTCGAACCGAACTAGCGCATTGTCGGCGGCGGAGGCAGGACCAACTACGTCTCCGCTTCCAGTTGCGGCAATGGTGGTGCCCGTAATCGACAATCCGCTTCCAACAGTCAGAGATGTGAGCTTGTTTTGAGACTCATCCCAAAACACCAGTTTATCGGAGCCTTGATCGTCCGCCGAGATGGATTGTCCGGTGATTGTCAGGATGTCTGTAACCGTTGAGTCCAGTGTCACATCCCCGCTATTTGTGCCAGAAAGGGTGCCAGAAGCGCCATCAGCAATCGTAATTCCGCTATCTTGGATGAGCTTTCCAGTGGCTCCATCAAAGCGGACGATAGCGTTATCAGTGGAACTGGCTGGTCCTACCACATCTCCAGAGCCGCCCGATCCTCCTCCGTAGTTAATCTCCACCGTCACGTCTCCTTCTTGGGTGACGCTAACTGTCGGCTTGCTTACCGGAGTTGTGACGTTGACGGACGTGCTCATGAAGGGAGAGAATACTGCTGAAGGACTTGCATGGAACCTTGGAGGTAGGTCTGAATCACATCATCGCTATCCGTGACTCGGAACTGCCAGACGTAGGTGCCAGCATTGAGTCCGAGGTTCTGTTGCGGAATGGTGAAAATCCAGTTCACATCATCAGTGATGGTAATGTCTCCATCGGCGGAGCTGAGTTGCTTGACCGTCTGAATGTCGGACGCTTGTTTCTTGATGGCAAAGATGGCTGATTCTGCTGTGCTACCCGTGCTTGGCGGCGTAATCGTGATGCTAGGAATCCCTCCCCAAGTGTCTCCTTGGACAAAAGCCAGATTGGCGTCGAGTTGAACGGAATCGCCGGGGATCATGTTTTGATGATGAAGTTTACTACGAGGGTGGGCTGGATGATGGTGACTGGTGATCCAACGTTACCGCTGTATTCTACGCTCGAAACAACGGTAACGCCTCCAACCGCAGTCACGTTGGTGTTGCCAACATCCAGAGACGGAGCCTGTGCATCTGATAGCTGAGTTGATTCTTCTCCAAGAGTAAGGCCGAGGCTAGCAAAAGTTAATCCATTTACCCCTGCTGGCACACGACCACGGAAATCAGGAACGTTGAAGGTCGTGCTACCATCGCCAGTGCCAAAGGTGGTGCCGATGACCGCAAAGAGATTGGCGTAGGTCGTGCGGCTGACGGCTGTGCCATCGCAAAGCAAGTAACCAGTTGGAGCCGAGGCGGTTGTCCAAATTTTGACCTCGCCTGTGATTGCGCTGCCGCCACTGCCACCTCCGCTACTGCCACCCAAGGCCTGATAAATGCCGTAGAGGATGGTCTGGACGCTTACTGGTGGCGGAACTTCGAGAGTTTGAGGAATACCGGGCATAATGGTTCAAGATTGGAGTTGTCCTTGGGCTGCATTGTAAACGCCCCACCAAAGGCTAGCCGTATTTACAGGAGGCGGTGGCTTTGCGAGAGGATCGTAAGTGATCGCGCCGGGGTGATTGGTATTCACAAGCGCAACGCGAATAGCGTTGATGAGCCAGTTCGGACTGACCGGAGGCGGAACTGCCAACGTTTGTGGAATACCGGGCATGGCGGTTACTTGGTGAAAAGTCCCATTTCTTCGGCTCGCTTCATGGCGGCGTCAATGTCAGTCATGCCAGAATCAGGCATTTCGCCCTCCTCCTCGACTTCCATTTCCATCTCCATTTCAGGAACTTCGATGGGAGAGCCGTCGATTTCAACGAGCGTGATATTGCCCTCGTCGTCGATGGTGAATGTCCCAACAGCCGAGAATGGTTTTCCGGGTTGTGCGTCTTGGGGGATTTCCCAGCCTTTAGGAGATTGAAATGTGAGCATGGTTTTGAAAGGAAAAGGGCGGGGCCAGCTTGTTGAGAGCCGACCCCGCCCGGTTAAGGTTAGGTCCGTGCGGGATTAGGAGCAGGCGGTATTGACCGTCCAGCTAAGCGGGCAGCGGCGGAAGCGGATGACTGCGCCGTATTCAGGAATACCGGGCTGTGCGCCGTAGCCGAGGATGCCACGGAAGTAGCCGATATTGCCGTCCTTATTGCAGTCGTTGTCCTGAATGTTGCGCCACTCGAAGTTGCCGAGGTAATCCTGCGGCTTGAACTTCATCGGGCCAGCCGTGAGGGAGGCACCGGGGATGGCGAACTTGACCACCTGATTGCTCGCGATGAAGAGGTCTTCATACTGAGCGGTGTAGTAGTCAGGATTGACTTCAGCGTCGTCTCCAGCCGCACTAGCCGGGAGGTAGAACGGAACATTCACCCAAGCACCGCCAACCAGATTCCAGCGAGGAGCCTGAATGTCGATCTTGTGCTTGAAGCCTTCAAGGTTAACGAAGGAACCGCGAGGACCAAGGAGGCGATCATTGGCGTTGTTCGACCAGCGGATGTTGTTCAGGGTCGTCTCGTTGTTGACGAGAGTGGCCTGAGCTTCACGGCTAAGGATGAGCGGAAGGACCGGCTGACCGTATTCGTTGGTGCCAAGACCGTTGTTCTGGTGAGCGCCATCAGCAACGAGGCGGTCATACCAGTAGTCGAGCATTTCGCGATTGATGGTGCCGATGGTTCCGGTGCCGAAGGCAGAGCTGGAGGTCGTCATGGACGAGTCAGCGACAGCCTTGTTGGAGCAGACGGAGGTGAACTCCGTTTTGCGCTGGACGGACCAAGCGTATTTGGAGTTGTTCTGAAGGTTACGCAGAATGTGCGAACCCTGCTGAACGACTTCCCAAGCCATGCGACCGTCTTCGATACAAATCTTTTCAGATTCGACAGCGGCCTTTTTGAGGCTCATCGTGCGACGAGTAGAGGCTTGATAGACCGTTGCGGTAGGAGGAGAGCAGGAACCGCCGCCGTCACCCTCGCCGCCGTCATTGAAGCCGTAGGTTTGGAAGGTGATCCCCGAAGAAAGCGGCATACTGCGCTCGAAAACGAGGAAATTTGGGGTCGCACCCATGCCATCAGGCCAACGGGTTTTGGGGACGATTTCCTCGGTATCCCAAGGAGAGGTTGCCCAGTTGCGATACATGGTATCGCTAGAGAGACGATTTGCTTCGTTTTGGAAATAAGAGTTCAGGTCGGAACAGGCCATAAGAAAAAGCCCTGTGGGCGGATGAATTTTGAGTAGGTGGTGAGAACTTGCTTGAACAGCCAATGTGCAATTGTTCCACGCGGAACACTGCTGGCGGTTCTGTTCTAACTCCGAGCGAAGAATTAGGTAATTTTAGCTCATCGCACTTTCATCCGGGGAGCGGTCCGAAACCATGTTGCAGATGGATTTTAAGGCTCTAGGCCGACTCTTTTGCAGAGTTCATTCCATTTGTCAACAATATCTTCTGGAATCGTGTCCTTTTTCTTCAAATTATCACTTCTCCACAATGGCCTCAAGTTGCTGTAATGGTTCAGCGCGAGAGCCTGTTGCTCATTTTGGGCAAAACTCATGGGTATGTAGTGGTCAATATGCCACCTGCCATGATTTTCAAAAGACATGCCTTGAAGGAATTGGCTCGAAATCCACTCCTTGAAAAAGGCTATTGTGCATCCAAGAATTTTCTCGGTTTTTGAACCCTTCTTCATTCCGTTTCTGTTCAGTGACTCCTTGATGAGATTGCGGGTCCTGAGTCCAAACTTGGTTAGTGGGCTCGCGTTTTGGCTCCACTTTTTTATGGCCCTTTTTCTTACTTCTGGATTGGCTTTTGAATATGCCAAATTCTTCGCGTTTATGGATTCCTTATTTTTCTGGTAATACTGTTTCCGATACGCAATGATCCTCTCCTTGTTCTTGGCGACATACTCCTTGTGGTGTTTGGCAATAGCCTCTTTCCTCACGGCTCCATAATACCTAGCTTTTGCCTTATACTTCTCAGGATCGGAGTCATACCTTGCCTTCAGCTTGGCCTTAATATTCTCGGCATCACGCAAGTATTTTTGACGCTCACTCGCCTGCTTTTCAGCAAATTTTTCTGGTGTCATCCAGCGCTCACGACCACTCATTATTGCCCAAAAGACCATGCCATCTTCGCGGATAAATCCACGCTTCCTCTTGATTGGAGCGCCAGTCTGTGATTCTGTAAGGACATCGGTATTCATAATGTGTCTGTGATTACTGAAGAGGCCCGCATGGATTCGTAGTCCAGCGGGCCTCGTCTTTTAACTCAATGTTGGCTTGGCGTCAACTCGCCCTCTGTGCATTCTGGAATCGGCTCCAAGAGCTTTCCCAGTCAAGGCCTCCGGGTTCTGGAGCGGCCTCCTTCACGGGCTGATTAACCTTCGTGCTCACGTTCGGCTTCGCGCTGTCCCGTTTCGCCATCTCCTCTGGAAGCTCAGTCACACGCTGCTTTTCAGCGGCGTAAAGGTCATTCAGCTTGGTGACGAGTGGTGCTAGTTTGGCAGCAAGGGCGCGATTCGCGGGCGTGTCCTCGAACTTGGCGGTCTTCATGGCCTCAAGCACCTCTGGATGCTCTTTCAGGAAGGCAAACTTCTCGTTGATCTGCTTTTCGACAGCCTCGTTGGCAGAGCGGAAAGCGACTTCATCAGCCTCCGCCTTCTTCTTGGCCTCTGTCTCAGCGATGTAGGACAGCTCCTTCTTCGCGTTATCGGCATTGTCGATCATCGACTGAGACTTGGCGAGGATTTCCCGAAGACTCTTGGCGTGTCCAGCCAGTTCGGCGGCATCCATTGGATTCCAGTCGCTAGTCAACTCACGAAGGGCGATACGCAGTTCGATGGGATCATCCTTGCGCATAGCCTCTTTGAGGATGTCAGGAGAAACGTCGTAGGAGCGAGCAAGCTCCTCAACAGCCGCTCCAAGCTCCTCAGAAGGACGAATAATCTCCTCCTGAAACTGGCGCGAGTTTACAACATCGTGGACGCTACGGAACTTCTCGTTCTCGGCATCGCGCTCCTCAAGCTCCTTGATGCGCTTCTCGTATTGAGTCAGGTCTTTGCCCTCAAACTCGGCCAGCTTTTTCTTGGCCTCTTCGATTTCGATAAGGCGCTCTTGAAGCTCCTTGTCCTTGATGGGAAGCTGCTTTTCCTTCAACTCAGAAAGCTCTGTGCGAAGCGTGGAAAGCTCGTCCTTCATGGACTTCCAAGTCTTCACAGCCTCGGGAGTTGCGTGCTTTTTGGTCGGAAAGTCCTCGGGAATCTCGCCGTCATCGGCCTTGGTGGTTTCCTCGGTCTTGGTAGGCTCATCGACCGTTGTTTCCACCGCCTTATCGACAGTCTTCTCAACGGGTGCTTCCGGCCCCTTAGCTTTCGTGAACTCGTTGAAACGCTCCATCATCACCGTGGCGTCGAAGTTGCCTTCTCCGGGAACGGTTTCGATGGCGATATTTGGATCAGGGACGGCTACTGCTGGTGCTGGTGTCATAGGTGTTATTGGCGGGGTTCAAAATACTGTTCGTTGTAGTGGTCGAACGGAGGCGGAAGCTGTCCATTCCCATCTTTCTTGACGGTCGTAAGCGACTTCAGCATCCGAAGGAACCGTCGCTCGCCAGCCATGACTTCATGCGTCGCGGCAATGATCTTCTCGGCGTGCTCAGGCTGTGAGCGATAGACGAGCTTAATGAACTCATCACTCGGCTCCGTGTGCTCTTTGATTACCTCGACAGCACGCTTGAAAACGTCGCTCTCGATGAGTTGCTTCAGTTGTGGCGCTAGGCCGTCTTCCAGCCATTGTTGTTGTAGGGTCATGCGGGTGTATTAGCTCGTTGGAGTTGTGCCATCGCGGACTTGCGAGAGAGGTCAGCGGCGAACTCCTGCTGCTTGAGGGCCATCTTTTGAGCTGCCTCCTGTTGACGCTGCTGCATCTTGGCCCGGAACTCCTCTTCGCGCTGGTCCATTTTGATGCGCCACTCTGCCAACATCTTTTCGATGTCGGTTGGGCCTTGGTCCTGTTGAGGCTGGCCGCCTTGCGCTTCGGCCTGTTGAGCCTGACGCGCCTCTTCCTTTTGCAGGTGGCGAGTGCCGTTCGTGATGATTTCGTTGAACTGCTGCAACTGCTGACGGAACAATGGGGCATCGTTGCCAGTGTAGCTTTCGAGTGTCTGTGCGGCGTGGTCGAAAATCTTCGCCATCGGAGGCACGATTTCCGCGTAAAGCGCCGGATTTTGTCCTGCCGCGTCGAACTGCTGGTAGTATTCAGACAGCTTGCCGATGTGGATTTCGAGGTGAACCCGCTTGTTCTCGTTCGGCAGGATCATCTGGTCGAAGCCCTGAGCCAGAGCCACGTTCTGAGAATCCGCAATAGCAGCGTCAATCGGAGGACGTTGTTCTGCTCCGGGAGGCTGCGTAAGCTGATTAGCAATGTCCCAGCCAGCCACGGAGGCGGTCTGAAGGCGCACCAACTGCTGTTTGCCGTAATCGTCGTAGTAGGGATACAGGCCCATCAAGGACTCGTAGCTAAGGCGACGTGCGGCAGGAGAGCCAGAGCCAATCGTTCGCGCAGCTTTCGTGTAGCGGAGGTCAATCTTCTCAAGAGCCTCCATCGGAATACCATCTTCGAGGCAGCGTTCAAACCACTCCCAAACGTATTGTCCGCCCGGATCGCCACGTTCGTAGCCCTTCCGCAGCATCCGGCGCACGACCTGATTAAACAGGCGGTCAAGAGGCTGCATGAACAGGTTGATTTCCGTCACGGAAAGCTGGGCATTCAGGTCCAAGCGAGCCATCGCCTCAAACTTGGAAATCTCGCGTCCAGTATCGAGGGTCTTGGTCGAAGTGTATTGGCCGATGTTGGTCCCGACCGCCTGCTGAAGCATTTCCGTGGCCGGGATGAGCGAGCGGCTGATGTCGGGCGGCTGTTGCTGGATGAAGGTGGCTCCCGGTGTGGCAAGGAAGCCAAAACCATAGGGAACGATGCGAAAGTTCTCGACAGCCTCCTCGCTTTCCACCTGCCAAGTAGGACCGCTGGCAAAGGCCACATCCACCGCCTTGTTTCGCAGGCGCATAAGCTGCTGCATAGCGTTGAACATGTCAGCGCCAAGGCCGCGAACCCCGTGAAATGTGGCGTTCGTGCCAATGCCCTTCGTGAAGAAGATGAAAGCCTCCTGAGCGGAGCGGTAAACACCCTGCTTGTAGAACAGGAAGTCCTCCTTGGTGCCCTCTGGATTTGCCAATCCGCTCTCCGCAAAGATCATCAGGCTAATCGTGCCGTCGTTCTCGCGCACCCACATGTAAATCAGCGGAATGGTAGGGCCAGTTTCGCCCAAAACGAGGTCGTTATTCTTCCATCGCTGCTCCCAGTCCATCCAGTTATAGGGGTCGATGATCTGCGGATAGGCGTTCTGCATCGCCCGTTTCAAGGCGTCAACATTCCAGCCCTCATCCTCGGCATATTCGCCCAACTGGATATACTTCATCAGTTGGTCCGGCTGCTCCAGCTTCTTCATCGCCGCATACTGAATCGCGTCCTCACAGGTGCGAGTCTGGCGAGGAATTTTCAGGTAGGACAGGCTGGTTACGTCCCATTGCCAGTTATTCGGATCGGGGAAGTAGGCAATTCCAGTGCCGTGCAGAGTCCGGTAGTGTGGAATGAAGGCGTAGCGGTAGAAAAACTCAGGCCAGCTCCGAATTGTCCTGCTGAGGTGTAGGGAAATACGCTGTGAAAGGTTCTGGCGCTCCGAGATGTCACCATACTTGGTCTGGACATCAATCAGGCCCTCGGAACCGGTAATGAGGTCCATGAACGCAGCAACAGACTGGTCGAGAAAGGACTTTGCATCGCCGGGGTTGAAGTTGGACATGTAGCCCAAGCCCTGCTTTTGGAGCATCGCTGGATCGTAAGGCTCACGTCCATCTACCATTGCCTGCACCTTTGCCATCTGCTGATTGCTGGCTAGGTCGGCCTGCTGCATGCGGAACCAAAGGGAACGAGCGCCATCGACAGACTGAATGCGGCGAGCTAGCGGTTTGCCCTCCGTGTCAACGACGGGTGGAGCGTAATTATTGAGGGCGGTAGGAAGTTCCATAATCAGCCGATAGTCCCACCCTTTGCTTGAGAATCAAGAGTGTTTTCCGCTGCTTTGATCTGGCGAAACTCTTCAAGGCCGACCACCTTTGCGTCATACCAAAGGTCATTCCAGTTGAGCTTATCTGGATTGAATCCGTCGATTGTTGCCTCTGTAAGCCATTCGTAGTATTTCCTGCGATTTCCAGCATTGGTTGCCCATTCTGGCGACAAATTAGGCTCCAAGCGATTTGACCACAATCCAAACTCAGCGATGCAACCTTCTCTCATTATGATTGTTCGGCAGACAAGTTGAGCGTAACAGCGAACAAACTTGTGGATCAGTTCATTAACGGTGATTATGGCCGTTTTTGGCGGAAGGTAAGCCGAGCTAAGATGGCTGTTAGAAAATCGCATTAGGGCAAATCGAGCCGAGGTAGAAATGGCATGAGCGTTATCTAACTCACTCAAGTCTAGCTGACGAACACCTTTGCAGGTGAGAAGTTCTTCTTCAGAAGTTTCCAGAATCGCTTTTTTAAGGCGGCTGCTGACAGCCCCGTGGTCAAATTTCGATTTAACAACAACTAGTCCGTCATGCTCGCCGTCTATATGATGGGTAAGTGATTCTTTAAGCCTCTGTCTCAGGTCGTAATCCTTGGCGACAATGGTAATTTTTCCATCGTAGGCAAATGCGATCAAATCACTCACGTTGGAGAAATTCTTTGGCGCAGGCTTGTGATATAAGGTGATTTTATCCATTTTGTGTAGCTCCTTCCGTAAACCCATTCGAGTCCACGCCAGTCAAAATCAGCTTCGGCTGAAGTAGCGGCGTAAGTTCTGTTTCCAGCGAGAACAGCGAGCATCCCTTCATGGTCAGCTTCGTGATGGCCTCGTTTACCACGTCTGTGATTCCAGACAAGGCCTGCATGGTGATGAAGTTCTCGTCGAACTGAATAGCAGCCTTGATGACGCGCATGCCCTCGTTTGTCCGGGCAATATCGCCAGTCACTTTGCCCTCTTTATCAACGATGAGAGACAGGACGCCCTCGCTGGGATTGCCGGTTCGAGGCTCCATCACCCAGCCGATTTCAGATGGGCGGATAACGTGTTGGCCGGATGCTGGTTCGGTGGTGTTCATTTTTCTTGTTCTGTCGCATTCCAGTCATTCAACTGCTCATCAGTTTTAATTTCAGCCACAACTTCCCATTGATGCAATTCTTCTGGAATGTGAGGAATCATGATGGCGTCAGCCAAGCAAAGAAGTTGGCGTTTGCCGCTGGGTGATTGAATGCCCACGATGTCGTTTATCCCGTCCTTTTTAAGGAACTCGGAAAGCCATACGCCGTTGAGTGCTTCTATTAGTTTCATGGATTAGATTTTCTTCACCCACTTAGCCTTGCCCGAAAGCGCCAAACCATTCGAGGTATTGGCAATCTCAGTTTCGACCTGCTCATTGGTGACATCCAAGGCCTTCGCGATGTCAGCAACCTTTTGCGACTTGGCAGCTACCAGACGACCAATCCGCGCCCCAAGGAAGGTCGGATGCTGCTTCTTAGGAGTGTCACCGCTAGGCTGAACGTCGGCGGTGATCGGCGTCGATGAGTCTGCGGCACTTGCCCCTGCCGCAGCAGTCCCAGCCTTAACTGAATCAATGGGGAGATTTTTGAGAAGGAGGTCGGTAAGTGAACCGTCCTTGCAGCCGTGAATGACGATAGCAACGCCATCCCAAGGCTTTTTGTGCGACTCGTTGGGCTGAATGCCTTCAACGTCATCGCAGACAATCGAATCACCCTCTTTGCGATACTTGGCTGTGCGCCAGTTGTGTTGAATCAGCGTGGTTGCGTGCGCGTGAGGAACGATTTCATGGCGCATTGCCACGTCGAAAGGCTCAATCGGCATACGGGACCAAGGAGCAACCTTATCCACCGATGTCAGCTTGACCGAGTAAGTCGAGAGATGCGGCGGATAGATGCCGGTGCCGACCATGTGATCCTCGCCATTGGCAGGAATGGGGCCATCTGGCGTCATCTCAAATCCGCGAGTAGGCGTGACGCAGCCCATGTAGGGCTTGTTGGCCTCCACATACTCGTCGTGGAAGCGGTCAAGCCAACCAGCGACCATAGGATCATTGTCCAACTCGAAGAAGTAGAATGCCTCCTTAATGCCAAGGCTGTGAATCTTTGCCGCTGCCAGCTTGAAGTGACGATTCGGAGCGATGGGCCAGCCTGTGAGATTCAAAGGAACAGGCAAGAAATGCGCATCCTGAAACAGGGGCTTCAACTCAGCCATAAACTCGTTTGCCGGTTGCTTCACTGGCTCGTCAGGAATGACGGCAAGGATGTGGCGAGGATAGGGGCCAAACTTCTTGAGTAGTTCTGCTTTTTTGGCGAGCAGATGAACGTCAGACTGCGATACGGGGATTGCTAGGATCATTATGCCGGACTTAGTAGTCACGGGCGTAAGGTTGGCAAGCGAAACTTACGGAATTTCACACGGGCAGCTTCTTGTGTAAGTCAAAAGCCCATCGGCTCGCTCAGGTTGGTGGTAATTATTAGCCTCGGCCTCAAATGTAAGCAAAACGCTCTCGGTGGACAAATCGACCACTTCCGCAACAAAGTATTTACCTTTGTCCTTTGCTACCTCAATAGCCTCATCAAGAGTGGCAAAAAGTTTTGATGAACAGGGCCATCCATCAGGCCTTTCGTATGGGTGGAATGTATAGACAAGATAGCGTTTAATGTTCATAAAGTCGGATGACTTACGGAATCTCAATCAATCACCTCGCAAAAGAATTTGCCACCTTTTTGCTTCACTGATACTTGGGCGCTAGTGCTCACGTTGTTGCCAAGTTCGCCGGAAAGCCATCTGGAAAAGATTTTAACCATGTCAAAGGCAGAGCCATCTGGAATCTCAACAGAAAACCTGCGACCAGTTCTCTCAGGAACGCCACGCTTCGCAAGGTGACGGTAAATTTCTGATTGAAGAAACTGTATGACTTCTTGGTTTTTCATAAAATCGGATGGCTGGTATATCCTTAATGGTTTTGAGCCACGCGAGAAATTATCATCATTGCCATGAAGGTAATGCTAATTCCGATATTCACTCCAGCGCATCTTTGCATGTGCTGAATTAAAAGATGGCCATTGCCAGACTCCTTTTGCTTGCGGCGACACACAAAAAAACAAACCATATTCAAAACGAACGCGGAAAGGCCAATAATTAGTGTCCAGAAATGTATTGTTTTAATCATAAAATTGAATGGCTTGTATATCCCGCATTCTTCAATGCCCTACGAGCAATATCAAGCTGCGGCAGTTTCACCTTACGCTCGAACCATTGAGGATTCAAGGCCACGGTGAAATCCACGACGGCTTTCTGGCAAACCTCATCATCCCATTGAGTCATTTTGCGGACCTTTTTCCAAGCGAACTCGAAAGCGCCTTCGCAGATCATCACGTCGTTGTGCTGATAATACCAACCGTAGCGCCCACGTCCGCAGTTTGGGACTTCGTTGAGGATGTAGTTTTTCCATCCCATCAACTGAGACTCCACAACGAGGCTTTCACCACCATCGAATGACGGCAGTGTCATTGAGCCATCGAAAACATACTGAGCATTGTTGGCGTTTGGATAAACGCAATCACAGCACCACAGACTTCCCTCTTGGATTCGAGGATGCTTCAAGCCCTCAGCGATTGTCATGCAGGCGCTCTGATTCCCGATGAACAGCTTCGATGCAGCGATGGCTTTTGCGGCCTCAAGCATGTTCTCGGTGACAAGGTATTGAACGTTTCCAAAAGCTCGGCAGAACGCGGCGTATTCGTCTGGAAGTCCAAGGAAGACAAGCCTGTCGCCATAGAACTTCACGACTTGGCCCCACTGGAACGAATCGTTGTTGTAGCGAGGGCTGCGATTGATAATCACCCTGTCAGAGAACTTCTTGTCAGGCTCAACGGTTAGCCAAGGCTTTGAAAAGTCTGGCATCTCCTTGATGAATCCAACGCTCATGGCATGAGATGCGTGAGCGCCAGCAAGGGTAAATGTCCTATCGTGCCATCCGGGGCGGAAACCTTCGGACGCCCACTGGATTTCCTCACGCTTCCAGATGCGGACAGAGCCGATATAGGATTGTGCCTCAAGTAGTGGCTTCAAGATGTGAATGCGATTCACAATCCCCTTCGTGGCACCATTGTCTCGAAGATAGTAGTCATACATTCCTCCACGATGATTGAGTGTCGCTAGGGAAAGAACTGCATCCCCAAGGTCGCCGACCGTCGAGACATTTACCACGTCGTCTCCCTTCAAACTTGGCATCAAATGGTCGATTAGGCCTTGTTTCTGGTCTTTGTGAAACAATACCGCATCGCTTCGGATCAAACTCAAATCACGCGGGAACTCATGCAGTGTAGCATCGCCTTTACCGTCGTAGAAACCGTAGCTGTGCTGAATGAGGTCTGTTCGACCAATCAATTCGCCGTAGTTGCGGACCAACCACTCGTCAAAGCCGCCATCTTTGAAGCCTTCTGGCGCTTGCTCGTAAGAGTCTGGCCCCTGAACTCCAATGCCGGTAAAGTTATCGAACGGAGGATTGAGAGTCTTAACGTAGAGATACGGCTTCCCAACCTTTTCGTATTCTTCAGTCAAAGTCTTGGCCCACCCAGCTTTGAGTGGGATGGAATCAGCCTCGATCCAAATGAACGGCTTGCCGCGCATTGCTTTGGCGCATTGACGAAAGGCCCAATTTGCCACCTCTGGATAACGCATGCCCGGAGGATCATCGAACTTCATCGTAATCACCTCCGTTCCATCCAGTTCCTTGATGTAGCGAATCAGCTTTTCAGCCTGACGCTTTTCGTGAGGGGCGATATTGAGGACAACAGGAAGTGTCATGGCTAGATTTTTTGGTAAATGATGCAGAGTTGCGCTACTCCTCCGTGCATGGTGGAGTCAAAGTCTGGATCATTCCACTTTTCCCAGTGAAATCCATCAAGCTCCATGCGCAAATCTACAAGGTGTAAGCCTGCTTTCTTGCCGATTTCCACGATGCGTTTGTAGTCGTAGTGCTCATGGTTTAGAGGCCTCGGACAGCTAACAATATCCCACGACGTTTTGTGGTCCGGGTTGAATCGAGCGGCGTGCTGACTGCCAAACTTAAAGTCACGGAACTTCTCGTAGGCGGAGTAGAGCGGGACGAGAGCGTAAATGTATCCGCCCTCCTTCAAGACTCGACTCCAGTTTTGGAGAGCGATTGCCGGGTCCATGACGTGCTCAAGACAATGGGCGCTCACAATGCAGTCGAACGTCTTGTCGTCGATAGATGCAAGATATTGAGCGTCACCATCGGGCAAGTCCCATCCTCGAACGGTTGATGGCGAGTCGAGTTTAATGGCGTCAGGGCCGCAACCGATGTCGAGCACGCTGCCCTTGATAAAGGAGTAATCGCCGTGACGAATGCGAAGCGGATGGGATTTGGACATTTCGTTCATTATTCAAAAACGTAAGGATAGACCTCGACATACTGACCATCAACAAGATTTAGGCGACAGATGCTCTGTCGAATAACACCATCCTTCGATTTGCATGAATTGTCTTCGCCGTCAGGCCCAATAATTCTCTTGGCTCGACCGGCAATTTGAAATCCATCCGCTATAATGTAGTAGTCTTCGTATTCAGCCGCCAGCCATTCTGGATTGATCGAAACCATTCGGGGCCTTGGCAGCACTGGCTCAATGCCAGAAACCTCAACAGCAGAGGCACAGAAGGCACCAGCAATGGTTTTGAATACGGATCGTCTATTCATACCCTTATTTCTCCGCCCAAGCCTCCAGTTTAGCAAGCGAGTCTTCGCCGAACATGTATTCCCCCTTGGTTAGCTTGGAAACGACTGCCTGCGGAAGATCAATTTCGTTGGCAAACTGGTAGTCCTTCATCTTGCCTTCATCAATACACTTCCGAACCTCAATGCCAATCTCCTTGAGGACTTTGGACATTTCTTGACTATGCTCTCGGAAAACCTTTTTAGCCCTTTCCTTGAGGGCTTTCACCTCACGGTCGCGGGCCTTCATTTTGACTTTCAGTTCGCGGATATGTGCTTTTAGGATGCGGTTCATATAGGTGGAAGATTGTTGCCAGCGCCAAGGATACCACGCAGGCTGGCGGCTACGTTCATTGAGGGCAATACATAACCCATTAGCACGACTCTCTTGGCTTATCGTTCGCTAGGTCCATCGTCGAAATGATGCCGTCACTCTCCGGCTGTCACGCCACCCGCAGGCGTTCTGGCATTGCAAACTTACGCTGTTATTCCCGTAAACTTCAAGCGGAAAGACGCTGCTTGAGCTGATATTGCCTTTTTTCGGCGTCATCGGCGAAACCCTGAAGCAAGTTCTGCGTGCCTTGCGAGGTATCCTTCACCGCCTCGTCGATCATCTTGCACAGGTCTTTCTCGCCTTTGAGAATGGCGCGCAGGAAAGGCTCAGGCTTCGTCTCGTTCGGAAGTATGTCGCTCATCTGCGAAGCGGCAATGTTGATCTTCGAGAGATTCAGCTTCTCGGTCCCAAGGCCAATTACTCGCTCCACGGCGCTGTCATAGGCTGCCTCGTATGCCGGGTAAAGCTCGCCAAGGAACTCATGGTCCTCGAAGAAAGTCAGCCCCTTGATGACGTTGTGTGCCCGGTGAGCGAGGAATTGAAGGGCGCGGAGTTGGGTGATGAGGGAGTCCATGAGGGAGATTCGTCGAGACTGAGCTTAATTCAAGGCTTCTTCTTTGGCTTAACCCCTCTCTTGACTCGTCCGCACTTCCCGCAGGACTTCTTTTCGCCACGGGTGAGATGCTGATAGTAAGCCTCAGTTTCGTTGCCACAGTCGCAGCGACAAAGCCATTTGGAGTTGTGGTGCTCATTTCGTTCGAGGAAGTTAAGGACTTTCAGACAGCCGAATCGTCGTCCTTTGAGGTTGATGGGAGGGTATGCCATTTAGGCGATACTTACGGTAATTTGAGGGGAAGGCAAGGGGTTTGGCGAACTGGCGCTACTCCGAACTCTGCGCGTCGGAGAGTTGGGTGTTCGCCACTAGCGCCGCGTATCGTTGGACTCTGCCCCACAGAGACAGCCCGTTGCCATTTTCCTCTTTTGGGATTTCAGCAGCATCGACGCACATTGTCAGATACACATCGTCTCCCGCGATGGCATAGACTCGGCGGGGATCGTGAAACTCTTCGCCGTCGTCAGTCCTCGCCACGGATGGCCGTGGCGAACAAGGCGTTGCACGGTCAACTGCCGGGGCGCTGGGTGTGGAAGGTG
>Ga0181352_1000201_pt1 | contig 27777 bp, 25 predicted proteins | sample Fa13VDMLBSN_FD_130103 | JGI IMG/M metagenome (GOLD analysis project Ga0181352, IMG submission 130103) | Freshwater viral communities from Lake Michigan, USA - Fa13.VD.MLB.S.N | ecosystem: Environmental > Aquatic > Freshwater > Lake | place: USA: Michigan | collected 2013-09-23 | reverse complement strand
TTATGACAATTCCTAGAATTGGTTATAAACATATGAATTTAAGAGAAGGATCTATTTTCTGGAATTATAAAAATGCCGATGACAGATTATCAGAAGATGAGGTTAAATTTTGGATTGACTCGGCAAAAAAAGAATATCTCTTTATTAAAGAAAGAGAATTAAAATACGAACCACAAGAAGTTTAATGTTATCGAATGAAAAACAAAATGAAGAATTAAACGATAAGAAAAAGAAAGGGAGAAAACCAAAAGTAACAAATTATTTTGCCGAGAGAGAGGAAAATGCGGTTAGGGAATATCTAACCGCAACAACTTTTGAAGAAAAGAATAAAATTTATAATGATTTCTTAAAATTCCCTTTAGATAAAATGATATCGTCAATAATAAGACGATATAAGTTGTATAGAAAAGATATGGATTATGAAGAAATCCATATGGACACACACTCATTTTTGATGACAAAAATTGATAAGTTTAAACCATCAAAAGAAAAAAAAGCATATTCGTATTTTGGTACAATATGTAAAAATTATCTTATGGGTCAAATTATGAAAGACCAAAAAGATATGAATAGAAAAATATCATATGAAGATATTTCTTCTGATTTGCAAAATAATCCAGAAATGGTTTATTACATTGATAATGAAGAAATTTCAACAGAAGAGATTATGATAAAATTTCTAGATAAATTAAAAGAATCGATGTGTGATAAAAAAATAACCGAACAGGAGTTAAAATTAGGAGAATCACTTTTTGATCTTTTTGAGAATTATAAACTTTTATTTCCGGATACAAATAACAATAATAAATTTAATAAAAACGTTATTTTATTTGAATTGAGAGAAATGACAAATTTATCAACAAAGGAGATTAGAACGTCAATGAAAAGGTATAAAAAAATTTATACTGATTTAATAAAAGATATTTTTAAAGATTGATATTTATTATTATGCCTAGACCACAAAAAAAACAAATTAATTTAACAAAAGAGTCAATGTTATCATTGATGCAAGAAATCTATAATGAACTAGTTGAGCAAAGAAATACAGCAATTAGAATTCAGAATAAAATGTTAACAATGATGAAGGAACCAGAAGACATGACACTTATTGGTCCTGTTATTGAAAAACAACAAAAGATAATAAATGATTGTGTTGAGAAAAAACTTTCTTTGTCTAAGTTACAAGCACAAATTTGGCAAAAATCACAAGACAAACAAGATGATTTTACTTTATCCGATTTAGATTTAGATGATGACATAATGAAATCATTAATAGATAAAGATACTTCTGATAATACCTATAAAATGAAAAAATAATATGGGAATTGATATAGATGAAGGCTACAAGTCAATTGGGGACTCAATACAAAAAAATCAAACATACAAAAAACTTTCAAAAGATTATAAAAAATTAAAAAAGAAAACCGGTGATTCTTTTGAAAAGAAAAAGTCAAAAATTACAAAAAGATTAGATAGTAGTAAGACTAAGTTTAATAAATGGCAAAAAAAACAAAATAGCCAATTAGATGAGCTATTAAAAATAAAATTTTTGTCAGCAAATGATTTATTTAATGAAGAACTAAATAAACTAGACCCAAATAAATTAGAAAAATATAAAAAGGGTGGTGATGTAAAAAAATACATCATAGGTAAATTTATTACAGCATTAAACGAATTAAAACCAAAAATTTTAGAATTACTACAACAAGAAATTTTAAAAACTGCCGGTTGTTCAGATGACCAGGTATATCAACCAAATCAAGATTTATTTTTAAATGTAAAATCAATTGATTTTTTAGGGATGTTAAAAATAGACCCAACATCAGATATTGGTAAAATTACATATGAAGGAAAAAATTTGTCTTTTCCTGCTTTTCCATTTTCTATGAATAAAGAATTATATAACAGAATACAAAATATAAATCAAGATTTTTCAGTACAATATTCTTCAAATTACCAAGGTAAATCATTACAAGATTTATTTGATATTTCATATACAGAATTAAATACAAATACTAACGAAACTGGGAATTATTTTAAAGTTGTACCAAAACAAAGAGCTACCGGACAAAAAATTAAAGAATTTATAAAGGACTATTATCAATCAATAGAAATTATTGATTTTAAAAATATTTTTGCAAATCTAATGAATTTACTAACTGGTGCAATCTCAATTGAGAAAGGTGACGGTAAAGAAGATTTGGGTGAGTTCTACAAAGTATTTATAATAATCCAACGGATGTTAGGTTTGTGTTTTGACGGTACAAAAGAAATTGATGTTTCTGGAACCGCAAAAGTTTCTGAAAACGATAACGTTGATGATTCCTTTTTTGAATTCACAGATTTAGATATTTTATTTATTGATCAAAGTGTTTCAGATACTTTAAATGGTGTTGTAGAATTTGAGGAATGTGAAAATGTTAAATTACCAGTTGATACATCCGCTATTGTAAATGCTATAAATAATTTAGTTTTTGTACCAGGAACAAGTAACAATAATACAATAGAAAATGCTACAAACATTACTGGTGCTTTAACACAAAATCCAGATTGGTTACCTTTAAAGATTAATATTGATGATAGTTTGATAAAAGAATTTCCAAAGGCGGTTCTACTTGCGTTGTTATCACCAAAAGTTTTATTACCATTAGCAATTGTACTTCTAGCTTTAGGTAATGAGACTTTAAATTTGATAAATTCGTTTGTTGATTTCTTTAAAAAATTTAAAGATTTCGCAATAAATATTGTAACTAAAATATATGGTATTTTTACAAAAATTATTTTTGACCTTGTAGTTCAAGACATCAAACAACTAATATCCACAATAACATTAGACATTTCAGTTGAGAAGCGTAAAAAAACTGTTTCTGTAATATTTGCTTTAACACAAATACTTCTAAAAGTTGTTGATATTGTTAAAGATATTAGGGAATGTAAGAGTGTTATAGATAACTTACTTAAATTATTAAAGTTAGCATCAAAAGGTTTTGGTAACCAAATACCATTACCACTATTACTAGCGACAAGATTTTTAAGTGGTTTTTCATCAACAAGAGCTTATTTAAATATTATTGAGGAATTTGAGAAACTTGGGATTCCGACTGGCGATTTACCTGACGGTTCACCAAATGAATATATGATTGCAATAAAAGCAATTATTGATGGTATTGATAAAGAAGAATCTGATAATGGACAAGTACAGATTGCAATTGACCCATTATCTATAACACCTATTGGTACAACATTGCCTAGTGTTGCATTTGGAAAAAAATTATAATATGGACGAAAAAATAACATCACAAAAAGTATTAGAAACAGTCTCAAGTTATAAAACTAAATCAAATAAAGATTTGGAGATTGCTTTAGAATTTATAAATGTTGAGTTTAATAAAACTAAAGAAAATTTATTAAAATTAACAGATCATTTAGATAAGTTAGAAATTACTTATAATACATTATTAAAGGAGTACAAATCAAGAAATGTCAGATAATAGAATTATATTACCAGCAATTGTTATTGATAATGAAGACCCCCTAAGATTGGGTAGAATTCGTTGTAGACCAAAAACTACATTAGACAACGCATCTATCCCAACAAATAGTGACGGTACTCCGGTACCCGAATCTAAGTACGCTTGGTCTTTTGAGGATCCTTTTGTTTTTTTACCGTTATTACCATACTACATTAGTCAAGTGCCTAAAGTTGGTGAATATGCTCACATTATATATGCAACAAGGGATGAACCTGCTGATAAAAATAAGTTTTATATTCAAGGACCAATAAGTAGACCTTGGAATAATGATAGGGAGGTTTTTTTAAATTCATATTCTGTTTTAACAAATGGTACCATTAATGAAAAACCGATGAACATTATTGAAAACGGTGAAGAAAAGGAAATCATAAAAGGAATTTATCCAGCTCCTGGTGATAATGCAATATTAAGTAGAGGTAGTACCGATATTGTCTTAAAGAAAAATGAAATATTACTTAGATCTGGTAAATACTTACAAGAAAATACACAAGAAGATAGTGCGGTAGGTCAGGTACAAAAACCAAATGTATCACCATATGATAAAAGGTCATTTATTCAGTTATCAATTTTTGAACAAGAATTGGTTGAGACTGGAGCACAAAGTGTGAATGAACAATTTTATGTTGATTTAAATGTTAAATATTTTATTGAGTGGGATATTGCAAATATAGATTTTACAGGATTTACTGTTGACGGGTCAATAAAAGTTAATACCGTTAAAGAAAGTAATGATACAAAAGTAAGTACATTTGCAATTAAAAGTGCTACAACATCAAATTGTACGGAACTTGTAAACTCAAAATTTGTTTTTACAGGTTTATCAGTTAATGATACTGTTACATTAATCAATAATTATATTAGAGGTTTTAATAGTGGTAAAATTAATATACCTACTTACCCAAAAAATAATTTTATACAACAATTCCCATTTGTTTTTGGTCCTAGTATATCAACAAATGATAAGTTGGTAAACCCGGACCCAAATACGGACCCAATTGAATCTAATTTTATTACTGAAATTTTTAATCAAATTAAACTATTCGATTCAAATAGTGAGTCTGGTTTTGCCGTTGTTTGGGATTATAACACTGTTGGGCCACAATCTGTTAATAAAAGTACGACTATAGTAAAAAGTGAATACAAAACGACACCAGTTACTTACTCAACAATGGGTGGTGACTATGTTTATTTATTAACACATAGAACAAATAATGATAAATTTAGAATTGATTTAAATAATACACTTTATGGTATTAGTCAAACAAAATTTAATCCAGATTTATACAGTAAAACAAATTCTATGGTTAGAGGTGAGGAGCTTATTGAGTTATTAAGATTGATGTATAAATTTTTAGCTGGTCACGTTCACAACCCATTAAAACCACCGGCAAAAAAAACCGCTGATGGTACGACATTAGATTCTATCGACCAAATTTTAAAAAACGCAGAAAATATTATTTTAAATCCAAATATTCGTATTAATTGATATTTATATAATAAAAGTATAAATGTCAATTCATAATTCATATTTTAACAGAAATAACACAATTGTTTTTAGTGCTGATACAAATACCGGAAGAAACCCAATTGTTGAGCTATACTATGGTAATGGTGGTGTTAAAATACCGGTTGGGTATTCAAGATTTATATTTGATTTAGATTTAACAGAACTAAAACAAAAAATAAGTGATGGTACAATATCAAAGACTTGTATTGATAATGTAAAACACACATTAAGAATGATTAATACCTCATCATTCAATCGAGATTTTTTAAACACAAAAACATCAGAAGAAAAAGAAAGGGCAACATCATTTGATTTAATATTATGGAGAATTCCATATGAAGATTATAATCAAACATTGCCACAAAATTGGGATGAAGGTGTTGGTTACGATTTTTCAGATGTTGATTCGACACCTGGTGACAGAAATTATTCAATAAGACCATCAAATTGGTTCCAAAGAGAGACAATATCAAAATGGGAACAAGATGGTATATACAACAATGAAAATACTGGGATTTTTAATTTTTCGGATTTATATATTGTTGGTTCACAACATTTTGAATTTGGGAATGAGGACCTTGAAATTGATATGACAAGTGAGATTGAGGCCATTTTAGATGGTTCATTTGAAAACCCGGTTGGTTGGGGAATTTCATTTTTACCTCAATTAGAAAATTTAACCGGAAATACAACATCATACTATGTTGGTTTCTTTTCTAGACATACACAAACATTTTATGAACCAAGATTAGAAACAGTTTATGATGATTTAATACAAGATGATAGAAATACATTTTCTTTAGGTAAAACAAATAAATTATATTTATACACATATGAAGATGGTAATTTTGTAAATTTAGATGATTTACCTCTTGTTACAATTGCTGATCAAACCGGAACTCCAATACCAGGTTTAATAAATTTACAGAGTTGTCAAAGAACAAATGGTGTTTATGAAATAACAATACCTGCTTTATTGGGTTATCACACACCTTGTATTTTTACAGACACTTGGTCAAATATAAAATTAAATAACTTTTCATTACCAAATGTTGTAAATGAATTTGTAATAAAACCATTACAAAGTTCATTACAATTTGGTACAACAACAAATGACCCATCAATTTATGGGTTTGACTTTTTTGGTATTAAACAAGATGAAAAAATATTAAATACGGACGTTAGAAAAGTTGGTGTGATAATTAAAAAAGCATACACAAAAAACCAACAACTACCAAAAGTGGAAGCTTATTATAGAGTGTATGTTAGGGAGGGCCAAACTGAAGTACAAGTACAAGACTGGACGATGTTAAATAGAACACCAAATGAGTACTACTTAATTTTTGATACAAGAGATAAAATACCTAACGAATATTATATAGACTTAAAAGTAATTTCTTCTGGAGAAGTAAATACTTATAAGAGAACAATAAAGTTTCAAATAGTGAATAAAAAATAAAAAATATATATTATGGCATCAAACGGATTTAATTGTATAAATAATTTAACAACAAATACATTTAATTTTAATGGTAACACACCTTTAGTTGGTGAAATATGGTCAACTTGGGATCAAATAGCAGACCCAAATAAGGCAAAAAGAGAATGTTGGGAAATAACAAATGAGACTGATTACGGGGCTACTAACCCATATCTTATATCGGAATATACAGATTGTTATGAATGTTTAGCAAATAATTATTATGTTGTTAGGGTTACAGATTGTATTGGTAGAAGTGTATATACAATACCACTATATGAATTTGGGTTTTTACCGGTTGTTGATGATACATACTATTTTGAAATAACAAACGTAGGAAAAGACAGTAGTCAATTTTTTTCTTGTTTTGTAATTAGCGAGATTTTTGGTTTTCCAAAAGCAGAATTTGACGCAAGTATTACAGGTGATAAATTCCAATTTATAAACGGTACACCATCTTCATTATCGTATGAAAGTTGTCCTTTATGTTTAGCTGACAATTCATTCACATATGAAGTTACTAGATGTACAGATGGCGCAACAGATTATGTACCATTAATTAATGACAGTTTTGTAGGTCATTTAATATCATATTCAGATGGTATTGATGAATATTGTGGTGTTGTTATAGATATAAATCCACAAACAACATCTTTTGTTTTTATTAATGATTATGGATTAACTGAAGATAATGGTGGAAGTGCTGTATGTGACGACTGTCTTGCAACTGAAAATCAAAAAATATTATTACAAAGTTGTACAGACACTGAATACACAGAAGTTGTTTGGGCCTCAGCGCTATTTGATAGTGGTGACATATCAAATTTATCAACCGATAGTGGTTGTTTTATAGTTTCTGGTTTAACTGAAGACGATGTAACAATTAATAGTTATTTAAATTTTGACCCTCAACCTGGATGTGAACCTTGTATTGAGTGTAATGGTATTAACTACCAATACGAAACTTGTTATCCTATTTCTGGTTTTTCATATGACGGTTTAATTGATTTTGAGGGTACAAATGAAACTCCTTTTGATGTTGAGTATAACCCAGATACACAACATATGTACACAACAACTCAATCAACAAGAATGATTGTTGCTGACCCATCAACAAACTCTGTCTATACTCAATATACAATACCTGGTGGTGGTACTGGTGATATTTTATATTATGATACAAATACGATGTATCTTACAAGTACTAACCAAACTAATATTCGTAAATTAGATACATCAATTGATATTTCTGGAACAACAACACCATATAGTATTGGTTCAACGTCGTTTCGTATGACAAAAGATTTACCAAATAACAGATTATTTATTACTTGTAGTGACTATAGTATTAAAATATTTGACACACTATCAAATACGGTAACAGGTTCAATTTCAACAGCAAGTGGTTATTATGAAAAATTTATATCATATGATCCAATTAATGATGAGGTTTATACAACTGCAAGTGGTTATTATACTGTTGAAGTTTATAATCCAAACACACTAACACACGTTACATCAATACCCGTTAATGGTTCTTATGATATTGCATATGAGCCTAATGGTGGAAATATGTATGTTACTTGTAGTGTATATAATCAAGTAAAAGTTATTGATACAACAACAAAAACTGTAACAAATACAATAACAACACCTCAATCTCCATTTAATATCAGATATAATAATTATGATGGTTACATATATGTTGCACTAGCAAATGGTTTATTAAAGATAGATCCATTAACAAATAATATTGTCGCAACAAATGATACGGTAACACCATCTTCTAATTGTTGTTATGGTTTTGATTTCTACGATATAAATAATAATATTTATCTTGGATTTGAAGACAATGATGGTGGGAATGATGGATTAAGGTATTTCTCTCAAACTGGTGGCTCAATTTTGAGTGGATATATAAAATCATACCAATATTTACAAAATGGTTCTGTTTTTTATAATCCAGCAATTGATGAATGTTGTACTATAGTTGGAACTTCTTCAACGTATTATGATGACACATTATATAGTGTTGAAACTTTTAGTGGTAACGACGATGATTGTGCTACTTGTTACTTTAATGGACAACCAAATATACAGATATGGAATGCTTCAGCATGTACAAATTCAAACACATATAGTTCTTTTTATGTTACAACGGATGATACAGTAGTACAGGGTGATACTGTTAAACTAATGTGGGGCTCAAATGAATGGATTTGTGCTAGTCTTATTAATACCGTTAGTTCTTATAGTGGTTATTATACCTATTATAACACACAAAAAAATGGACTTGGTTCGACATTAATTTATGATAGTTGTGAAAATTGTAACTCACAAGGATTAATTGGTGTTACACTAGTTAATTGTGATAGTGGTGTCGAATCTTTTGTAAGTATAACACTCGATAATTATCTATCAATTTATAATTTTGGTTCAATATCAAACTATAGTGTTAAAGATTCTAATGGTAGTTGTTATCAAATATCAAATCTTTGTCCAATTCCATTAGAAGAACAAAATTTTACTCCTGTTGAATTTTATTTAAGTTGTTTATTTTGTGAACCATTTGACCCAAATACACCAAGAAGTGCAAATACAGAAAATTTTATTTGTATACCAGATTGTGAGTTTACAGGATCTACAGCAGTAACACCACCACATCCAGTATGGACTGATGGTTATGGTACTGCGGTTACACAATTAAATATGGTAGTCTTAGGAGGACCTAACGGATTAAATGCTTAATAATATGAGAAATTTAGATACAATAATTAAAAGAATTTTAAGAGAAGAAGAACATATGTCGTCAAGATATATGTTCTTTTCTAACCTACAACAAATGAGGAGACAGTGTGATTTATTACTTGATTTAGATCAAGAAATGGTTGAGTCTATATTAGAAAACGGTCATGATTGGGCTCAAGACCATATTGCTGAAGCAAAAAATAATATGGACCAGGTTTTTGATTTTATTATGAATGAGTCAAAAAAAGATGGTATGGAAATGTCTATGTCAGTTGATGATAAAGATATGGTTATGATGGAAGGTAGAAAAAAAACCGGTACTAAATTGTGTGCTAGAGGTAAAGCAGCAGCAAAATCTAAATTTGACGTGTATCCTAGTGCTTACGCTAATGCGTTTGCGGTACAAGTTTGTAAAGGCTCTAAAGCTGGTTTAGATGGTAAAAAACGTTGTTCTGGTGTTTATTGTTAAAATTTATTTAAAATAATTTGTTTAATTCAAATAAAATTCACTATCTTTGTAAGACAATAAACAATAGATATTATGAAAAGAATTAAAAGATTTTTTAAAAGATTAAAAATAAGAATGTATTTAGCATTCAGAAGAAATGGTTTTGCACCAACATACCAAGATCAACCGATGACCTATGAAAAAACTTGTTTTTTGATTTGTGTTAAAATAATACAAAATCCGGAAACAAAGTTTATGATCGCACCAATTTCAAATAAAAGATATCTTGAAAACAAACAGATGGACCTTTTTATTACGATGGAACATAATCGTGTTGATTTAACAAACCACATATACCATTATAGTGTTAAATTAAATAATCGAGATTGGGAAAGAATTACCAAAATATTTGACCAAGAAACAGAGAAAAGACGTTTAAATTATGAGGATACAATAAACTCCCAGATTAAAAATTCTCTACACAATGTATTAGAAAAAGTTTCAAATCGTACCAACCAATAATTTATATAATATGAAAAATTTAATTTTCCTTTCAATAGTAATATCAAGCTTATTTAGTTGTAAAAATTCATCAAAATTGACGTATAACACTTATAATGATAATACACCATATACGTATAAAATGGGTAATCCAAAAAATAATGAAATTGATTTAATGAAATTAACTCCATTTGAACGAGCACTTATAAATACTTGGCCTAAAATGACAGAAGAACAACAAAATGAAATTAAAACTTACTTTATTTCGTCATCAAAAATTGATTCTTTATTTGTTAAAAATTAAATATCGTTATTTAAATCCCAGTTAGTTTTTAATTCAGTTAAAAATTCTTCATTAGGTTTATTACTAATAATTTTACAAAAAGAATTTCTTCCGGTAGTCGATGTTTCAAAAATAATGTGTTTTTTATCATTTTGACCAATATTTAAAACACTACTAGTAATTTCATCAATCGGCATTAGAGTAAATTCATAACTTGGTGTGTCATACATATCTGGAAATCCAGATCCAGCTCCTGGTGGTGTATATGCTGTTTTCTTTTGATTAACATTAAAAACTAATCCATATTTATCAGTTTCGGTATATTTAAAACCACTACCCCAAGGTTCACCAATTTTATGTCCTCTATCTTGGAAACTACCACCAGATAATGCTCGTGTTTTGGTGTCTAAAATACCAGAAATAGTTTCTGTACCACCAATTTGTATCTCTTCATTTGGCGAAGTCCCAACTAATTTATAACTTGTACATTCTAATGTTATTTCTTGATTTGGTGATATTATAGGTTCTTCTTTTTCTTCTTTTAAAATCCTTTTAACAATTCTACGTATATCACTTTCTGTTAATGTTATGATATTATTTTTCATACTTTCATTTGTTTTTTTCTTATGTGAAACCATTACTGGTTTTTGACCTTTTCCGGATTGTGGATCATTTTTTTCTGCCTTCCTTTTTTGTTGACAAGCTGAGCGTTTTTCAGAATCTGACATTTTTCCAGCAACACCAGCTGCTCTACATTTTGGGTAAGAACCTTCACTGGCATCTGATCTACCACAAGGTGGATGTTTACCGTCAACTTTTCTACATATATCAACCCAAGGACCTTTTGGTTGTGAAGAGCCTTTTGGTTTTTTCTTTTTACCAAACCAAACTGCTAAATCTTCGTTCATTTTTTGTTTTTTAAGAATATCTTTTTTTGTTACTGGTTTTATTTTTAAAGGTCTATACCACTCAATAGGATCATTTGTTAGTTGTCCTTTTGATAATTGTGATTCGTGTTCACCATCAACATCATATGTTGGAACTTCAAATTTACCTTGTTGTGGTTCCCAACCTCCAACAACTTTATAAACATTTTTTTTCGTTGTTCTTTTTTTAAAAAAATTATTTGCCGGATTATCGCTTTCGATATCAAAAGCACCAAGTTCTGATTTTTTCCATTTTCTCATACCAAGTTCTTGTGGTCCAGAATATTCACCAGCGGTTGTTGTCGTTGTAATTTCATTAATTTTTGACTTCTTTTTTTGATGTTTTACCGGAATAATTTCTAAATTTTTTGAGTTTTCTTTACCACTTGGTGTTCTATTTAAAACATTACCATCTTCATCACTATTTGTTGATTCCGGATGTTTCTTTATAAAATTTGATATTTTTTTTGCCACTCTCTCAAGTTCTCGGATTTGACCACTTCTTAAATCAAAATTTTGATCATAACTATCATAAGCAACTAAAGGACTTTTATAGTTTGATAATGAGTCTGTAAACGGTGCTAATTTTGAACTACCAAAATCACGCATACCAGGTTGTAATGGTGGTGCATAAGAACCTCTACTACCAGTTGAGTCACCGGTCGCTTCCTTTAGTATTTTCTTTATTAAATCCTCAATTATCATTACTTATATAAATATCTTAATCTATGGAAAATGAAAATAAACAATTTGGTTTTTTATTTGATAGTATAAATTTAATTTCTGAAGAACATTTAGAAATTATATTATCAACAATGGATCGAGAACACGCAATATATTATTTAGTTGAGGCCGTTAAATCAGCTCACAAACGTGGTGCCTTCACAATTGGTGAATCCGAAGTTATCTCAAAGTCAATTAGAGTTATTTCTTCCAAGTCTTAATGTATAAAACATTATGTGTATATGATATGCAACTAGACAAATAATTGCCCAAGTTTCCATCCAGAAAAAACCACCATTTAGTAGAAAAAATAATGATATTAAATATATTGGAATATAAAATCTAAATTTTTTAACTGATAACATTGATATTCCGGACATTATAAAAAATAAAATAGCTAAAACATTGTGAAGTACGAACCAATTTTGTACCGAAAAAACCGTTAATAATAACAATAAGACTGCCGGTATTCTCCATTTTGGTAAATCAAATAAAAAATAACTAACAAGTGCATTTGAAAAAATAAATAAGGGTTGTAATGGGGTTTCCCAAGATTGAGATATTGATTCTAAATTACCACAAGTAAAATAAATTATAAAAGGTTGTAATACTGCTAAAACAGAAGTAAACAACCTTTTTATAATTTCAAATTTACTTATCATCTAATTATTTTTTTCATAGAACCATCTTCATAAATCTCAAAAAACATTCCTTTATAATTTTCATTTACTTCTTGACCTAATAGATTAACATACTTTATTATTTTTTTGTTTTCTTTTCTATTATCAAGTAATATTGGACCATATGTTGTATATTTACCATCTATATCAACTTGTACTAATCTATAATAGTGTATTACAAAATTTTTAAATGAATCTAAATAACTATAGTTTATTTTACTTGTACTATTACCAGAAGCTGGTCTAATACCAACGGTTTCCCAAATTTCACCATCAACACTCCTCTCAATTCTAAAATAATCTGAATTATTCTCTGATGCTGTTGACCATTTCAATGAATTAAAAGATGGATATTCGTCACCTTCAAAATAAAGTAACTCTACCGGTAATGGTTGTGGTGATGTAACTGAAATACCAAACGTTCCTGTTGTTCCTCCACCATATTCCCAAACTCTAATATAAATTGTTTCATATTCCATAAAATCAGTTCTTGAAATATATGACATTAAACCATTAGCTGAATTATCATCGTCACATTGTATTTCTATTAATGACCCAGGTGTTCCTCGATATATTGCCATACCACCATCCGTTATGTCTCCAGTTTGAGTATCAAAGTCTAATGATGTCAAATATTGTGGTAAAGTAACTTTAAACCAAACATCTTCCCCAGCATATGACGCACAACTAGGTGTTGATTCAGTTGTTGTATTTGTAGAATATAAATTTGTATATGTTACGTATGATACGGTATTTGATATTGTTAGTGCTATCGCTCCGGAAGGATTATCATTAATTGGTGGTGTTAATGTAGTAAATGACCAAGTAGAACAACCGGTAGCATCACCAACAGAATTTTTTGGTACAATTTTCCAATAATAAGTAGTTCCTTCTAATAAAGTTCCGGGTGAATATGTTGTTGATGTTGTATTAACAGTTGGTGTTCCAGGTAATGTTGTACCAAAATAAACATCATAACTTGTTGCATATGTCGCTGTAGGCCAAGATAATGATGGTGTTAAAGATTGATTTGTTGATAAATTAGTTGGTGATGTTGGTGATGATATACAACTTGGTGTCGGTGTTGTTTTAATACATATTGTAAATGTTCCTTTGGTTCCATTTGTTGCAGAATAACTATGTACTCTAATATAATATGTCGCACTTACTGTTAGTGAACTAATCGTTGTTTCTTCTATTGAGGTACCAGCTGTTGCATCAACACAACCTAACGAGGTTAATCCAGAACAATTCCCACCAAATACTTGGAATACTACATCAGACATTGTTCCTGGTGTTACTGTAATAATGTGTGATGTAGACGTTGCAACAAAACTAAACCATACGTCATCATCAGCACCACTTCCAGCACAAGCTGTTTGTGATTGGGTGGCACCTCTTGAGTCACCATTGGTTGTCGAAGTACAAGTTAAACCAGGATTAACGGTTACACTAACAGCGCCACTACAGTCGTTATTTGTTGGTGGTAACTGAACGGCAGTCCCACCAACCCAAGCACTATACAACCCAGTACAATTAGATCTTACATATAATGTATATGTTGCTTGTGGTGTTAATGAACTTGCAGATGATGATAATACACCAGCACCAACCGTACCACTTGCGGCCAAACCAGTTGCACCACTGCCACCAGCACCAGAAGTTCTCAATTCCCATTCATAACCACTTGATGGGTTAGACGATGACGCTGTCCAGGAAAGGTTTGCCGTTGTTGGTGATGTTGCCGTTATAGTAGGTGTTGTTGGACCAACACAAGATTGTAATGTCCACACAAATATTAACCCAGAAGAAGGAAAACAAGTTGCTGTTGCGGTAAATCTAACTGTGTGTGCATTTGATGTTCCGGCCGTTGTACCATTTGGTGCTCCCCAGTTTGGTGTGGCGTCAGGAACTGTACCGGTTAATCTCCTATTATTATAATCGGTATTTACAGAACCTCGTAATCCAACCACTGGTTGATATGTTGTTGAGGCTGCAATTGTTGTCATATTACCATAAACTATTTTAACTTCAGATGTTGTTTTATTAACTCTAATCTGAAAAGAAAATCTTTCTACAGTGCTTTGACCAAACCTAGCGGCGTTTTGCCATTGGAACACGACTTCGGAACCAACATCTTGCCATCTACGTTCATATACTTGAGACGCAAGTGCGGTACTTCTTAAATCCATACCTAAACCTGATATAACACCTACCGCTGTTGCGGTAGATGCAATTGGCCCTGTAACTCCATTACCGGTTGTTGTGGTTCCAGGATTTAACCAAATAGAACCATCACCAGTCATATTAATTGCGGTTATTGTAACTCCATTAAATGTGAATTGTGAACCTAAAGGTAGTGTGAAATAACTACCATCAATGTCGTGACTTGTTGCACCACCGGTAGTTGTTACAAGTTGTGTACCACCAACAATTGCACTATATGTTCCCGTTGTTTCAGAAAAAATATAACTACTAGATACTTGAGATTTGGTAAAAAAACTCAATAAAATTGTAAATAAAAAAATATAGTAATTTTTCATAATTAAATGTTTTTACTTAATAAATAGTTTCATAATCTATAATAAACAAGTATAAAATCTAACAAATTAACATTTATCGGGTTTAAATTATTATTTTTTTATATAAAACAAAAAAGGTCAGATTTCTCTGACCTTTTCTTATACTTTTAAGATATCTTATCTTAATTCTCTCAAGTCGAATGTTCTAACTCCATCAACTGTGATTCTTCCGTAGAAACGGTTGTTAACCATTTTCTTAGCGTAACGAGTCATTATACCTTTGATAGGTGTAAAGTTGAATGGGTTATACATTGTAGGTGTCAATTGTAGAGGTACGTACGGAGCGTAGATGTAACCTGTGTCTAAAAGAGACGTTCCTTTGTGACCCAACAAGATTGTGTTTGGTGGGAAGTAAGGATCTCTATACACTTGGTAACGACCTGCTAATGTACCAACTCTTTCGATACCCATATTGTATTGGTCTTGCTCAGGAGACGCGTTAGATACGTGGAAGTATTCTAAGTCATCAAAGATTGCAGAAATTTCAGAAGAAACTACGATCCAGTTAGCACCACCTCTCAAAGTAGATTTGTGAATTTGTGCAGAAATTTGGTTAATCGCAGTAATCAACGTTTGATTCCAGTCTTTTTGAGTGTAAGAAGTTGTAAGTGACAATCTTCTCCATCCGTTGTAATCCCATCTCAAGTTCCAAGCAGCACCTTTTCTCAAATCTCTCAAGATTTCTCTATCAATTTCAGCGGCAACTTGTTCAGATAATAAAGCTGTCAATTCAGCTTCAGCATCGATGTTATGGAATGCAGCAACGTCTTGTGCAAGTTCCGGAGACCATTGAGCTCTTAATTTTCTTTCTGTTACAGAAACAGTTACAGACTCAAGATCAAATGAAACCTCTCCGATTTTCTCTTCAAACTCTAATTCTTCATATCTTTTCCATACAGCAGTAAATGAAGTACCAGAAGTAATTGCAGATAATGTAGAACCAGTATATCCGTCTAATGAAGAATCACCACAAGTAGCACAAGCTGGACAAGAAAGGTCAACTTCAAGAATGATACATCCATTTGCGTTACAGATGTTATAGAATGAACCACCATTTCCATCAACTGGGAAAGTAGTTTGTGTTGTTTCACCATACTCAACAATTCCTTTACCATATTTTTGAGTAACAACTCTAAATAAAAGTGGTTGAGCCGCAGTAGGAAGTGGACAAACGTTAGCCGCGTCAAAACCTAAACCAGAATTTGGAATAACTTTAAGATCAGAAAGGAAAGATTCAGTATCAATTTCATTTCCGTCCGGTCCGATTAATTTTCCAGCACCAGGGATATTACTCCAACCACAAAGTTTAATTAAAACTTTTCTTGTGTTACCAACATATACTGCGTCATCATCAGCAGCATCAATTAAAGCACCACCTGACCATTTAACAACTGTTGCAGGAGCAGTAACTGCTGACCAACGACCTTTAGAATAGTCAAATAAACCAGCTGGATCTAATCCAGGCTCAGCACCTTCGTAGAATAAATCATAAAGATTTTTAGCGTAAGGATAGTTTGTTGCTGACGCATCACCATAACCTTGACCAGGATTGTTTTGGTTATTAGCCACAGCTTCTGGTGAACCTATCGGTGGATAATGAATACCAGAAGTTCCATTATCGTAACCACTAGCATACCCTTGAATTTTAGGTACAAAGTAGAACAATTTACCGATTGGTAAGTTCATTGCTTGAACTGAAACGATGTCATTAGCCAATAATTTAGAGAATACTCTTCTTACGATTGGAAATACAACAGTTTCAAATGCACCATTTGATCCTTCAGATGTCGCCTCATTGATTAGGTGAGATGCTTGGTTTTCATACAACTGCGCAACGTTCTCTTTTAAATGCCCTCTAAGACCTTCTAGGAATCCTAATCTATCCCATTTGTTAATTGTATCTTCTTTGATAACTTTAAGGTGTTTCAAACCGATGTTACCAACAAGACCTGATTCTAATAATGCTCCCATTTTATTTGTTTTTTTTAGCTTTATTTTTTATTTATGTATATTATAAATATACTGTACTTTTAAAAAGTTTATTTTATTTTTGCCATTAAGTCTTTCATTCTTAAAAATTGTGGGTTTTCATAAGTTTTTGACTCAATCAAATTAACCGCAGAACCAGTTTCTGGTGTTCTAGAAACAGTTCTTTGAATTGATTCAGTTATTGTCTTCTCTCCAACCTTCTCATCTCCAAACTCATTTTTAATGGACCTGTAAAGATTTTTAGATTCTTTTAAAGTTTCAACGTTATCAAATCTTTTAAGAATATTAATCTTTTCTTGTTTTGTTGTTGAATGTTCTGTGAACAATCTAGTAGCGTAAGCTAAATTTGAGTTAAATACAGCAACTTCGTTTAATTTTGTTCTAAACAAATCAAGCGCTTTTCTATACTCTTCATTTTTAGCTCTTAATAGATTTAATTCTTCTGAACTTTCTTTAATTGCGGTGTTTGCTCTTGAGTGTGCTCTTTGTTTTGGTAAACCACCTTCTCTAAATCTGTTGCCATTACCATATGTTCTAGCAGCTTCTTTAGTTTCCATTTTTTTCTTCACAGAATGAGGTTTTAATTTAAACTCTCCATCTAAATTTTCACCATCTTTGTATTCAAATTTTGCTTTACCAGTACCCATAGTTTTGTTGGCATTTTTCTTAACCGTTTTAAAGCCACCATCCATATTTGGTTTTTTACTCATTTTATACTTAGAAGCGGAACCCATACCAACACCTTTAGCTTTAAATCCTTTTTTAGATTCGTGCATCCAACCTTCATTTTCAAGATTATCCTCATCTAAAAAAGTGATGTCTTCTTCACCACCAAAATCAATATCATCATCAAGTTCTAATTCATAGATGTTTTCAGTTTTTTCACCAACACTAGCTGGCGCTCCTAAATCAACACCCATATCATCTTCAGTGAATTCACTGAAATAATCATCACTATTACGTTTAGATTTTTTTGCACCATAACCACCTTTCATCATTAAATCATCATCTTCGTCTTCATCAGAATATCGATATTTTGTTTTGTATGCTGGCATGTCATCAGGTATTTCTAATCCATCTTCATCATCAAATGAAAAATCATCTTCATCTTCAAATGAAAAATCATCTTCATCTTCACTATGGTGAAAATCATATAAATCATATTCAGATTTACCAAACTCTTTAAGTTCGGAATCATCCATCATAGACTCACTTAATTGAATGATATATTCTGTGTCGTTTTCGTTATCTGATAAATGTATCATATTATCGTCTCTTTTTACGACAACACCATCATTATCACCCATAGCTCTAAATACTCTTAATACTTCAGCATCAGAAGCTCCGGTCATATCAATTGTGTCATCATCAGAAGGTATAGTTACATCAGTAGTCATATCCTCGTCATCCACATCAAATGTGTCTTCTTCTTCGTAATCTACATCTTCTTCATTATCAGTATCAGTGTCCTCAATGTCCACATCAACTTCTTCTTCATCATCATCTTCAACCTCATCTTGTTCTCTAAGAGATTCTTTTACTAATGAACTAATTTCTTCCTTCATCGTTGAAGAAAGTATTCCTTGTGCGTTTCTTTGTAAAGACTCTTCCAAATTCTTAATCTGGAATAATGCGTCTTCCACTTCTTGTTGTTTTCTTGCCATTTTAATTTTTTGACTTTATTCATATAAATACATCATTTTTTAAAAAAGTTTAATTTTTAAAAATTAAAGACAAAAAAAATGGGAACAACTATTGTCATTCCCATTTATCATTTTTATATTTTTTCTTTTTTTATTCTATAACCTCATCTATCTTACTTTCGGTTATTGAAGTGATTCTCCAGTCCATTGTATAGTTTTCATACACTTTAGTAACTTTAGCTTCAATGTCTGTCGGTGTGTAACCCAAAACTAATTTTTCTTCTTTTACTTTTTTTACTCTTCCAGATTCACTATCCAATAAATCTGATGTAATCTTTGCTACAAAATATTTTTCTCCTTGTTCCATAATTTTTTTATTTTCCCAAATAATCGGATAATCTTTTCATTAAGTCAAGAGATTTGCTGCCACTATCACCAATATTTCTTTCAATAGCCATTCTTTTATCTTCTTCTAAATTTTCATCAAATTTATGTCTGTCATTTTTATCTAAAAATAAGTAAGCCCCAGGTGTTGATGGTGATGACACAAGGTCAAAACAGATTAATTCAAAATCATCTTGTACTTCATTTTGTTCACCAACTTTTTTTAACGACCCAACACCACGAGAAGAAATACCAAGTGTAACACCTTGTCTAAGGTAATTTGCTGCCATATCACCTTTTGTTGATACAATACCTCTTTCGTGAAAACCAGGACTTGTTAATAATTTAAGTTTACCTAATAAAACAGGACCATCCCACCAAACATCAGTTATAATGTGTGATACACGATCAAGATCAATAAGTGATGACTCTGGGTGATTTAATTCTGAAAGAGATGTACCTTTCTCAATCATTTTTTTATAATTTTCAGCTTCTCGTTTTAATATCTTTTCCGGATATACTCTACCATTTCTATTTGGTGTGTCGTATTTTTGTAATACTGCATAGAATTCAAATGGTTTAGAATGGTCCAAAAAGTTTTGAGATTCCATTATATAATGGTTGTTAGTACTCTTTGGGTTAATATAACCAGCATCATATTCAATAAGAATTCCCTTACCGGTTTCGTTTGGTCCTAATATTTTCATTTTAAAAGTTTTATAATAAATATTAAACTTTTTCGGTTTTTACTTTAATTGTTTTTGAATTACCGTTTTTAGTTAAATAAAATTTAAAAGTTTCATTCCCAATGAATACATCATTGTATATTTCTTTTACTAAGTTTTTTAATGATTTTTTTAATTTTGTTGATTTAAAATCTATTTCTTGATTTAAAAATAAATTTATTTCTAAATTCATAAATGATTTCTTTTTTAGTTGTAGACCACTTGTTATTAAATCTAAATCTACAATAAATTTATTATCAAATAAATTTTTATCTAAATTATCATAAACTGAATGTTTTATAGATCTACTTGTGTTTAATACAATTCTATTCCAGTTTTCACTATCAATTTTTGGTTCTACCCAGGTTTGTATGTTTAAATAAAGTGATTTAAATTCTTTAGAATCTACTGTCCCATAAGAAATTTTTGACGTTCTGAACCCTGTGATTTTTGCGGTTTTCCCTTTTTTCATAATTTTTTTTCATATCAATATTGTTTATTTTTTAAAAGTTTATGTAATTTTGAAGTATATATCAATATAATAAAATTATTTAAAAAATATGTTAATAGTAAAAGTTAAAAAAAACGACATCGAGAAGGCTTTAAAAGAATTAAAGAGCAAGGTAATTAGGACTAGACAAAATTCTCATTTAAACTATAGAAAAGAATTTACTAAAAAATCAGTTGAAAGAAGACAAGAAAAACAGAAAGCGATTTTTAAACAAAAATTTATATCAAATAATTAAATATTTTTATGTAATTCTTGTAATTTAAAATAATTAATTCTATCAAACCTTTCTTTTTGAATCTTACTTATTGTTTCTGTTATTCTAGAAATTACATCAGTTTCTTTTTCAATCTCTTTTAGTTCTTCTAATTTGTCAACAACGGTTTCTTTTAAAACTTCATATTTTAATTTTAGTTTGTCTTCGTTTTCAGATAATATTTTTATTAAAGTTTTTTTACTATTTTCATTTAGACTTTCTAAAAATTTGTTAACAGTTTTATTTGCAACATCAACTAATTTTTTTACCGGTAAATTTAATGTACCTTCCATTTTTACTGGAGAATTTTTTAAATTCTCAACAATAATATTTTTACTCTTAATTTTATTTTCTAAAGTTAAAACATTATTTGAAAATAAATTATCAATATGTTCGTAATTATTTTTTGTTTTAACATTAGATAACCATAAATTTAAATCATTTATATTATTTTTTGATACTTTATTTACTGTGTTTTCATAAATAATAACCGATTGATTAATCAATTCATTTGCTAAAGATTCGTTTAAACCTTTATTTGTTGATAATTCATCATATAAAAAGTATAACTTACTCAAATTTTTATTTTCAAGTACAAGTTCATTAAACACAAACATATTACTTTTAAATGAATCTTTTTTATAAGATTCAATTAAACATTTCTCAATTTTACTTTTTATTAAACCAAACTTCATATCTTATTTTAAATATAAATATATCAATCTTTTAATATTTTTAATAGTTCATCTTCCATTTCACCTAAATAACTATTTTTTATATAAGATTCAATGTCATTACCCTCTAATAGTAAGTTTTCTAATTTTTCTCTACTTTCAGGTAATCCTCCACCCGGTTCTGGTCCTGGTGGTGGTGCTGATGGTGCCGCTCCCCCTCCCGGTGGTGGTGGTGCTCCACCTCCTGCCGCATCTTCTGTTGTACCACTAACTGTTTTATATAATCTATCGATAGTGTCAAACATACCAGTATGTGTTATAATTGTTGGTGTGTTTGTTAATTCACCGGCAATTGCTCTTTCCATTCTAATTCTTTGTGTGTCTAATTTAATATCTTCATCAGACCAACCAAAAATATGTTTTTTAGCCCAAGTAGCCGATGTTGGTTGTATAGTGTTTGGTATTTCTGAAACCATATCTTTATATAGGGTTACTTTTTCTTTCCAAACATCAACCATTAAAAGATCAGCTTGTTTTGATGGGTTATTTAACCCTAATGTAAAATTATTTAATTCATCTTCAAAACCTAAAAGAAATAAATGTACAATCGCAACTTTGTTTAATTCTGATAATATATTTTTTTGTATTCTGTTAATTGTTCTAGCAAAACGAATATCAAGTAATGATAGGTTTTTTCCATCACCAACTGGTTCCTCAAAACCAAGATAAGCTTTTGGTATTCTTAAAGCAGTTACAAGTTTCTTTTGTATATATTCGATATCAGCAATCTCAGAAAGATTTGTACCACCAGGTAATGTCTCAATTGGCATTGTCTGTGTTGCATCTCTAACCGGGATAAAATAATCTTGATCCACGGCCATTTGATTAAATCTTAAATCAACATTACCGGTTTTATTATCAACAATTTGATCTCTTTTAAATTTGTTTGCAACACGTTGTACGTATGGTTCAACATCCTTATCATCCATATTACCAACAAACACTTTAAACACTCTTCTTTCTGGTGCTCTTGATGTACGATAAATTAACATCGCATCTTCGGCTAAAACTAATTGTTTCCAAATACGTCTAGCTTTTTCTAACATTGATGTTCCGTATGGAAGTTTTCTATCATCACCTAAAAGTCTAAAATGCGCGACTTCAAAGGTGTTAAATTCCATATTTTTTTCTTTCCATTTAAACCTTAAACCTTTTTCGTCTGGTTTTACTTCGGTGTTAGGAGTTTTTGGTGTCATACCACGTTCCAACCTTTCAATCTCAATATTAGGTAATTGTACAGCACCAATAATACCTTTTTCAGTATCAAGTTTTAAATACACAAAGTTATCACCATACTTACAAGTATTTCTAATCCACATTTGTAAATTAGTGTTAATATCAAGAGTATTGTTAAATAAATCGGCTAAAATACCTTTAATTCTTTTTGATTCAGAATAAATCTGTAAAATGTGACCATCTTCATTTGGTGTTGTAGATTCTTCAGCATAAATGTCAAGTGCTGTAGATATTTCTGGAGTAAACTCCATAGATTCATAATCATAAAAAGCTGCCAATCTGGTTGGTTCGTAATAAATCGCTTGAGTGTATAAATTACTCTCAATTTTTGTCCATTGATTTGCTAAATATAAAGATTGTTGTGCTTGTAATTTTTCTTTTTCATACTCATTTCTATCTCTAGTTTTGAGTAATTCTTGTTTGTCAAACCGATATGTTGGTACATCTTGTCCTAATAGTGAATTTGGTCCAAATGCTTTATTTAATCTTTGCCAAACAGTTAGTTGATTTGTATTTTGTTCCATAATAATAATTTAATCTATAATTGTCAAATATAAATATTCATAAAACTTTTAATTTATTACTCACTATATTTTAAATATAAATCTTGACCAACATCAACATATATGTTGTAATCCACAATTACAGCGTCAATAATATTTTGGGTAGGAGTTGGTGTGGGTGTTGGGGTTGAAGTTGGTGTAGGAGTTAAGGTTGGTGTTAACGTAGGTATTGGTGTTGTCGTAGGTGTAGGTGTTTTTACCGGTTTATCTGTTGGTACTGGTAATGAACCTCTCTTATTTTGAAATGTTATTTGAAATACTTTTGATGATTGTATAGGTTCTCCAGGAACAATTAATCTTGACCCATTAAAAATTCTACCAGAAACTCTTCTTTTACCTAAACCCATATTTAATATTTTTATCTTTTACCACCAAACAACCAACCATATTTAATATAGTCGTCTTTTGATGGTCCGGAATTCATTTTATTTCTTTCTGACATCATATGTGTATTTGGTAATACTGGATCAAAATGAAGTTGTTTACCAACCGAATCATTATTTGATACTGTCCAAGACTCAATCATCATTTTTGTTTTCTCAACAACTTTTTCTAGCTTTTGGAATGAGGATTCACCAACATAAATAGCCATTGATATTCCCATTATAAGGTCATCGTGTTGTCCTTTTTGGTGATCTGGTCTTCCATTAACATAAATAAAAGTGTTCATTTCATTATACAACCTAGAACTCCTAATTTTAAACTTATGTCTAACATATTCTTCAAATGCGGCAATAATTTGAACCCTTTTGTTATTAAAATTTATACCGGGAATTTTGTCTTGAGCTTTAGCGTTGTATGACCAAATATTTGTTGTGTCAACACCATCAATATATAAATTTTTATAACCTAATTCTTGCATTTTTCTAACTGTTGTAATTCCCATACCACCGGTAATATCGACAACACAAAATGCGTTATACATTAATCCCCATTTATAAGCAATTTCAGCTAAAGAATCTGGTGGGATTTTCCCAACGTACTCTAAAACTTGTTCTCTATCATCAAAATCAATGATTTGAATAGATGAAAAATCTTCACTATCACCACGAGAAACGTCAACACCCATAATATATTTGTGACCTTCAATTGGTTCTTTCCACATCCATAATGAATTTCCCATCATTTTATTTGGTGGATCCTGTATTGTGTTTTCTTTAATATATTCTAGTTGTTTTGAATCAAATACGTTATCACCGGACCCAAGAAATTCACAGTTAAGCTCTTGGTTTATTTTCCTTTTATCATATTTAAGTTTTTTAACCATTTTCTCATACCAAGTAGAACATGGTTTGTATCCTTTTGCAAAATATTCTTTTATTACATCATAATCCCTTTCATATGGGTCTGTATCTTCAAATGAGATATTACCAGAATGGTCTTTTTCATCTTTATTTAAAAGATAATCAACCATATCTTCCGTTGGGACTAAAAATAAATCTTTTGAGTATCTTGGATCTTTCCACCAAAACATTTCAGAAATTTTAAAGTTATTAACACCTCTTACAGCTTGGTCATATATTTCATAATAAATTGGGTCATATCCATTTGGTGTTGATACAACGATTACTTTACCACCGGTAGATAGTGATGCCATACAAGCAGCCCAGAAATCACCATCAGCTTCGATAAACGCGGCCTCATCAAAAACAAGAATTGTTGGTGTATAACCCCTTAACGCATCTCGTGATGTTGCTACCGCTTTTACTTCACAACCATTTGTTAATTTATAATGTCTTTGTGAATTTTTATCTGCGGAAAATCCAGCACCAACCCATTTTGGCCATTGATCAACAAAAGCTCTAATTTTATTTGCCATCTCCATTGATGTATCAAGTTTGTTGGCAATAATTAGAATTTTTTCTGGTTGTTCTTTTTTTGCAAATACAAGTCTTTTTGAAATCCAAGCAGCGGTTACCGTTGATACACCGGCTTGACGATATTTTAACGCGATATTTTCCTCATATTCTTCATAATCCCTTAATAAAGAAACCTGATCTGGGAATAATTCCAATGGTACATATCTTGATACCGTATTATCATATGTTTGTAAATATGTTTTTAGTGCATATGGGGTATCCCTCATACACTTCACATATTCCAACATTACTTGTTCTTTTGTTAAAGCCATAAAGATATTTTAATATAAATATCAAAACCCCCAGTTATTTTCATAAAAGGGGGTTTAATCTTATTTTAATATTTTATATTACAATCCTAATCTAGTTAAAATATCATCATCTTCGTCCTCATCTTCATAGTCATCATCATCATCATCTTCTTTATATTTTTTATATTCAGCTTTTGCTTTTTGTAATAATTCATTAAATTTTTTAACAACTTTATCATTATCTGATTTTTCATCAGAAATAACATTTGCAATTACATCTTTTAAAAATTCTTCAGCCGGAATACTATAAAGTAATTGTTCAAAAAACGGAACATATTTTTTTCCTTCTTGATCCAATGTTAATTCATCCGGTAATAAAGTTCTTAATTTTCTTACCAATTCACCACCAACACGGAAATTCATTGGTTCATTTTGCATTGTATCTGTTTGTGAAATAACTTGTGTTGCCATTTCTGGGTCCATATCTTTCCATTGTGCTCTTGACTGAATCATTGAGAATGATTTAAATAATTCGTGAAGTAAAATTGGAAATATTATTCCGTTAGCGTAATATGTGTCATTACTATCTTCCTCACCACCTTGGTCTTCATCATCATCGTCGTCATCATTTTCGTTCATTTTACCAGCGGCACCAGCGGCGTTTCCACCCAAAGCTTCAATTAAATCTTCATCAGTGAAATACATTAAATCATTTGCACCCATAATTTTATTATATAGTGGATATAGTCCTGGATCAATTGCGTCTAATCTATCTTTAAACATTTGGTAAGCAAATTGTCCACGTTTTCCTTTACCCATTATAATCGCATTGATAACGTTTCTTTTTTCAATCTCCAATTGTTTTTGTTCTTCTGGTGTCAATTCATCAATATCAAAAGAAAAATTTGGAGGTAATGGTAATTTTTGATTTTCTTTTGGTTTCATTTGGAAAATACTTGGGTCAATACCTTGTTCACCCAGAAATGTTAACATATTAACAAAATCAAATTCATAAACAACACCACCTTGTTTTCTGTTTTTTAAAACAAGACCCTCCTCAATCGCTTGTTCCATAGTTTTATTATATGGCATCCACCCTTCTTCTTTTGCTGCAATCTCAACAGCTAAGTCTCTTAATTGTTCACGATAACGAGGTTCCATTTGCATAACTTGTCTAACGGACCTCATTTGTTCCATTTGAATTGCTCCTTTTATCATTGGGTCTGTTACATTCCTTTCAGTACCATAATATCTTTTAACGTAATCTACAATTTCTTTAAACCTTTTACCGGTTAATTTCTCAACATCTGAAACACCTTTCTTAAACGCTCTATTTTTTGCATAAATTCCTTCAGGGTCCTCAATTCTTTGTTGAGTCCTTGGGTGCATTCTTTCAGGATAATCACCATAATCTATTGGTGCTTCTTTTACAATTTTTCTTATAAAGTTTTCTAATTCTCTTTTTCCCATTTTACTTATTTAATATTGATGTTAATACCGACATAAAGTCATTTTTTTGATCTTCCGCTTTTGGGTTTTCTTTAACACCCGGATTTGGGTCCTTAAAAGGGTTGCCCTTTCTTCTAGTAGGTGTTTTTGTACCTGGTTTTGTTGGTGCTTGTTTTTCCTTTGTACTCGCCTTTGGTTTTTCCTCAACTCCCGGATTTGGGTCCTTAAATGGGTTTTTTCTTCTACCCGGTGACTTTGTTCCCGGTTTTGTTTTTGTTCTTTCTTTTTCTTTTGTGTTTTCCTTCATCTCAAAAGAATTAATTTTACCAACCGGTGTTTTCAACTCCATACCTTCGTTTTCTGAAAACATAGTATTTTTCTTTGGTGATTTCAACATAAACTTTTCAGAACTATTAACCTTTTCTTGAATTGTTTTTAACAAATCACCCTTTGTCATACTTGGTTCAATATGTTTTTCAATCATCTCAAAAATTCTATTTTCCAAATATTGTTCGTAATTTTCATCAGTTCTTTTTTTAGTTTTTCTTTTTCTATATTTTACGGTTTTTTCTGGGTGTAATTTTTCTGGCATTTTTTTGTAATCCATTTTTTTTGTTGATGCTGCAAATTCATCTCTCATTTTACACCATTTTTTTTCTTCTTTTGTTTTTCCAGCACCACACTTAACAAAAAATAATTTTTGCTGTGCTTTAGATGCAAATCTTTCATCCAATTCTTTAGATTCCATAGCTTCAACTTTTGCGTTTTG